>Ga0065711_1037091_pt1 | contig 20212 bp, 14 predicted proteins | sample Hoacrofraction12_FD_59098 | JGI IMG/M metagenome (GOLD analysis project Ga0065711, IMG submission 59098) | Hoatzin crop microbial communities from Cojedes, Venezuela - Epithelial fraction 12 v2 (version 2) | ecosystem: Host-associated > Birds > Digestive system > Esophagus > Crop | place... | reverse complement strand
GCCGGCGGAGGCGGAGGCCCCCGTTAGCGCCGAGCGGAGCCTGGCGTGGGGCCCCGGGCTGGAGGCGGGGCCCGCCCTGCCCGTGCGGTACTTCTACATCCAGGCGGTCAGCGCGGCCGGGCGCAACTTCTCCCGCTCCCCGCCAGGTACGGGCGCGGGAAGGGGGCGGGGAGCAGCGGCGGGGGCTGCTGTGCGGGTCGGGGGCGCAGCGGGGCCGCCTGCCAAGTACGCGCGGCCCCGCCGCGCCCCGTCCCTCGGAGGCTGCTGGGTGTGAAATGGAAGAGCAGCCGTGTGCGGTACGGGGCCTGGCTGCAGTCCGGCAGGAGCGCGGGGCTGCGGGTCTGACCGCCTCCGGCTGCTGTCGCGTCCTGGCGCTGGAGTGCAGTGAGGGTAGGAGGGTGTGAAGCGCAGCTGGGTTCTCCTGTTAGGTTACATCCCCCAGGATAAACTGATAGGAGGTGGGTACTGAGGACCGAGCTTTTGACCTCCGTGTGTTTATGTACGTCTGTATTTATATTCGTAAATGCAGTGTCTCTGGGAGTGTTCCCAGCTCCTCATGCCCTCTGGCCTGGAGCGGTCTCCGCTCACGCCGTGACATTGCGTAGCCGCCAAGCCCAGGCGGTACGTCCGTGCTGCTGACAGAGAAGAGTTGTTGGCTAGGTAGGAGAGTGCCAAGGATCCTTTAACAATTTAGCGGTACAGGGGATCATATTCCAGTGCGTGAGCACTGTGTAATGTGCTCATATAGACGTGGGCTATAAATTTCAGTTCTCAAAAGCTTTTAAATGTTCAAATTCTATTTGTAAAATGTCAAGAAGATTGCAGTTAATGATAGTTACTAAGGCACTGCTTTCCCATATAAACTAAATACATCTCAAAATACCCCTGCTAAATAAATAAATATCCCCAGCTAAATAAATCCACATTATCACCTCCGTTGCACAAGGAAGAATACTGCCGTCAGAGCGGGAGAGCTGCATTAAGGCTTCCTGTTTGTAAAACTTGCCCTAAGTTTTAAGTTGTGTTTTGTGTGGATTAGAATTTCAGTCAAGTAGGTCAGTATTTACTGGTATCCAGTATGAAACTTACACAGGATAATTAGTAGATTTTAAATCTCAGTGAGTTTTTTGAGTGTCGAGTCTGATCGCCAGAATTAATGTGCACCACTGCACACCACACAGTGACGTTGACCAACAGGCTGTAACTCTTTGACCTGTCATGTTACGAAGAAGCCAAATGATGCATAATTCACTCTTTTCCTAGAAAAAATATTCCAAAGATTAAAAAATCACTGCTGAAAATGCAGAATTTACTTTTACAGGGATCCCCTTATCCTTCTTTTCTGGTAGATTCTCCCCTCGGCTTAACCATTGCCCACTGCGTCTTTATGTACAACTGATGACAACAAAGGCATCTGTTAACTCATTTTCAGATGATCTACATATTCTGCTAACGGATGTTGTCAAGGCCTCCCAGGTGTTCCTGCAGGTTTTACCAAACACTTGCAAAGAGAAGTGTCGTGCTTCTTCCAGCGCTCATTTCCGTGCAGCTAAAGAGGGTGCATCTCGGTTACGCTCACCTTCGTACCTGCAGGACCTCCCTTCAGGTCTTTCGTTGACCACGACGCCTGGGCTTTTGTGATGGTCACGGGCAAATTCCTACCACGACCTGGACTGCTTTGTTCCTGGACATAGGCCCTCACACTCAACCCTGTTAAAGGACGTGCTTTTCACAGGAGCCCATTTTGCTGAGTGAACCGGTTTTATTCAGCTGCCTCTCCATTGCCACCAATTTCCATCTGTGAAAATAACCAGCAACGATTTCAGTAAAACAGTTAAGGATAAAACCTTCTTTTTAGATCTTTTCCTTTCTCTACCGCATACATGTCAGAAGTGGGGTGACTGGGTCTTTTGTTCTTCTCTAGCAATTTGCGTAAATTTGTTACCTTTACTTCCTTTCCATCTCTGCATTTCTTCACTCTCTCATCCATGCGTGGAGTACCTCTTTTGCAAGCTATACAGAAGAAGAAATCCCTGCACAAAGGAAGTTTTAGCATCTGGGTTTCTTAAAGTATCCCGCTTTGACCGTGTTTGTATTTTAGTCTGTCTTCAGACAGTTAAAATGTTATTGTATAAAATGGATAGAAAGAGTCATAATACCTACAGAAAACTATCTTCTCTGTGATCCTACCTCATGACATGCTCTGGATTTCAAGGCTGCTTCATCCAAATAATACTAGGCAATAGCTGTAGGGAGAGGATACCTGGCTTAAGTCGGCTGCTTTTAAGCAGGTTGAAGGTGGTTGTGACCAGCAGTAACACTTAAAGGCAGAGGTGTCTGTTCCTTTGGGAGAGTCATTCTTGGAATCTTGCCAAATTCAGAAGGAGGGGATTCACTCCTGCATTAAGACCTCTGGTAGTGTTTACTTGAATGACGAACAGAAATTGTTGCTCACCTTCGGAGAAATGTTTCTTTCTTCTTAGTTGGACTACAGCTCCACACTGTCCTCGTGCAAAAGACCATTTATGAGGAAACTAACCCCCTGACATTTTCTTCTCAAGCCTTTCAAAAGACTTAACACCATCTTAATGTTTGTGCTGGCCCTAGATTCAGTCTTCAGAGTCTCTGAAATCTCTGAAGTCTCTCCACTCTGATAGAGTAAAAAGCAGATACTTTGGCCTTAAAAGTATGGATCACACAAGAGGAAATTAATCAAATGCTGTCCCAGATGTCTAAGACCTGGGTACGCTGTCCTTCTCATTTAATGAAACTGTCCCCAAGTCTTAACCACAGGGGCTCAAGTTTCTGCGGTGTCATCTTAGTTGGCATTTATTCATTTTCTCTGAAATTCAAATCCAAGAGAAGTCTAATTCCGTCAGGATCATTGTGAAGAACGAAAATTTAAATACTCCTTTTCTTCTGAAGAAGTCATTCTTCCCTGTTGCCTTCTCAGCTGCCTGATATTCAAAGCTTGTCTCTTCTAGCTCAAGAATGGTCCATCCCTACCAGCAGGAAATCAAAGAAAGATGGCAGGAGGCCTGTGGGGATGAACATGGAGCTTGTGGCTAAACGCAGACAGAAGAAGGAAGTGTACAGGAGGTGGAAGCAGGGGCAGGTGATCCAAGAGGAATATAGAGATGCTGCCTGATTGTGCAGGGATGGGGTTAGGAATGCAAAAGTTCATGTGGAGTTGTGTCTGGTGAGGGGTATGAAGGGCAACAAGAAAGGATTCTACAAGTACATCAACAGCGAAAGGAGTATAGGGAAAATGTCAGGCTGCTGCTGAATGGGGCAGGGGACCTGGTGACAAATGACACAGAAAAGGTCAAGGTACTTTGCCTTAGTCTTTGCTGGTAAGACCAGCCTTCGGGAATCCTATGCCCCTGAGACCAGAGGGCAAGTCTGGCACAAGGAAGACCTATCCTTGGTGGAAGAGGATCAGGTTAGGGAACACTTAAAAATCTGGACGTACCTAAGCCTGCGGTGCCTGATGGCATGCACCCACGAGTGCTCAGGGAGCTGGCTGATGTCATTGCGAGGTCACTTTTGATTATCTTTGAAAGATTACAACAAATGAGACAGGTTTCTGAAGACTGGAAGCAGTCATGTGAAATTCAGTCTGAACACAAGAAAAAAGCTTTTTTTTTCTGTGAGGGTGGTCAAACACTGGAGCAGATTACCCAGAGACATTGTGGAGTCTCCATTTGTGAATATACTCAAAACTCAACAGGACACAGTCCTGGACAGCGTGCTCAGGCTGACTTTTCTGAGTAGCGGTGTTGGACTAGAAGATCTCAAGAGGTCCATTCCAAACTCAACAGTTCTGTGGTTCTCTATCCTGTGTTACTCCATCATGTATCTGTTATCAAGTGCATCATGTTATCATCAACATGATCTTGTACAGACTGAAGAAGAACTGAAGGATATGTTTAGAAAGAACCTGACTGCTCTCTGAATAGTTCTGGATATCTGACTCACGGACAGTTTTGAAACTAGTTACAGGATTCAGGCTGATTCAAGGAGAAGAAAACAAATGGAGAACTATAATTCATTGTTTCCCAGAACTTCCTTTAATGCCTGTAATTCTTGTGTTATCAGACAGAAGAAGTTTTAAAACAAGTGTCTTCTCTGTAACATGTAATCACATTTTGGAAAAAGAACTGCCTTAGGATGCTTTTCATACGACAAATAGCAGAATGTTCAAATGGGGGATTAAGCAGTCATGGAAAACATCCACTGAAGGCCATTAAAACTATGTGTGTACGAGTTGTGATTTTTCAAGTCCTTTTGTTGCAGATTTCTAGAAGGGGGAGAGTGTAAGTTCAAAAGTATTCCTCTGTAATTTCTTTCTATCTTGCGCTTCTCTGCTAGTGACAGCAAGATGCAAAATACTGAGCAGACCTTTCTTTGGTTTAAAGGTCAATAAATTGCCTGTGGTCATACAGCCATTAATACGTTATCAGTGTACCATTAACACGTTATCAGTGTAGTTCTACTTTATGTCATCTTGAAAGGTAGTCAGTAGCTGGATGTCAAAAATACATGGAGAGGGCAAAACTATACTGTTCTGTCTGTTCTCTGATGATGACTCTGCTTGCAGATACACCAAAACAAGTTGAGGAGCTCCCAAATAGGGAGCCAATCTGAATCAATTCTATTCACATAGATCCAAGCTGTAGATATCCAAAGCTGTGACAGGCTTAGATCTAAACCAATATACCAATTTATAGAAATTATTCTGGAGTTTAAGTCTTAGCATTGCTTGAGCTATACTCGTACTTGCCCAAGGAAATGTCACACTGCATAACTGTTCAGCTGATGTGTCTTCAGCCTACCACCTAAGCAAGCAGGAAGGTGTCCACTCATCATTCCTCTGAAAAGGAAGTACCTGTATCTGGAGCAACCTTAACATTCCTCTGCTTCTCAGAAGTCAGAAGTGCACTTCTGGAAATCATTCTGGACTGATACTTAGTCAAATGAGGGCTTCTTATGATACATCTGCTAGCTACCAAAGATAATATTCTGCATTCCTTGGTGGGAGCACTGCTTGCCGCACTGGCATTTTGAGAAGGAATGAACACTTACTTTGTTTCGTTTGCTCAGTATGTTGTCAGACGAAGATATTCTGACTGGCTTCTTGGTATTTCATAAAGATCAGCAAGGCCAAGTGCAAGGTCCTGCACATGGGTCGGGGCAATCCCGAGCACAAATACAGGCTGGGCAGAGAATGGTTTGAGAGCAGCCCTGAGGAGAAGCACTTGGGGGTGCTGGTTGATGAGAAGCTCAACATGACCTGGCAGTGCACGCTCATAGCCCAGAAGGACAACCGTGTCCTGGGCTGCATCAAGAGCAGCATGGCCAGCAGGTCAAGGGAGGGGACTCTGCCCCTCCGCTCCTCTCTGGTGAGACCCCAACTGGAGTCCTGTATCCAGCTCTGGAGACCTCAGCACAGGAAGGACATGGAGCTGTTGGAGCAGGGCCAGAGGAGGCCACAACAATGATCAGAGGGCTGGAGCACCTCTGCTGTGAGGGAAGGCTGAGAGAGTTGGGGCTGTTCAACCTGGAGAAGAGAAGGCTGCGGGGAGACCTTATAGCAGCCTTTTTAGTACCTGAAGGGGATCTACAAGAAAGCTGGAGAGGGACTTTTTATGAGGACACGTAGTGATAGGACAAGGGGTATTGGCTTCAAGCTGAAAGAGCGTAGATTTAGATTAGATATAAGGAAGAAATCCTTTATTTTTGAGGGTGGTGAGGCACTGGCACAGACTGCCCAGAGAAGCTGTGGATGTCCCCTCCCTGGCAGTGTTCAAGGCCAGGCTGGACAGGGCTTTGATCAACCTGGTCTAGTGGAAGGTGTCCCTGCCCATGGCAGGGGGGGTGGAACGGGATGATCTATAAGGTCCCTTCCAGCCCAAACCATTATCTGATTCTATGATCTTCAGCTAGCATGGACTTTGAATAATGACAAAACTGAGGGTTCATTACAAATAATCTACATTTTATATTCTTACGTTTGAAAACAAAGCAGAAGAGAGGGTGTGTTCAGTTTTGACAGATTCTTCTCCTCGCAGACATTGACCATATGTTTATAGGGAGATCCACTCTGACAGCAATATCTGGAAGAATCTGAGTTACTCAGGGTGACTGTTCTCTCTGTGGAGAAGCATGGCATCTGTTGTCAGGAAATACACATCTGAAATAATGTTTCTGCCTAATTTAATTTGGAGGCTCTTGCACAGTAATTGAGTTGAATCCAGTTTCAAGATGCAGAGCTCTAAGGAAGACAAGATTGACTGTTAAACGACTCTTGTACTTACATACCACGTTAGTGCATTATCACTGTCTTATGGATGTAAAGTATATAAAGCTATGAATTGCAATAAGTAATATCTTAATCTTTTAGTGCTGTTGGAACACATTCAGACTTTAGTAGCATCTTGATTTTATCTGGATTTTTCCAGTTTCATTTCTTTCTGAACACTATTTTGTGGTAACATTCCTTAGATTTGTTTGGTTTGCAGTGGTTAGACTATAACATTTTGAGAATAATCTGTCCCCCTCTTTTTTGAAGAATAAAGTCGACAATGACCATTTGTGACAGAGATAAGGGAAAACAGATTTGTGTTTATGCATACTCATGTTGTCCACAAAATATTCCATGCCCACTTAAAATACCACGGTGCTTTAATGGTGAAATGCTGGTGATCTTTGAGCACAGGTCAGACAGATACCCAGGAAACATCTCTATTACCATTCTCTTATCCCTGCTTTTCAGTAGCTGGGACTTTAATTTTGCAAGACAGTCAGCTGCAGCCCAAAGGTGAACAATTTGTATCTGAGTCCTGCATGCTGCAACTGCCTTTCCACAAGCTGGCAAGTATTCTTTTTCCCTGTCATTTTGACTTGGTTTCCTATCTCTCTTACTCTAGAGGAAATGATTGTTCCTCAGAGCACTAACTTGAAAACTTAATATTAAACCTAATATTTGCTTCAAAATACTGTTAGCTTTTCCTTCTATGTTGTAATCATTATTTAACTTTTAATCTCCGTATACAGGTTTTCCATTTTTCAGGTATGTGATTAAATTGAATTCCATGGACATAATCCAGTAGAGTTTGCTCTCACCTTTATTTCATATATGTGATTCTTATAGCTTAAAGTGCTTTTATATGGTTTTGTTTTCCTCTTTTCAGGAAGAACACAGTTTAAAGTGGTAATTAAAGCACTCTCTCCAAAAGAAGTCACCAGAATTTACACCCCTCGCCCTTTGGATAGAAATGATGGCACATTTCTTATGCGGTATCGGATGTACGGGAGTGTCAGAAAAGGGTTACAAATTGAGATACTTTATGGTGAGCAGCATGTAGCGCAATCTCCTTATATTTTGAAAGGTAAGGGTATTTTTTTCATTTAATGTAATGTACAATGATAGCTACAGAAATGCTATGGACTAATTTACTGCTAGAGGTAGAATATAAGAGGCTCGTTTGCCCTTGTTCATGCAGTCTCCTCGCAAACATTCTCCTTATACAGAGAAGTAGGCAGTGCCAATCTCTATACGTTGCCAAGTTACAGGACCTAGATGCATAGGCATGTAGATGATGGACATTAAGGTGATGTGTCTGGACATCTCCTCTTCCCTCTTGCCAAAGGAAGCAGATCTTTTCAAATTTGGTAGGGAATAAGGGAGCAATGCCTCTATTTTTACTGTTTTCAAGCAGCTATTCACTTGAACATTGTGTTATTTTTGTCTAAAGTAGAAAATATTACCTGCAAAAGCAAGGAGTTGTTCCCAACACTTTAGAATTCAAATGTTTGTGATTTCTAAAACATGTGGTCCTTCATAACGACAATGGTTTTTTAACCAGACAATATTTAACTTTCTTTCCATTAGCCCAGTTTAATTCAGTGCAGGTCTATACTACGGAAGAACTATTTAAAAGCAGGGAAAGCAAGGCAAATTATTCTCTCGTTGCAGATCTGCTTCTTTAACTTCCTTCTCTTGCTCCCAAATGGACAGCTGTTTAGCAAAGAAAAAGTTAATCACAGAATCACAGAATAGTAGGGGTTGGAATATAAAGTTACTTCTCTGGAGAGTCTTGTTTCAGTTCATGGCTACTTCTTCTAACCAGAATTCAGTCATGGGTTCTTTTAGTAAAATTTCCTAAACACAAACTTTGAAGCTTCAAACTGAAATAAAACTGTCCTGAGTCCTCAAGGTAGTTTGCTGGGGCACATTCGCCAGCAGCCATGAAACTGTGACACAGGACAGAACCTGTTTTGCTTAGAAGTCCATGAAATAAGGGCTCTTTATTCACACTCTAAGAGACTCTTGCTTATACCTAAGCTCTCTGCTTCAAAAGGACAGAAAAAACTGTTGATTATACATAAAATCAAACACCTTATGCCAGAGGTAAAGACTACTGTATCAAAGTTCTGAATTAAGCTTAAATTGAAACTGTAATACCTGAGCTTTGGTAGTTACGGAGAGTTAGAACAATTCTGAATGCTTTACGTGGTTGACAGGTAGCACAATAATGGAGCTTCATTTTGCAGATGAATTTTACCCTGATAAAAAAAACGTAGTATTTTGATTTCTGAAAAGAGAAGAATGTTGCTGTTTTTTCAGTTACACTGCTAAACCCCAGAAATGTTACAAGGAGGAGGATTTCCCAGAAAAACTTAAGAAAAGTTGGAATCAACAATGTCAAGCCACTGTAATGTCTACACCTGTACACTCATGTGTTTGGGGAATTATGGTTGCTGTAGAATCACAAATATAGACTCTCAGTGCTTTGTTTTCTGCAGGACCAGTTTATCATGAGTATTGTGACTGTCCTGAAGAAGACCCTGAGATCTGGCAGAACCTTATGTCTTGTCCGTCCCAAGAACCTCAGATTACAAAGGACTTCATTTCTTTTCCCACCATCGACCTTCAGCGAATGCTTAAGGAAATCCCAACAAAGTTCAGTCAAACAAGAGGTGCTATTGTTCATTACACTATCCTCAATAATCATGTCTACCGTCGTTCCTTAGGGAAGTATACGGACTTCAAAATGTTCTCTGATGAAATGTTCCTGTCGCTGGCAAGAAAGGTATCAGTTTCAATCATTTAAGACTAAGAAGTCATGTTCTGATATGTCAATACTGCATTTGTTGTTGTATCTTCAGATTTAGAATTCCTGAAGTAAGATTTGTCTTTTGTTTTTTCATCAAGATGACAGTTTACCTTTAAGGATCAGGCTGTAACTAACGTGTGGGGTTTGACCTTCACAGTAATGAAATTGCTGGGAAAGCTGCAGGGGCTAAGGCCAGACTCTGCAATCCTTTTCCTTGCCTCTGTGAGTGTTCCTTTCATACTTGGTTGCGGTGCAGAAACTTGAAATTCATACCTTAAGCTCAGCTAAATCTGTATCATCTGGTAGGTTTATTGATTCTGCACGACATAAGAGAACTGAGGAATACATGTAAGAGTGACAAACAGCTGCTCTCTTTGTGTTGTTATCCTTTCTTGGGTGTACATTTAGGTTCGTCTTCCTGATGTGGAGTTTTATCTCAATGTTGGAGATTGGCCAGTTGAGTATCGGAAAGCTAATGATACACCTGGTCCTATACCTGTCATTTCATGGTGTGGCTCTGTGGATTCAAGAGATATAGTCCTTCCAACGTATGATGTAACACACTCAACTCTAGAAACCCTGCGTGGTGTCACCAATGATCTCCTTTCTATTCAAGGAAATACAGGTAAATTAGAGATCATGGATTTCAAAAGAGAATTTGTGAATTCCATCAAATTAGCAAGTTGCATTCAAATAATATGTTAAAGTCTTCAGTTCACAAGTGCCTTAGGAGGTCTCTTAATACAAGCAGGTTAGTCTTTACAGATTGCAAACACTTTCAACAGTGCTGCTAAGCAGGTGTTTAATATGGATTTAGAGCCAAAATATGAGAAGTCCTGTTTGCAATAATGGTGAATTTTAACTTAAAGGTATCCAGAAGATAACTACTGTGACCTGTCAAAAGAAGAGTAAATACAATTGAAAGGCCTTTCTCCTCAGTGAAGGACTTGAATCATGTTACTTCTAATCAAATAGTAATCCTTTTCGTGACAGTGATGTGGCCCAGTGTTCTGTTTACATAAAAATTAGTTTGAATCACGAAAGAAGTAAGCTAATACTATGCTGTAACCTCTTTCAAGTAAGAAAATACGGTCTGTGTAAAAAAAAAATACCTCAGAATGGGATCTTATTAATTGTTTTTCTAGCTGTGAAGGAAGAGTCAGTTTTACTGACGGGTGTCTTCCTCCCCCCCAGGAAATTCATGAGTACTTAGGGATCAGACACATGGCATACCTAAGAAGTAAAACTTGAGTGAGGACGTATTTCTGTTTGATCAGTTCACAGTTTCTCTAGTTTCTAAATTAAATATTTTAATTATCAGTTCGAAGCACTCTGTGTTTACTAATTTAATACAGCTGCTTTTCCGGTTAGGAGACGATAAGAGCCTGCTCCACTTTAGTAGGTCCTTTCAGGAAGTTTCCAGCAGACGGATGAGGAAGGATATATTTAATGTTTTTAAAAGCAGGCAGTAAGCAAAGGTGAAGTCTTTCAGGCTCTTGCTAAGTATCTTGAGGACACAGTATAGCTATTTTTTTTTCCTTTTGAAGTAATAGTTAAGTGATTCCTCAAAGACCTAACTAAATTGCTGGATAACAGAAGTGGATTTTAGTAAAGAAATTTGGGTTATTGTGGCAGGCTTTATGGATGGATAGTTACTTTAATTATTAGTATTTTACTTAGCATAATTTGATTAAATTCCTTATGTAGGTTTCAATATATTTCAAGTTATTTAAATATAAAATTGTTGAGTGGAAAAGCAATTCTCTGATTTTCCTTTTATAAGTGGCTCAGTTTCTCATCCCAAAATTCAAGGCAGAACTGGGAGTTTAAACGCTGTGATTAATAAGTGATTATGGATTCACTACAAGAAATCATGCCTGTTCTACCATGCCTCTGAGTGTAATGCCACTGTCATAGCAGGTTCCTTATTTGCACTAAACATACCATGAACATTTCATTACTGTTTGCTTTTACCTTATCACTCAATGTTCATAGGCCCATTCTGGGAAAACAAAACTGAGCGAGCTTTATTTAGAGGTCGAGACAGCCGAGAAGAACGTCTCCATCTTGTCAAGTTATCCAAGGAAAATCCAGAACTACTAGATGCTGGAATAACAGGATATTTCTTCTTCAGAGAAAAAGAAAAAGAGCTGGGAAAGGTTCAGCTGATGGGCTTCTTTGACTTCTTTAAGGTAGCAAGCAAATTACAGTCTTGGATTAATTTTCCTGTCCAGTTCTTACCGGCTGAAAAGACGAGGTTTACTTTTGCTAATTCCATTCAGTAAACAAAACAATTGTGCTACACTGGGAACACTGGTCTGTGCGGGGTAGATAGACAATGTGTAATCAAAGTCATAGGAAAATTCTAAAGAAAGCCACTACACTTTTCTTGTGGTGTCCCTTAAAGAGAGTTCTTGGAGATTTTTTTTTTTAAATAGATTTTTTAAGTAGAATCAGAAATTTGATTTCTCACCATCAGGGTTTCTTTTATTTGGGGTAAATATGAAAACAGTGGACACAACTTGTGTCCATTGCAAGTACATTATGGATGTCAGAAAGAGTCCTTGTAATAACAAGTTAGAAAAATAGATGGGTGTTTTTGTTGCACCTTAACATACAAATTCCACTGCAACAGAGGTATAAAAAGTAAAGGGGACAGAGTCCTGTAAAAAGCAATTATAATATATGGCAACTGAAGTTCTGTTCCAGAGATTAATATATCAGAAATGCTGTAGCAGCCAAGAGCAGTACATTCATTGTTACTTTTAGTATGTTTCAGATTATTTTATATAATAATACATGTTTCAGGTTATTCTACATAATAATACAATTTTAAGACAGAATAAATTTCCTCTTTCTGAATTTAAGTATAGATTAGTTTTATTTCCTTCCCAGCTCTACCCCTTGCTCTGTCCTAAGACACTTTAATAGCATACCCATCAGGCAGTCCATGTGACACACAGGTTCTTGACTGTCACTCTTGGGTTGAAAACAAATCCTTTTTCCATTATGTTACCCAGAACACCATGAAACTACACCTGCTTAACACTAGACAGGTTTGAAGATGAGAATTCATAAACACAATTACTTCTTACCAGTGAAAATGATCTTTTATACAGTCAGCGTTCCTGTTCCGATTCAAAACATTTCACCTTTTTTCCCTCCATCTTCATGTTGTAGTACAAATACCAAGTGAATGTAGACGGGACCGTAGCAGCTTACAGGTTTCCATACCTCTTGCTGGGTGACAGCCTAGTATTGAAGCAAGATTCCCATTACTATGAACACTTTTATATTGGATTAAAACCTTGGAAACATTATGTTCCAGTTAAGAGAAACTTAGAGGACTTGCTAGAGAAAATAAAATGGGCTAAGGTAAGTTCCATTACTAATTCAAAGTTATAAACAAACATGTAAACCAATTTAGCTTAATACTCTCTTCGTTTTGTATTTCCACATACATATTTTGCATGAACTCTATTGAGATCCTGGGATAAAGGAAGTACATTTTGCTGTTAGTATAAGATGGGAAGGCCTTCATTCAAGTAACCATCTCTATTCAGGGAAATACTTAATTCATTCTAGATATGTGCAGAAGTGTTTCAGGAGTCAGAGCCTTAGTATGCTGACTAATGCAGGTAATTTTCAAAGAAATGCCCAGAATCCTAGATAGTGCCTAATTAATTCTATTGCTTTTTTTAGGTCCTGACTAGAACAGAAGTCATCGCATGTTCTGTTCAAATTAACAGAAAAATTGCTGCTCTGTAACATGCTCAGAATCAGAAGCTGGGATTCTGTAACCAAACAAACCAATACAGTTGTGTGGTTGAAAACACCACTTGTGCTTTAAGTTTAGCTATTAGGTTAAAACACATAGAAGAAGTTTCTGTTCTGAGAGTACTGTAGTTCTTCATAAAGAATCAGATGAGAATACTAAAACTTCTGAAATACAGACCTAAAAAATGTGACAGTAAGTATATGAATTCAAGCAGAGTTATTTTTAAAAGGAAGACATTGAATTGCATTGCATAGGAGAGGACAACGGCTGTGGCTTTATCTTCTGTAAAACTAAGTATGTGTGGGAGATGTCAGACCCAGTTTGGAAGAGGCTTGTGGCTTGGACAAAACAGTAGAGCAGTAATCAACTGAGTTTTCAAAACTGTACAATTATCCATGAAAGTTGTTATTGATAGCCCTCAGGTACCAGTTGTGACCATAAAAGCAATCCAGTCTTTTAAAAAAATCTGCAATTTAAAGTATGCCTTTGCAGTCTACGAGTAATTGCACATAAAGCTGCAGATTGGAATAGCCTTTTTAATAAAACTTCTAATGCCAGCCAGGCTTTGAGTAACTCACTGATTGCGTTGTTATTCGTTCGTTTCATCTCAATTTTCCAGGAAAACGATGAAGAGGCAAGAAAAATTGCTAAAGTAGGACAATTAATGGCAAGAGAACTGCTTCAGCCTCACAGGCTTTACTGCTACTATTATAAAGTGCTCCAGGTTAGTACCATAGATCAGTTTATTACTTTTCCCCAGCTGCTGCTGCTACCAATGCTACAAATGTCATATTCAGTCCTTACTTTCATCAGTAGCAGACATGGTTCGTGTTATTCACAGGAGATCAGCGTGAAGAGCTTTTCTAAAGCTTGCTTCATCACTGAAGAGGCAACCTGACATAATAGTTGTTTTGCAGAATCAGATATTTTAATTTTTTTTGCCCCCATCCCCACAGTCAGACCTGTTTCCAGTGTCACTTGGTATGTGGTTTCTAATAGGCGAGGAGATAACCTATACACAACTTTCTTGCCTTTTCCCTTCATACTTACCCCTTCACAAGCTACGCTGCTGTATTACAAAGCAATGAATACATGGAAAAGAAATTCCAGAAGTATGGCTAATAGAGTGGTAAGGGGAGAAGCAGGCGAAATAGTTATTGCTTCCACAGGAGATGCAGATCTCTAGTGAAAGAAGTTTCTGCTCTCTGGAAGTACTAATTTCTTTTTCCTGTTTTGCTGTGCAGAGTTAGATCTCGGCTTTAGCAGCCACAGGTCGACACAAAGTTTGGAACTGTTCAGTGTACAAAAATGACAGCATTATCTGCATAAAGTGGTTAGAGGCACAAATAATGACAATATTTGAATTACCATTAATAATAGGATGGGGAAAAACATTAAAGGAGGTTTTCAGATGCATTGTAGCCTATTAGTAGGTGTGTTATAAAGACACCTTGTAAACAGGTTGTAAACAATGACATAAGGAGCCTGGATAAAGGCAAGCTTGTGAGTGGAAGGGAGGAGGAAAATTCTGTTTCATGAATTATACGTTGGTGTTTATAGCATTCTTAAATGTTGTTTACATATTTCAGAAATATGCCAAACGCCAAGCCAGCAAACCTGAAATACGGGATGGAATGGAAATTGTACCTCAGCCTGATGACAGAGACTCAGTATGCAGCTGCCACAGGAGAAAGCCTATAAGGGAAGATCTATAACTGTACCGGATGGAAAAAATCACCCACTTACAATGCAAGAATTTAAATAGGAATTAAGCTGTGAAATCGTAAGACACTTACGCACCAGCAAACTTTCTTAGTTATGTATTCTTCTTGTATTTACATATCCTTTTTCACACTGACTCTGATCGGCAACATCAGTTCCCACAATTTTGGCTCCGTGACCACCACCAGGCAGATACTGAGCCTGTCACAGGGCGCGTCCAGGGGATCTGTTTGATGTACTGCATCATCAGGAAGAAGTGTGCAGTGCTGCTCGTGTTCCAGCTGGGACCTACTTACCAGAGTTTTATGAGGAACCGGTCATCCACAAAAGATCTTCCATGAGTCAGTGCAAGTTATTCTAAAAGAGCATTTGGAGCATACTAAAACAGTGTTATGATTTCATCATAAAGTTTACCTCAGTGTTAGATTATTTCTTGTATACGAAACGATTTTCTAACTAGACAAAGGAAAACAATATTTGAGATTTACAGATATCAAATCTGGTGTTGCTTTGAGATAATTTTGTGCTCTATGACAGATAACAGAGAACATGATATAATATTTATCAGTTTCAGAGGAAAATGGAGAGGAGGGGGAGAGATCAGAATAATATTTTTATAAGCACCATGGCTGTGAATGACCAAAATCAAATGCTGCTTGAAAGCAGACTGTGTAGTTACCACAATCACAGTGCTTTGAATGCCAAGACACCACTCTGAAGACCTGTTCCCTGCCAGTGACTGTGTCTGTGAATATAGGCACAGATCCACAAAAAGGCTTAGGAATTTCAGGTGAGGCCAAGTGAAATACCCATCTCTTAGTTCAGCGACGCAGTCTACAGTATTCTAGGCTACTTGAGTATTCACACACCTGAAATTTGTTACTAGAATTTTAGACTGCTTAGGTTTAACTTCTGTCTAGACCTACAGATGCCGCCATCTTTTTTACTTGGGTTCATGAACTACTTTTTCCTGTGCCTAAGTACCTAGAGGGATCTTACCCGTTTTCTGAATTTAGACCATACCTAATACTGAGATCAGACAGCAGATCAGATGTCAGTGTTTTGGTTCAAACATATGACAAAAACTGTGCTGCACTTTCTACGTAATAGTGTAGGGGTTAGAGACTACACTAAGCAACTGGGAAGCCAGTTGTCCTCCTTGGTTTGATTCAAAGCCGTATTTCCAGACAGTGCCTTAGCTCCAGACTGGAGAAGCAGTCTTCAAGTCTTCCATTAAAGTTGCACAGCCATGAAGCTAACGATACAAAATTCACAGGGCCAGAAGGAGCTGGTCATACCATTGCAATAAAGTGTGCCTTTGGATGTGGTGAAGGAAAAATCCTAGTCCTGGACATGGCTCCCAACACCTCTATTGATCTTTACCCAAGTTTGTCTACTTCAAAATGCATTAACAGTCCTGGAAGGAGATGCCAATGCCAAGACCAGTGCCCACAAGCACCCATTTCTGTCCTGTGCATTTTCGTCTTTGCTCATGTAGCATGCCTAAGCAGCTTTCTACTCAGCTACACTCAGATGATGTCTTTCATGGGTCCCAAATTCTCCCTCCACAAAAAGGAATGGGAATGTCTTAAGATTGTGGACTCATCTAATTGCTTAGGTGCCCAAAGTTTAGTGCTCTGCATCTCATGCAGGCTTTACTCTTGGTTCTACACTGCAAGTTACTCTCATAAAATACATAAAATTTCTGCACTAGAACAGGAAGAAAAATTTTTTAGTATGCTAAATATGGGAAGAACTTCAGGTTTCCGAAGAAGTTAGTGCAACTGTCCATCAGTCATTTACTACATTATGCCAGTTAAGAAAAAAACCTGGAACGTGTTGCTCTGCCCTTCATCCTCTTTGCTCTGGTTCTAACACTGATACATATAGTGGTTATATTTTTATTTAGCATGACAGTCAGTCCTAGAACTTCAGACTACAAATTTATATTCAGCTCATCTGACATAAATTCAGGAACAGAGTTCCGTTGCTGAAGCTGACACTTAAAAATGAGTATGTATTCTTCTTCTCTATGTACAGTCATTTTTACTGTATGATACGATCTTATTTAGTAATATTATCCATTATACCATTTGCATTTTATATTCACCAGTATTTACGGAAGTGAGGTGCTCAGCAAAGGCAATCTCTTGCACACATCTCAAACCAAACGTCCAAAAATGGTCTGTTTATATTTTTAAAAATGGGAGGGAAAAGGGGGAGTCATGACACATGCTTTAAGGTTCTTTGGAAATGTCTGTGTAGGAAAACTTGCCTGGCTTGAAACAGAAGTCTTTCAATCTGGAAGAAGAATCAGATAAAATTTAAATAGTCGTGAATGTAAATAAATGTGAATATTTTATGCCTCCTTTCTTCCCTGATAAAAAGGGAAAAAAAACTATTCTAAATTCTTCTCTGCCAAAACTCCTTGCTTTTGTAATAAGCATCCTGTCAAAGCAAAGACTAGTTTGTCACAGAATGCCTCATAGATGCTTTTATAGCTTAGAGGCAAGAAATAGCCTGAAAAATATGAATACATTCATCTTCCTGCCAAAATTAAAAAACAGAACAGTAGAGACACAGGAGAACTTTCATTAAAAGAGCTTAGTCATTTGAGAAATCTGGTTCAATTTATAACTGCAGATCTTCCAAAGATAAAAGAAGTAAGGCAAAGCCTCTCTTCTTTCCATTGGTGGTACTATATGCAATTTAAATTGTAATGAAGAGCAATTGTAACAATTGTCCCTCCAGGCCAGAAGAGATGTCAGATCTATGTTAGTTTGATGACAGGATGATACTCATTGGCCTGGTGTGTTACAGGAATTGCTAAATATTCAGTAAAACCTGTTTGTACAAGTATGGTACATACATTACATGGTATTTTTAAGCAACATACATTCACTAGAGTTTCTATTATTCTGTAGTAGTTCTTCAATAGCAGCTGAGTAAATCTCTTGTACACCCAGCAGTTGGTGGTAATTTTTAAAAATAGTTACCATACCACAGTACTGAAGTTTGCTACAGTAATTTCAGTTTTTAATGCACAACTTTAATACAGAGAGTGAAATCTGTCCTGTTTTCATCAACAGTAGTAACTTTTAACACAATGTAGAACTTAGCACTGATGATGGAGACAGGTTTATTTGTTTGAAATAGTATGTCCTAAAGCCCACTGCCAATATTTTCAAACAGAGGCATCTACACAGAAGTGGTCTGACTTCCAAAAATGTTGGTCATGCAGAGCCTTCTTTAAGGTTCCTTATTTTCAGATCCCTTTAACCTTAACAGTGGTTTCATACAGTGAACACTCCAGAAAATTAGTTCTTTTAGGTTATGTCATATATATGTCCTAATATATTTAGGCACCCACATTTGGAAATACCCAATTTCATCTCGAAATGAGAACTGTTGAATCATGATCTGTTGAACAAAAAGGAGTTACAAATTCAGTACATTTTTAGACTGTGTTTTTTGAGATTTACCTCAAGATAACTAATATACTATTTTCATGAGGGCATTGTGGCAGGTCCGCCTTGTAGATTCATAATTAAACCCTATAATCAAAGCTTGCCTGATGGAATGTTAGATTCAAGCATCCATCCTGGGAAGCACACGCCCCACATTTATTACATTAGAAAGTAAATTATTTAGTTAGGGAGGAGAGCTGACAGAGAAAACATACATCACCTGTTTGAGCATGTTTGAGACGCTTGCAAAGAAATGATAATAAAGAAAAGAAGCATTACATAAACCTAGGATATTATCAGCTCCTTTACTGCTTCAGTTTTTCAAAAGTGTAAGAGCAGCAATGAAGTGCAAGATTTTATATAAATATATTATTGTTTAAGTTCACAGGATTTATACTGTGGAGAATTACAGCACTAATTTTGTATTTTGCTCTAAGAATAAGCGAAAAAGGATTATTTTGCATGTCTGTCTGAAGACATTTGAGACACCTGTACTGCATACCTTAATTGAGTCTCATCATGTGAGCAAGAGGTGTATTAGCAAGAGTGCGGCCAGCAGATCAAGGGAGATGTTTCTTCCCTTCTGTTTGGTAGTTGTGAAACTGCAACTGTATTCAATTTTCGACTCCCCTATACAAGAAATACGTTGACATAGGGGAGCAGATCCAGCCGAGGACTACCAAGGTGATGAAGGGGTTGAGGCACATGAAGTACAAGGAGAAGCTGAGTGAGCAGGTTTGGGTCAGCCTTAAAAGAAATGGTAAGGGAAAGATAACCTTGCTGAACTCTAAAGGGAGGGTGTAGAAAACATGAAGCCAGACTTCTCAGAGGTACACAGCAGGAGACCTACAAACAACAGACACAAGCTTCGACATGGGAGATTCCAATTAGATAAGGGAAAAAAAATCTTCACACTGATACCCCCAAGGAGATGAAGCTTGGCCTACATGACCTCCAGATGTTCATTATTCTATGAACTACATTTCAGTCATACAACAAGCATTTATCTAGTCACATAGCAGGAGGATAAAAACATCCAGATCTCGGGCGTCTCCAAAAGGCAATGTGTCTTTCTCTGCTGACACTTGACACTATTCATGTTTATGTCTCCCTTGATAATATTGACTAAGTTTTGCAAATATTTTAACGTTGGCTAACAAGGCTATAAAAGCATGACGTATTCCCATCCCACTCCCAACACTAAAAAAATCAGTCAGGATTATCCATCTGTACCACAGATTTGCAATCTAGCATAGAGATGCTCAAGACAGCTCATCAGAATACCAGAAAGGCCTACCTGAAGTAGGCTACAGCTTCACATGGTTACCTTCCTGCTGAAATCCCGTGGAATACATTATTCCGGATGGAACCTGCCTAAAAGCCAATCAATTACAGAATCACAGAATGGTAGGGATTGGAAGGGACCTCTGTGGGTCACGTAGTCCAACCCTCCTGCCGAAGCAGGGTCACCTACAGCAGGCTGCACACGACCACGTCCAGGCGGGTCTTGAATATCTCCAGAGAAGGAGAATCCACAACCTCCCTGGGCAGCCTGTTCCAGTGTTCCATCGCCCTCAAAGAAGTTCTTCCTCATGTTCAGCTGGAACTTCCCATGCTTCATTTTGTGCCTGTTGTCCCTTGTCCTGTTGCTGGGCACCACTGAAAAGAGTCTGGCCCCATCCTCCTGACACCCACCCTTGAGATTTATAGGCATTTATAAGGTCCCCTCTCAGCCTTCTCTGCTTCAGGCTAAACAAGCCCAGCTCCCTCAGCCTTTCCTTGTGGGAGAGATGCTCCACTCCCCTAATCATCTTTGTAGCCCTCCACTAGACTCTTTCCAGTAGCTCCTCATCTTGCTTGAACTGGGGAGCCCAGAACTGGACGCAGTACTCCACATCCCCTCACTAGGGCAGTGTAGAGGGGGAGAACCTCCCTCGACCTACTGGCCACACTCTTAATGCACCCCAGGATCCCATTGGCCTTCTTGGCAGCCAGGGCACACTGCTGGCTCATGGTCAACTTGGACACCCACATCCCTCTCCACAGAGCTGCTCTCCAGCAGGTCAGCCCCGAGCCTGTACTGGTGCATGGGGTTGTTCCTCCCCAGGTGCAGGACCCTGCTCTTG
>Ga0065711_1037090_pt1 | contig 20212 bp, 11 predicted proteins | sample Hoacrofraction12_FD_59098 | JGI IMG/M metagenome (GOLD analysis project Ga0065711, IMG submission 59098) | Hoatzin crop microbial communities from Cojedes, Venezuela - Epithelial fraction 12 v2 (version 2) | ecosystem: Host-associated > Birds > Digestive system > Esophagus > Crop | place... | reverse complement strand
GGAACAGGCTGCCCAGGGAGGTTGTGGAGTCTCCTTCTCTGGAGATATTCAAGACCCGCCTGGACAAGGTCCTGTGCAGCCTGCTGTAGGTGACCCTGCTTTGGCAGGGGGGGTGGACTAGATGATCCCCAGAGGTCCCTTCCAACCCCGAACATTCTGTGATTCTGTGGTTCTGTGGTATTGTTCATGCTTAAGTAAACGAAAGGGCAGCCCAGCCCTGGAAGTAAGGACTTTGTGGAAGGTTGGAGCTGTCCATGAAGGATAAAGGGCACCCCTGGACAGCCAAGACCATGGCAGCACCCGAGCCCCTCCGACACGTCTTTGAAGCCCTCCCAGCATCGCCTGGTGTTATGGATGAGTAACTCCAGCAAGGCTGGCTCCAGGGACATCTGTATCAACAGGAAAGCAGCAAGAATGCTGCAGGAATAGAGTTGTTTTGCAAAGTTTTACTGTGATTAGTAACAGGTGGCGTGGGTGTAAGTCATCAGTCAAATCGTGTTGGACTGGGACGTTTGAAGGGTGTGAGAGCCCTGCATGAAGCCGCAGTTCGGGTGCCCCGGTTTGGCTTCACCCACGAGGGAAGGGCTCTGGGTGAGCTGAGCAGGGCCAAGAGGCAGTGCAGGGGCAGGGAGGGCCTTTTGTCTTCAAACAGGGACACGCCACACGGAAATACCGAAGTGCGCAGCCCAGCTTTGGTCTTAAGGTACAGTGCTAAACCGTCACTGAGTGGTGGTGGTTGGTGGGGTTCTCTGAAGCAGGAACCATGGGTGGGGAGAGGCATCGGTGGCAGGAGGGTGTTCCCAGGTGGGACGTGCAGGACACGGACACACACCTAATCCCCATTTCTTTCACCGAGTAGGGGAGGGAGGCTGTGACTCTTGTCCCCTGCGTGCAGCACTGCTCTTCTAGTGCCCCTGGCTTTTCTGCTGGCAAGAGAGAGGCTTTCTGCACTGAGCTCCTCCTCTCTCCTCTCCGCTGTCCTCTCTGCCAGCAGCAGCCTGCATGGCTCCTCTCTGAGCTCTCCCGTGTGTCCACAGCCTGGGGCAGAGCCGGAACTGGCTGCTGCTAGGGGAGCAGGTCAGAGAGCAGCACTGGGAGAAGTGGAGCCCTGCAGCAGCCGAGCAACCAGGACCTGCTGGCAGCAGGACAGAGGAGCTGTGCTCGGGAAGATAAGGGAGGGAGCCGTGATCTGTCTGCAGATGTGGGATTTCAAGCCTGGCTCCAAGCACAGGTCCACTGGCAGGCCAGCCGCATGCTCCCTGCCATTTAAATATTGGTGTTGTCTTTTTTAAGGTAAACTATTCTGCTACATTAGGTTAAAGCAATTCCATGGTTGTTTTCAACCACCCTGAATGCAGGCTCCTCTTGGAAGGGGGTAGGTGGCAGCCCTGCCTGCCATTCCTGCAGCAGAAGGGGGACTCCTTTGTCCTGAGCTAAGCCAAACCAGGACAATGACCCAGATGAAAACTGACTCAAGAAAAACTCTATCTGGACCAGCTTCCTAATAGACCCAGACACCGTTTTCAGTACCATCCTGTCTTATAGTCAGCCTACAGCCAATGTGGGACAGCCTCCGGGTGGTTTATGGCTCCAGGGAAATGCAGTGCAGATCAGAGCCCTCCTCCCCCTGCCCCTGCTCAGGGGTCCCCGTCCCTCCCTTGAGCTGGTGCTTAACACAGGTAAGTGAGCTGGCTCTGGCAGCTGACCTGTCTGACAACACTTTTGCTTTGTTTCCACTCCCTTTAGGTGGCTCAAGAGTGCATCAGACAAGCCCTGGTGCTAGTGCGAAGGAGGAACACATTTATGAGGGCAGAGGGAGAGTGTGGCTGCAACAACCACGACTGATACCAGCTTAAGAGAGACGGGCACCCAACGCCATCCATGAGCATCACCTGGAGTTCATCAACAGAAGGTCACTCAGGCAGGCACAGGGCCACATGTGCATCACTTTGCTCCTCCGTGTGAAATGGCGTCGTTCTTCTGGAGGACAGAAGCAACGTCATTGCTCAGGGAAGAGAGGTTTGTGTATACACCGAGTACACTAGATGCAGGGATAAACATGACAAGACACAAGACTTGCAATACTGCTTAGCCAGAATCATTATATCACAAAATTGTTAGCACTAAGGTTGTTTTAAACTATCAGCATCTGGTCAATAAATAATGGCATGTGAAGGTCTTATTAAAATAAAAGTTTGTCTTTGCATGGTTATGGAGAAAACCTTAAAGGCAGGAGTATAAAGGTCAAGACTCAAGAAGTATAAAGTGCCCAAATAAATTTTAGAACTCTCTCTGGAAGTTTAATCCTTGAGAAATCAAAACTTTCCTAAAAGCTTGAATAATGCATACTCAAATAAAAGAGGTCTGACTGAGCAGAATAAAAACCACAAGGTCTTCCTTGGTTTTAGCATCACAGGTTCATTTGTTGTTCTTCTCTCATTGTATAGCTTCAACAGAAAGTTCAAATACTTGAATCCAGCCACTCTTCGTGTCATCGCTGAGCTGTAACTGGACGTGCTGACCTTGTAAGAGACATTCTCTTCCTTAGAAAGCTGATCAGCCCCAAAATTGTGAGTTTGCTAAGAGTGATGCTGATAAAGAACAGTTTGTGAATTCAACTCGGTGTTTTCATTTTGCTTTTGTATTTTAACAAACGATTTAATTTCTCATGCTTCTCCCCAGTCTCTTTTAGAGAGATGGGCCTTTTTGAAGTGATTGCTGGGAAATACAGCTTCTGCAAAGTTTCACAGCTTCTCCTAAACATACTCACTCTGTGAGTCAGGCAGCAAATAGCCTCCCCTCCCTGTTGTCCCCAAACCAAGATGTATAGTGTTAGAGGAAAATATAACATGCTGGATCCAACAGAGCACAAAGTACTGCCGTGTAATGCAAGGAGTAACCGAAACAGCGACTCTGAACATGAGCATGCAACTTCTGCTGAGAGCAGCGAGCATTATGCCCTGATAACCCAAATCAGAAAGTGGTTCTACTGTGTCTACTTTCTGTGCAGGTGCCACAGAGTTCTACAGCTCCCTTAATTTCTCCGGGAAAAGTCTTTAAAAACGTAAGATTCTTCCCACGTTTACAAACTTGTCTATGGTAAGAGCACAGTGCTAAACGTCTAGAAGGAAAATGTCCATTTCTTCGGTGCTGTCTTTGCTGCTTATGAATTACATTTTGCCTGGGATGTTGTTGGTAGCAAAATCTCTCCTTTGCAGCAGTTACTTCATGTTGTTCTGTTTTATGGCCATTTTCAGCTCAAACATCTTGCCTGCCACCATCCGTCTTCTGCCTCCGCCCACTGTCAGGGCTTCTGTTTATCTTCTGGGTAGTCAAAATGTCTGCCCAGCTCCCTGCGCAACATTAAACCCCAGGCAGGAAAAACTCCACTGGGAATTCCCTGGATTCTCCAAGGGCTGTTAATGGAAGTCAAACATTCCTCCTATAAAATGAATAAATGAATAAAAATGCTATTTTGGACTCTGCTTAACAACCCCACTGGAATTGGTACAAGCCACTTGCCAAAATCCACAGGACAGAGCGATGGAAGACTTTTTTCTCCTTTCCTCCCTCCTACACTCCTGGCTAATGCTTTGCGAACCGGAGCGACGTTAGTCCGTGCACATGGAAACAGAGAGGTTTTGTGCAGAAACTTTCACAAGGTCGTTTTAAAAGTGGCTGCATGAAGAGAAGCACAGTGTGTCCTTCCCCGCAGATCAGATGCGTGTGCCTCTGATCCCGAGCCTGCAAGAGGCAGAGCTTTGGTCCAAGTCTGTTTTATTGCCCTGCACATTTACGTGCCAAAGCTCTGCCACAGCCCTGAGGAACGTGGGGTGAAATGTTTATAGCTCCCCAGGAGACTTCTCAGAGGTGGCTTTGCTGCAAGCCTGGTCTCACTTCTGCCCCTTAAAACTGCAGCTGGAAATCCTGGGAAGTATTTCTCTGTGCACCAAGCGACAGACCTCCCTGGAGCCTGCACGCAGCCAGCAGCTCCTCAAGGGAGGTACAGCCCTTACTCCTTCCCGTGCCTGAAATCCCACTGAGAACTCAGAGAAAGAATCTCTTTATGTTATCTTTTAGATGTTAGCAATGGAGAGCTAAATTGGCCACATTGGTCTATTACCCACTTACCGCGGCTGAGAAATGCGCGTCTGAACGGCTGTCAAGGCTAAAGCTCAGCTGCGTGGATCAGTAAAACCACTTCTCAGCTCGCCACTGGTCGGGGTGAAGATAACAGCTGAAAAAAAGCTACGTTCATGCAGTCTCCCATTAGGTCTCCTCAAGCTCGTGGGCTGTTCAGGCAGCTTAACGCAAGATTGATCTTGCTCTTCAGCAGCTCAGCGCGAGGCACAGGCAGCAGCTCTCCTCTCCCTCCAGCTGCAGAGAGATTCAAACATCGTAGCCTAGCCGCACTCTCCGGATTTGATGAAAGAGATATCTGATAATTAATGGCCTGGAGAGGAGTCTGTAGATCAAGGTTTACCTCCGAGTGACGCTCTCGTGCATTTGCACGAATACATACCTGTACCTGTGCACATACATTCGCTGCAGGAGTGAGAAGGGTGATGAGACAGTCCTTCAGGAGCAGAGGCTTTGCAGCTCTCTGCTGTCCCTGGGCCTTACCTTTATTTATTTAACCCTAGTCTTCGTGGTACCTACGAATGCAGCTATTGCCTCCAGCAGCCATATTTCACTCCTGGAGAGGAGCAACAGTGAGTTTACGGTCTGCCTTCTACTGAATTGTCTAATCATTCAGAACAAGGAAAGCTCTGCCTGCTTTTTAAAGTAAGGGCTGGCAATTTTCTTGAGCAGATACTGGTATAAAAATTGAAAACAGGTATCGCCATTTTTAAAAAAAACATTCCAGTTTACAGAAATTAAACAGTGATAGCTCATATGCAGTTCATATGCTATTGCACAAAGATTTTTGCAATATGAGTTGGTTGTCTGTATTTCCCCTGTATCTATACTGTAATCCCAAACAGATATCCAGCTTTGCTTAAAAATTACCCCGCATTTCTATTACAAACTCCTGTTTTCTGTATGTTTTAAAGATTACCTTGCTGTTACTCTGGGCTCATCTTTCTCCCTTTTTTTGGATGCAATAAATTTTACTGTCATTTTTACACTTCTAAGCTCGAGGATTAATGTCTTTCATTAAAAAATGTAATTTGGCAAATAGATTAATCTATAATGCTCAGAATTCTACAGAACACCACAGCTGGAGTAGTAATTACGGCTTTAAGGAGTTATATAAACCTTTTTATTGCATGTTTTTAATGGGTTTACATAGTACAATACAAATGCCAAAGTATTTATGCAGGGGATAGCAACAGCACTGGAGTAATCTAGCAGATGTCACAATCTGATCACTGAGAGCGACTTTCATCTGCAAGCGCTCAGGGAAAAGAGCTCTCCAAGGGGTGAAGAGATGCGAGGCAGAGCGCCGGGGGCTGCTAAGGAGATGAACAGCAGCAACGTGTTCCAGGTAGCAGTCTCACAAACAAATGAAGACCCAGAATTAATGCGCTGTGCACTTTTTCTGCAGTCTGTCTGGCAATGTTATTTGATATACTGGCATGTGTCTGTACAGTTTATGCCTCATTAAAGGCAACAGGATAAAATAAAAGCTGGGAGTGGCTGGCAGCATCCTTGATGGACCTGATGGGCAAAAAGCAGCTTTCATAGGATAGGAGGCATGCAAAAATGTCCTGGACCAGTACACAGGCCAATTTAATAATATGCATCCACCTTTAATAAAGGTCTCACCCACGTGTCTGAAAAGTGTCCCATCTTTGCAGCGCACTAAATTCAGTATCACTGTCTTAATCTGTAACAACAGGGTGGCTTTTCTGAATTCTTGCCATGTGGCCAGCCAATCTTCTCCTGCAACTGGTTGCATTTTAAATATCTGAAACAAAATCCTAATGAGGAGGAGAGAAATAGCCTTGCCCTCAGCAGAAAAGATGCCACAGCTCCCCTGCAGCCGAGCAGCCTGGCTGGGACCAGATGGTGAGGATAAAACTCTGTCCTCTTCCCGCAGGCTCCTCTGAGGGCAGTTTGCCCTCAATACCATTTAGAGCAGCAGTGGTGTTGTGCAGATATCAGAATCGATCCAAAGTAGAATAACCTCCTTAGCCTGGAGTCTGTATGTAGGTTAGGTGTTACCGCAGGGGTCATCCCTTCGGCATGTGTCTTCCCACAGCGTGTCTGCCTCCGTCCTCAGCCGTGGACACAGAAAGCAGGAGTTCAACCGGGCTCTTTGAAGACGCACTGGGAAGGACGAAGCAGGTTTGTGAAGGTGCAGACACCCCTGCAGCCATCGCTCTGGGTGATGAACGCTCACCCAGGCTAACGCTTGTGGCTGTGCCCCAGCTCCCGGCTTGCTTGCAGGCTCCTTGTTAGGAGGAGAACCCTTTGCCAGAATGCATTGAATTTCTTCAGGAACAAGGTCATTTCTCTGTACTCTGTCAGGAGGTAAAGTACGCGCTTCTAACAGTGCAGAGACTCTTTTCAGAGCACGCGTGGTGCCTGCAGCTGTCCTGGTGGCAAGGCTGGAGGCAAAGCTGCGGAGGAAAGCCTGCCCTGCTGTCTGTCCTGTCAGCGCAGCAGAGGTGGCACGGAGCAGGCAGGACTGTCTCTGAGGGCACTTACCTCTCCCACAAGGCAAAGGAGAAGCAACTGCTCTGGGCCGTAGCTGGGTCAATGCCCGAAGCCAGGCGAGCGCAGGAACCTCCCGGCACAGGCAGGGAGAGACCCCAGCGCTGGGACCTGCAGAGCAGCAGCTGGAGGAGCCAAATTTTCCCACTGGCTTCTTACTCCTCCCTCAGGCTTAATGCGAAGGGAAGACGATGATCGCTGATGTGCAGCAACCGGAGCCTTTAGGAATCGAGGGCTTTGTGCTCAATCTTTGTGCTGAAGTGCTCAGCCTTACGCTGGGAAGACAAACAGCAGCAAGATTGCTCTCAGCAACCCAGACAAGAACATTTTAGTGCATAATTATGGACGAGATGCAAGAGGACGAAAAAAGAGGGAAAACATCTGTTCGCACAGAGTTTATTGCTGTTCACTTAAGAGGCCCATTAAATGACAGAAAAAGCTATTTATCCTTCTGTTTGAGCCAATTACCCTGCTGCAAATCTCTGTAGCAATTCACCCCATGATTATTCCGGGAGTGCTGATGCTGTGCAGATACACTCACTGCACAGAGAAAGGCGCGGACTTTGCCCACCAAGGCTTGCGGAGGGATTTTCAGAAGTGGGGTAGCCAGTGCTTCTCAAGGTCTTTTAACTTACACTTTCACTGTGCTCAAGCCACCATCCTATGGAACTGCTACAGAGCAAGATAACAGAACTGCCACAGAACCACCTAGCTTTTTCAAAAGCTCATTTGCAGTGAAATATTGCCTTATTATTAACCACTGTGGAGAAGCGGGTTGTTTCTCGGAGTCTTTTCCTGAGCTTTAGGTGCCTCAGCCCCTGTCTTTCAAAAATAGAAAGGAGCTTATTTATTCAAAGCACACCTGAAAGTGGAATTGCTCTTCTTGTAGCCACTCTCTCAGCAATACAGGATGTGAGAAGCCCAAATCCAGTTCTCTGCACGCTCAGAGGAGATCAGCTGTCCCACCGACCAGCAGACCACTCAGCTCACCAGGCTGCGAGGCGTGCGGGGAGGAGAGGCTTCATCTCCTTGAAGCCCAGCCGTGCACTCATTTGGCAAGAAGGAAAGTGAGCGTGAGGCTCCTTCCGTGGCTATAGTGCATTCCCTGAGGGAAGGGTTGTTTTCCAGGCCTTCACTTTAGCCAGAAAGCCAGCTGGAGTTGAGCATGCAAGTGCTTCAGAAACACCTGCGGCTGGCTCAGTTGCTGAATTCTTTGGTGATACAGAAACTAAACAAACCTCCACTCCCCTGTTTGGCTCATAAATGTAAGTAAAGGCTAATGGAAGGCTTGTGTATCAGCTGGTCCACTGAGACTTTGCAGAAGTTAAATAAAAAGGTAGCAGAGGTGACAGTGACAGGAGCGCAGCGTGTGATGCACGTGGTGCACAGCTCTTGCTACATGAGAAACGCGTTGGCCCCATGGTAGGTAGCAGACGTGAACAGGAACGGAGGAAAGCAGTGTGGGACAGTGTTCTCCTGGTGCTGGCTGCTGTCAGCAGTGTGAGACAGTCTCAGAGGAGGAAAAACAAATCTCAGGAAAAAGATTCCCTTGAAATTTCCTTTACATTTGAAAATACTGGTTTTATAAAGTTGTTCACTTTCAGAAAAGTTTTCGTTCCACTTTCTTTTCTCCCCAGCTGCCCCCTTTCCTCATGAAGTGGAGTTTTGACTCATGCCCACTTTTGCTTTTACCAAATATGTAACTTCAGCTTCTTCATTGAGAAAAACAGGCGTGTGGGGGGAAAATTCCCAGAAAGAAATCGGACCATTTCAGATCAGCCTTAAACCGGTGACAGTTCCTGATAGCTGAGCACCCAGAGTGGTGTGCGGGCTCGCGGGGAGCCGGGCCAGGCAGCGGGCGCTGCAGCCCCACAGGGACCCCCCGCCACACGTCCAGCCCGGGCACAGCTTGAGGCACCCCAAGGCCCCACAGCACGAGGAAGCAAGGACACTTGGCTACTCAAGACTACCCAAGGCAGCAGTTTCTCCTCCAGCCTTTTGGTGGGGGAAAAAGCTCTGGGACACGCTGCTATAGCAACAGCTTTGTTTAGGATTATAATCCCTTATTTTTATTAACAGCAGCTTTGGGTGTGCGGCTACCTTCACATTTCTGTTTCCTCAGCGTGCCTATTTTTTAAGCAGACATTTTACAGCCCTAACTGATTCACGATTATGTCTTAAGCTCCACTGCAGCACCCAAGTCCTCCAAGCTTTATAGGTATGTGGGAGGCCGACTGGCACCCACATTTCCACCGAGCTCAGCCTCACTGCATTTGCTGTTGGAGATGGAGTGTGTGGGCGTCCCTCAGCAACTGCTTGATCCAACATCTCCCTCTGGTGGAAAACAGGGAAGAAAGCCTCGTACGACATACACATTGATTTAAGATAGTAGTGAAAACAATACAAATCTGGGTCCAGGCCATGATTTTCTAATTACTGCATTTATTCCAAATGAATTTGAATATATCACACTAAAGTTTGTCTCAAATAGTATTCGACCAGAAAAGAATTGTAACGAATGTATTTTTTTAGAAATTTGGCAAATTTGTTTTAAATATAGGGAAAAGCCTATATGGAGACAATAGGTCTTTATGGCTTTGTTTCTGCAAAGAAAATCAACAAAATTCCTTGTTGCAGAAAACTGTTATTTTGTGCTCAAGCTCTAAGATCCATCATACAGCCCATCTGCTGTCTGCAATCGCAAGGATTGATAGGAATGTCTCAAAATATAATCGTTCCCTTTCTATGCAATAATTATGCCTTTGAAGTTCCGTGTGAGTGTGACAGATCGGTTGCCATCTGCCAGCAGTGCCTATTCAATGTAAATCAGGAAGTGTGGATAAGAAGGGAATACTCAAGTACGGTCTGGTTAACTTTTGTCCGGACATGCACGGGCTTAAGGAACGGCACAAGTATAAAATGCTTCGCACAGGTGAGAGCTAAGCCTTTCTTTAAGGGCACCTTTCATCAGCATGGAAAGTCATGGAAGTTTATATTTCCTGTAAGTCTGAAGATAAGATGCGGGACTAAAATGCTTATTGAAGTATCAGAGACTTTGCAGAAGAAAGTTCATTACTGGCTGATCGGAATAGCATGATAAAAATTACATGGGAAAGAACCAAAATAGTTCTTGTCCGAATGAGGAAATGGAAAAGGACACGAACTCTGACAGATTAAAAGCAGAGAAAAGAAAGCAAAACCAGAAAGGCAGACTAAAAAAAGATTTTGAGGAAATAACTTGCTAATAGACAAAAAGCTTCCTCTACCCCAGCAGGAGCACAGAGCCTGCCGGCGGGTCTGCAGGTGACCGGGGTGCGCCGTCAGCAGGCGAGCGGAGTGGCAGAGGCACTGAGAGAAACCAAGTCTGAACACAACAGCGAAACAGATTGCTTGTGTCTGCGTTCAGCACAGAAAACCTTGGTGAAATTCCCATGGCAGAGCCATTTGTTAAGGGGCTGACACAGAGAGGCTGCCTCCGGTTGAAGGGCCATTAGACGAGGGTTTAGAACAAATAGATGCAACGGGTAGTAACAAATTCATGAGAAGCAGATGTTACTCACTCATGGGTTTTTAAGGAATTCTAATGGGAAATCTTTGCACTGTTAGGGCTGGTGTATGATCCTTTACTTAAAAAGAAAAAAGAGGATGGCACGTGGCAGTGTTTTAAGTGCTGTGAGGGATCTAGAGAGATGCAAACCACTGAATCTGACACGTGTATCAGGCAAACAGTAAAAGCCATGATAACAGAATAGTTGCAAGGACAGATAGGGACTAAGAGGGAAGAATCAGCAGAGCTTTGCGGTGAAGAGCTATGAAGCTGTGCTTCACCATCCTCTTACGGCTTCAGAGGAAACAGCGAGGCTGCAGACTAGAGTGATCCGCTCGGTACGATCTGCTCACCTTCTGGAAAGCCTCTAATAATGTTTGTCACCAAGGACTCACAAAGAAGCTAATCTGGCGTGGGGTAAGAGGGAAGATCCTCTCATGAGTCAGCAACTGCATATCGGATAGAGAGATAAATCATCTGTTTTTCACAGTGGAGAGAAGTCACCAACGATATCTGAGAGGGATCCGTGGTAGGGCCAGCGCTAATCCACATACCCATCAGTCAGGTGGTGAATGGTGAAGAGGCTTGGACTGCTGGTGGCACCAGCTTATTCAAGGTAGTAAAATGCAAACTGCCTGCAAGGAGCTGCAAAAAAAAATCTCATGAGCCTGGGCAATGAAACAGCAGGTGAAATTCAGTGTGGATAACAGCAAATAAAAACATATGGCTGAGCTGGGAATCATAGACTCATAGGATAGTTTGGGTTGGAAGGGACCTTTAAAAGTCATCTAGCCCAATCCCCCTGCAATGAGCAGGGACATCTTACACTAGACCCGATTGCTCAGAGCCCTGTCCAGCCTGGCCTCAAATGTTTCCAGGGATGGGGTATCTGCCACCTCTCTGGGCAACCTGTTCCAGTGTTTCACTGCCCTGGAAGAAGACCCCCTCACTACCCAGTCTCAGCAATGGTCTCCACCACCTGGTACTGTTCAGGACAAATATCTTGGAGTTAGGTAGTTCTATTCAAATGACAGTTAAAACCTCATTAGTGACTATAGAACTATTGAATATTAGGAATTATTAGGAAGGGAAGAGAGATGTCATCAAGTAAATACAGGATTCACCCCCTACCACGAGTACTGTGTGCAGCTCTGGTTCCTCCATCTCAAAAAGGGTATGGTAGAGTGAGAAAAGGCATGAAGATGGGCAACAAGGAAGACCAAAGAGAGGGGATGACTTTATGTGGGCAACAGCTACATAAACCAAAATTCTTCAAGGTGGGGAAGAAGAGTCCAAGATGGAAAATGCTACGGCTCTGTAAATTCAAGATGGTCATGGAGAATAACTAGTCACCACTTCTCATAAGATGCAAGAAAGGAGCATCAAACGATGTTTCCATGTTCAAGACAAACATGAAGGCAAAGAGCTCTGTGCCTGGGAGAAGAACTGTCTCCTGTTGTGAAAACTGTTGTCACAAGATGTTGGAGACTACAAAAGTGCCATACACGGTTTCAGAAGTAATCCGATAAATGTGTGGAAGATAAATCATCTGAGGGCCATGAAACACTGAGCTACCCCTCAGCTGAATGGGCCAGGGTGTGCTAGAGGTGGCCCTCTCCACTGCTGGCCGTAGCCAGAGCTAGGATGCCAGACTGACGGGCCTTGCAACTGAACCCATTTTGCCATTTTTATCAACAGACAACTTTTAAAAAGTAAATTAGAAGAACACACACCCCACCCCACCCCACAGAGCACAAGTGCACAACTAGAGCTCTGGATTCTCATGGGGCTGCGAACACCCCATCAGCATTAGGAGTGTTGCTTGTTCCAGGATAATTTACGCTGTTTGTTATTTTCTAAGATTAAAATCAAGATTAAGAAAAAATAGCCCATTCTCATGATTTTTCCGTGTATTTTTTCTGTTCCGTGTTAGCTGAGGACAAAGCTGCCATTTGACAAGCCGTACGCCAACGCTGCTGCCAAAAGCAGCAGCTCTGCCCTCTCGTCTTTCCACTGGAAAGGACAAATGATATGGGGGGGAAGTGCAAAATTAGCCTCCAGAGCTGAGGGGAAGAAGGCAAGACTGCTGAAGGCGGGGCTAGCTCAGGCTGATCCCAGGCGCTAATTGATCTATAATTTAATTTGATGATGTTTCTTTTGACAGTTGTTCATTGCAAAGGGTAACTGTCCTCATCTCCCCGAGAACAGCAGGAGCTGGCAGCCGTGTCTGAATGTGGCCTTTCTTGGCCCTGCCAGGCCATCCCAAATAAAAGAAAACCCCTCGTTTATGAAAGCAAACACTACAGAAGTGAACTTTGCTCCATTATTAGAACTTTATTTATCGGTTCATTTTAATTGTGTGAATTCTTGAAGGATTTTGATTTGTTTTCTAAGGACAAAAACCCCTAGTCTGAAGTGGATCCTAACGCTCCTGAATGAGCATTTAACATCTATTGAGTGTTTAATCACAAACACTCAGACCTGTGCTTTGATGGTAAGCTCCAGTTTTGGGGAGTGACTATCTTCAGCCTCATCACAGGGCTTGGATTGCTGAGGGGAAAGTAAAGCCTAGCTCGGCTTCTGCCACAGAGGGAGGGTCTGGCAGGGGAGCTCGCTCACGCCCAGTTACAGACAAATTTGTCTTTGGAGTGTTTATCTAGTCTTAAATGGCTCTTCTCTCCCTTATGAAACTGAAGCTGGTGTTAAGATCCGTGTTGGTTTGTCACCGCTTTATTCATATCAGCTGTTGCAAGGAAAGAAGCCGGTGCTGACGCGAAGTAGAAAAGAGGTGCTCGTACACACAAGCCCAGCCTGAAAAATCCTTTTCTATCGAACACAGGCCATGTCAATGCTTCTACTGGGAGAAGAAAATCATCTGTGTCTGAGAGCAAAATCTGAAGGGCTCAGAGAAAAAAAAGATATTTGCAAACAAGCGTGAGAAAAGATGCACAGAACTGTAGCTCACATGGGGCAACTTCCTCGAGCAGAAACTTTGTGCTAAGTTCCCTGAGGCGTAATATGAGCAAATGCAGTGATCGGTGTCACAGACCTGCTCTTAAAATCACATTTGCTTGGTCGCTGTGCATGACAGTGACCTGGCCTTGCTTTCTGTAAGAGCTGACTTGGAGCACTCTAATGCAGCACTGCGTGGGGTTTTCTTTTCCTTGTAAATCATATGAAAAATGGTAAAGTTTGTTAGCAGGATGGCAGGAGGAAGGGCAATATGAGACGACATGTGGTACAAGGGGAGCGAACTAGTTTTCACTGAATCTGAACACACTGCATCCGATACTCTTTAGATGCAGATGAAGAAATGATGTTATTTATATTATACTGCAGCAATCTGAGCCCTGTTATGTGAAGAATATTTACATTTCTTGCCTCCTCCTCAACACAAGGGACAAATGCCCAGGGCAGGAACAATGCTGGATGGAGGAGAAGGACACCTGGACTATTACTTGGATCAACCCACCACGCCTCTCCAAGGTGGCAGCCAGAAGCCAGGTGAGATACCACCAAGCATCTGCAATGGCACAAGCTGTTGACTTAGTGCCACCTATCAAGTGATGGAATAAAAGTCCAAAGCTGCTATTAGGAGACGCAACACTAGCCTGTCATAAATGGAAAAGGAGCTTCTGGGATTCAAAGCTTAGCCCTCGATGAGGTGCCTTGCAGGGCGGCAATGCACTCTCCCACCAGGCGAGCAGCCTCTTTGGCTGTGCCCATGTGCACCGAAAAGCCACCTGCCCCATGCCCGTAGTTGTGGACCACCAGGAGCTTAACTCCTCCTTGGCTCAAGACCTCTCTCTGCAGTCTCACCCAGTGCCTGGATGGCCTGAGGCCCACCTTCACCTTGATATCTTGAGCTCCCCGCAGTGAGGGTTCAAGGGAGCAGCATCTGTCAAAGATATCTTTGGTAGTGCCAGGGTCAGGGAAGAGACTCCAGTTCTCCTTTTCCCTGGTTCCCCCTAGGGTTACCCTGTGTATCCCCGGGTAGATGTAAGTTAAGCCATCACCGTCCCGGATGAAGTTTTTCACCCAAGGAGCATGAACCTTGAGTACTTGTCCCCTGACGGGGAAGAGCTTCTCATCCCCCACCAGCTGGTGGGCTCCAATGCCCGTGCAGTTGACGACGATGTTGTATTCGCTGTGCAGCTCCCACAAGTCTGCAACTTTTCTGGTGTACATCTGAACGCCAGATGCTTTCAACCTGCAAAAAGACTCCAGAAGTGAGACAGAAAAGAAACCCCTAAACCCTCATGTAATTATTATGCACATTAAGTAAATTAGATAAATTACCTTTAACATCCCAATCAAAACCAAAAAACAGATGGGACAAAAAGCAAAGAAAATGCCATGGGGTTTCTGTTTGTGATTTGTCTGATTTGGTCTGAGAAAAGCTATTTTCTAGCTTGTTTGGTCTGGAAAAGGTACAGCAAGGTGGTTAATACTAGAGAAGAGTCTGGCATAAGACCCTAGACAGACCATCAGGTCCTCATGGTCTCATTGATTAATTTCTGTAACAGTAAGAAGATTTAACAGCTCAAGCAAGCTGAAAAATGTCAGATTTATTCCCCAACTTACTTCTGTTAGTGACACCGCTATCATACTACACCTCTTTTAATACACCATCACGTTCCTTCCCAACTCACCTCCCTGACACCAGGAGCCACTTAGTCATCTCGTGCCATGTGCGAAGCTCTGGGGTACCCAAGATGTCCCCGCAGGCTGGGCAGATGTGGCACGAGATCCCCAGAAGGCCCCTGCCCTTCTAGAGCAGCAGCCAGGAGTCACCCAGGACAGCTCAGAGCGCTACGCATCCACGTCTGCTCTTCAGCAGAATTCACCCCTTCTTGAGGTTCATCTTTGAGCTCAATTTCAAGCCAAATTTCACCCTGAACTTGCCTGAAGCTTGAAGCCCTTACATGTGGACAAACATTGGCGTGAGATGGAGTCACTGCATGCTGTCAGTTGGGTCTGGTTGCCGGGGGTCTTTAGTGGGGATTTTAGCATGAGCAAGTCAGGAGACAGGTCTGCGATGACAGCACACTAAGTGCGAAATCCCTTCCTTTGCAATGCTCTGGTAGCTGGCAAAGTGATCAAGCCCACGATAAAGGCAGTGGTTTCCACAAAGCAGCAAGCAAGCTGAGGATCCAGGGCACAGCTGTTGCTCCAGGGACTGGGTTTTGGTGCAGCAGGACACTGAGGCTGGCTGGGAAGAACAGGGGAGGTCTCGTGCAGCAGCTCTGGCTGGGCAACTTGCTGGGAGGGCTCTTAAGCATTGCAATTGGGATTCTGCCATCATGCCATAAAAATACACCAATAAAAATCCTGCTGAAAACTGGATTCAGGCAAGCAAGGAGGAAAAAAATTCCTGAAGTCCAATTTTGGACCAGCAAGGTGGGCACAAAAACAATTTTCCTTGTGGATTGCCAAGAGAATGGTCTATAAATACTGCTCAGGTCACTGGGGGTCTGAGAATTAGTTACATGTTTAATATGCTCTCACTCCTCATCACCAGAAAGAAGAGAAAGACAAGGAGCTTCATCAACTTATTAGACTACAACTTTTGAGAAAGAAGGCTACAGCAGGACTAAGGAGAGAGCAGAAATCACGTGGCAGATACTAAATGGGTTGTACAGCTTAGATGTGCTTCAGCAGATATTTCCGATTCGGTTAGCCGATAAAACATGACAGAGCATGTGCTCTAAGGAGACAGCACAGACCTCGCGTGGCACTGGTGCCACTGGAGTGCTCCCAGCCTGGCTGGCTGCTAGAACAAGAAACATTTTTTCACGTTTTGCAGTGAGATGAAAGGCATCCAAGCAACTGGCTGAGCTGGCAATTTGTGCCGCGGTGTCAGTACATGTCTCTTTACTTGCCTCAAATCAGCTTGCAGCCTATTGCTTTTGCTCACATGGAGACAGCTGTTTGCTCACTTTAGGGGTACTTAAATGGATTAAATGCATGTCCCAGGTGTCAGAACCTTTTTAGATCTGCATCCTGACTCTCCTACAGTTCTCCAAAATCCGCATAATTTGGGAAAATTTGGAAATTGGAAAATTTTCTAACTTTCATGTCAATCCAGGCACGAACTCTGAAGCCATGACTCATCAGACTGAGTGCATCACCCATCTTATGCAGGCAAACATTTCCAAAAGGTTGGTTACAAGGTGATGCTATTTGACCTTTTTTCACCTGGCTGGATTAAGAAATTACTCCAATTTTTGACCAAATTTGAGATTAATTGGTCCAGCCACTTATTAAGTGCAAAGTCTTCACAGATAAGACACCTCCCCAGACATGCCCGTTCTCCCAGCGGTTGCATGTATCTTCAAGAACAGAGGGATATTATTTGGGAACTTTGACAAATGAGGAGCACCTGCATGTTTCCTTAGGACATTGCAGGTTCCTGATGTACCTTCAAGGTCTGGCTGGCCAAGCATGGCCCCTGTGGCTATGTCGGTCCTATGCCCAGAGGCACTCCCACTCTAAGCCCCACTGCACAGCCACAGTGGTAGAAGGTGCACATTGCATAAATGGGGCCTTTCACATTTTGGAAAAATTGGGTATTGATTTCTTATTCTTCTCCCCAAAGAAGAGCTTGCTGCATTTTCCCCCGTGAGAAACAGCCCTTTTCCGGTTTTGTTCAAACCTTAGGCTCTCAAGGACTCCCCAGGTCCCCCCGAGTCCCTCTCCCTGGGTATTTTTCTGCGTGCCCAGCTTTTGGCAAAACCAACCTTTTCTCCAGCCACAGCAGGTAGGGTGGGCAGTCACATTTCAGTGTCGTAAAGGCCTGACCAAATTGGTGCTGCGGGAACTTTTGGAGTTCTGCTTCAGACATTGGTCGAAATCCCAGGACGACATCCGACCAGAAAGGTAGCTCTTCCTTGGGAGTGTTTCTAAAGACCTGCCACCTAAAAGGACACAGAGAAAAAGCTGCGAAACTTAGCCACTATTGCTCTGCCATGTTATGCGCCACAGCAATCTTAGCACAAAGCCAGGAACTCAGGAACCTGTTCCCGCTCATCAGTGCAGCTCTGCAAGGTTAGCAGCAGTGGGGAAATGCTGCTGCCTGCTGCTGCGGTACCTGCCTTGGCAAACAGGCAGAGGGGCTACCACAGCCGAGCTTGCAGGTGACACACTGGCATAGCTGAACTGGGGAGAGTTCTTCCAGCTATACTGTATGAACTTCCACCTGTAAAAGTACAAAGTTCCCTGGCAGCGTCCCCACCATGGCTGCAGCCACCTTGGCTGGACCTTCGTGTAAGGCCACTTGCACACCTGGTCAGATTTTTCTGGGCACCCAGAAAGCTGCCAGGTGCCCAGCCTCAACACTGCCTAAAGATGAACCTCTGTGGAGATAACAGGCAGCATAAAACACTCCTAACACACACACCACCCCCAATGGCATCCCTATACCTAGTTGCTGAAGTTGGAGGATCCTGCAGTCCCATCCTTGTGAGGACCACCCCTACTGCAAGAAACAGTAGATGGCAGTATGGAAAGCATCAATTATTAGAAGACTTTCAGTGCAGGCCAGTCTTGAGTGGTTTCTCTGTGCACACCTATGCATGAATTTTGCTTGAAAATACACCCTGCCTGAGCAGCTGCAATGCAGTTTCTTGGGAATACAGTCCTAAGAGCTATGCCGTGAAGGGAATACGCCTGAACTCCAGCAAGGGGAACCTCTCTGCCTGCTCCAGCACGTGGCACACGCATACCGAAGGCTGCCCTGGGGGCCCGTTCTTACCCAGAGACCAGGTGAATGCCAGCCTCTGATGCCTCGGCTGAGTTGCTGATGGCAAAAAGGTACGTAAAGGTCTCTTTGAACCACTGCTTCTGCACATGGATCGGTGTGCCTGCATGTGAACAAATCAAACATGCAGAAAGGGAAAATGCAAAGAGGAGAAGCGTTCAAGCCTGCATCAAGAAGATAGGACAGACAGGGAATGCAGGGCATGGTCCTTTTCTTCCTGAACCTCTGTGTGTCACTGCACATGCGGTGTCACGGGCAACGCCACGCCGGGCTGCACGCACCTGGGTAGGTGTGAGGGATGAGGATCCCGGCCGCGACGTCACTCGTTGTGTTGGGGCTGAACTGGTCTGAAAGGACCGTCACGGAGCAGCTGGGGCAAGTCTCTGCGATGCACAGTGCTGTGGACAGGCCGATGACTCCTGCGCCAACCACTGCAACCTTGGGTGCTGCCATCTCCGGGGTGGGGAGCCAGAGGAGAGAGGCACCTACGTGCACTTGGAAAGAACATGACATCCGATGTCATCAATACCCCTGCTGGACACCCTCGTCAGGCTATGAACTACCCACACAAGATGTAACATAAATCCCCGGGGCAGCTAACTGAAGACTAACTGCTGCACACAGACAACCAAGGCTGAGGTGAGAAAAAATCACCAGCCTTTGGCATGACAGCAAATTTTTGAAAAGCATTTCAACAGCCACTATCCCACCCTCAGCACAAGGGCAAAGGGCAAGAGAGCGATCTGTACACACAGCACTGGTGTTCGGGCTGTCACAATCTGCAGCAAGGTTTTTCCAATAAAACCTGAGGGAATGAGGAACCCGTCGAGTTTTCCATCATGTCAGAAGTGAAAGTGTCTTTGGAACTCTGGGGAAACTGGCTTTTAGGCACCACGAGCAAAAAGGTTGTCTGAACATCAAGATCTCCGGCAATGAGGTGCATCACTGCATGGGCAGTGGAAGCAAATTGCACATGAGGCAAATTGGTTATGCAGAGCAAAGAGTCCAGCGCCTTGGACAGGTTCGTGGGCTTCCGAGGCTGCCATGCTCTCCTGGCGGCAAGCGTTGGTTCCCAGGAGCCAGCCAGCCTCACTGCCCCAAGAGCCTGTATGTCTGCCTCTCGCTGCCTTGCTTTATAGCCTGCTTTATGTCCTGGAGCAGCTCCACTCGACTCCCCAGCATCTTCAGCTGCTGATTGCTACTCCAGGAGGTGCAGCATCTCTGCTTTCCCTCTTCCTGGCCAAGTTTTGGAGCTTGTCACCTGCCCTGGTGAGTGGCATGCAGCTCGTGGTTGAGAATCATCTGGCAGCCCGTCCCAGCGAGGTGCCAGCCTGTGTGCCTGGCCATGGCCAGCTAACAGGTTTCAGAACGCCAGCGGCACAAAGCACAACTGAACCATACGACTCGGTGCGCCCTGCAAACTCCCCAAAGCCAGGAACTAGATGGGCCCAGAAGAGACTGGGCAACCTCAGAGGTGATAACTACTTCAGCGGCTTTGAATTTGGGGTGCACCTTCTGGCTCAGGCGCTCCTTCCAGGGGTTACTGCCAAAATCTGAGCCAGGGTGTAGGGGGAGAATCTCCTTTCCTTGTGGCTTTTATGTTGTCCTGAAGTATCTACCAACATGCACTCTCAGAGAGGGTGCTGAGCGAGATGGACCTTCGGTCTTGCTCCATTATGGTCTTGCTTTCTCCTGCAGGACTCGCTCATCCTTGACTGTAGAAATCCAGCCTTGCTAATTGCTTCCTGACAACCTTCTCTGGAAAACAGTGTCTGCAGTTATAAGGACGGGCTGATTTCCCACCTCCCTGTGGCTTTTGGCATCCTTGATGTAGATTTAGGCAAGACAGACTGTTTGGGATAATGATAGGTCAGGTTTATTGATGAGATCCTTGCTCATAACTCTTCACACGGCTTCTCACTTACCGCTGAGGTTTTACTACTTAAAATTTGATGTCCTTACTATGGAGGAAGGGAGAGAGGAGCAGGCACTGTTGCCCATCATTGCATTCCTTCCGCATCACAGCCGAGGGTTGTTACAACCCCCCTGCTTCCTCTTGGGGCGACACTGAAGTTTCTTCCTGTTAATTATTGCATCTTCTTTCACATGCCAACAACAAAAGTGCCCACACAGCAGGGAAAGAGGATGTAGTGCAAGGGTAAAGATGAACCCTGAACCACAACCACTGGCCTGCATGGCTGGGAAGGGGAAGGGGAAGAAGAGGGGAGGGGAAGAAGAGGGGAGGG
>Ga0065711_1037089_pt1 | contig 20212 bp, 13 predicted proteins | sample Hoacrofraction12_FD_59098 | JGI IMG/M metagenome (GOLD analysis project Ga0065711, IMG submission 59098) | Hoatzin crop microbial communities from Cojedes, Venezuela - Epithelial fraction 12 v2 (version 2) | ecosystem: Host-associated > Birds > Digestive system > Esophagus > Crop | place... | reverse complement strand
CCGCCGTCTGGAGCCGCGTTGTTCCTGCGCCGCCACACAAGGAAACTCCCCGCACCCACACTCCTCCTCCCCGCGCCGTCACGCAGCACCGGGGGCCGGGCACACGCCCAGCGGCGAGCGGGGCGGGGGAGAGGAGGCGGCGGCGGGAGCTGCCTGCGCACCGCGCCCTCCCTCACGCGTTCTCCCTCACACGCAGGGCGGAGGCGGGCCGAGGCGAGGCCGAATGACCCCCCCCATGCCCCCCCTCGGTCGCCGCAAGCCGGAGGAGACCCGCAGCCACGCACTCGCCCCCCGGCGCCCGCCCTCAGAAGATGGCGGCCCCCGCCCTCTCTCCCTCCCGATCTCCGCCGAGGAGAAGCAGGCAGACGGGGAGAGGAGCAGCGAGGGTCTAACGGCGAGCGCCGGTAATCCCAGGGACAGGCAGGACAAAACCAGCCGTGTAATTAAGATGGTGTTTAACGACAACAACAACAGGAATCCAAGGGCAGGGGAAGGTGCGGTGCGATGCCTGCCTGATGCGAGGAGCGGCGGGTGGAAGCCCACAAGACAGGTCTCTGCACTGTCCCCTCCGTCGCTGCCCTGCGGTGGCAGGGACAGTCTCTCCCCTCACAGTTCACCTCTACATTTCGACAGTTTAATCTTTTTTACGGATCCGCTGCCTAGTTTCGAGGGAGCTGAAGTTCAGAAATGCTGTCGTTCCCAAGAGGCCCGTGCAAAAATACTTGTAGGCTAAGTAACATCTAGATCTAAATTCTTAGAAAGCTTTTGCTGTACTCCAAGCGTTGTTACCAGGGAGGGAGACGCCTTGTTCTTCAATATAAAGCCACAAGGATGAATGGAGGCAGAAAGTGCAAAACTCATCCCCAGCGGTGGGGTTCGCGGCTGACGCAGCAGGAGGGAGGCTGGCGAGGTGTCACCGAGCGGGCATGGTGCTTGGTTGCGTTGGGAATATGAGAACGTGATCCATGGCGGTGGTTTCTCTTGGCCTCAAAGCCCTTAGGACTTCCAGCCTGTTAGTGCAGAAAGCTTTAGAAGTCTGTATTTTGGCCCAGAAACTCTCCTGTGGCTCTTTCACTCCCCTCTGGTGATACAGTTGCTAGCTTGCTGTAAGTGATTCTTTATTATGGTGATTTAAAACTCTCCAGGGAATTCAGATGACTAAGCAGGTACTCTTTTGCTGCAGTTTGTAAAATGTCCAAATAAATAACTGCAGGCCTAGCCCAGTATTACTGCCCTTTGCAATCCTTGTTACTGTTATACAAAGTTCTGGTTTAACAGAAATGATGAAGCTTGTCAACAACGTTTACTGGTTGTAGCAAAGCAGGTGAATGAGCAGTGACTATCTGCATGTGCTTTCTTTGTTCTAATTCTTACTAGTTTTTCCATTCTAATTATTTTCTCTCATATCACCACCATTATTTTGTTTTTAACTTCTGTCTCCATATAATTTTGTATTATAAACCCCTCTCCTCCTTAAGACTTGTGCATGTTTCAGGTAACAGGGCATGTATGGGTATAAATTTTTCCAGTGCTAATGCATTAAACTTCTTGTCTGTATTTGTATGTCACATAATAAATGAGTATATTTGTGACCAGGTTGAGTATAAATATTCATTCTTGCTAAAAATATGTGTGATGTTACATCTTCATTTTTGTATCAGCTGATGCTGGTACCTTTAGAGCAAAACTTACCACGTTATTACCCAAACTAGCATTCTTAAACTATCTATCATATCTTCCAATGTGGCATATTTATTTAGAAATTTTGAAGGGGATGAAAAACTTGGAGTCTGAAAGGCAAATAATACTAGAGTTTTACTTTTTCCAACAGCTGTTCTATCAGGTGTAGTCCGAATCTGCAGCATATCAGTGAAGTATCCCGTGGTTGCATCTTCAGTTTGATATTGGAGTACATACAACCAAGATACTATGATCATGCAATGAATCTTTAAATTCTATAGACCATACTTCCACATCAGGTTAGGTTAGATGATTGCAGTGACATCTTCTGATCTTTCACTTAATAGACTCAAAAATTTGCCATCCCCGTGAACTGCTAGGCCTTTTTGCTTGACAGGCAGGGTGCTTCACTCAGCTCTCCTTTTTCTGACACTGAAGACTTGTGCTTGGATAAACCTTGTAGAACACATCTAGTCTTGATACAAAGACTCTAACATTTTGGAGAATCCATTGCTTCTGTTAGTGTTTTATGACAATGGCTAGTCACGATTGCTGTGTCTTCCAGCTGTTGCTTGTTCTTACAATTTTTTCAGTAAATTAAGGAGCTGTTCAGTACTCAGACTTTTCTCCCTATGAGCATTCTTGTACACTGAATGAAATAATTTCTCAGTTTTGCTTCTTGATAAACCATGCTGATTAACTCCCTCTTTTAAAGAGGGCAAAGCTAATTGGAATTGTTTTTCATTGGCCACAAACGAAGTTTGAGTACAGAGGTAGTGACTGTGGGTCAGCTGACATGTGGGAACTCGTTACTCTGCCGTAACACTTTTATTAGTGTGTGCAAGTCCTGTGTCTCTCACTGAAAAGATATTTTCTCAGCCCTTCCATCATTTTTATAGTTCTAACACCTCAGTAAATTGTTACCCTGATTCTCTGCTCCATCACTGTTACATTCAAGAGTGTCATTAGACTTTCTGGTCCTAGTATCATACTGGTTTATCTACCTGTCCACTCTGGCCTCTAGGTATTTGAGTGAAACTTAATTTCAGCATGCAGCCCCATTATTTGAATCTGTGACTGAGTGTTGCAGTGGAAAGGCTTGATAATGAGACACTTGTGAACAAGGCTTGCTTATGTGGGATCTGGTAGTACTGTTTTGTCTCTAGGTTTTCCCTGCGTGCTTTCTCCCCATTGCTCTTTCTCCTTCAGCTTTGGACACTCCTTTCTGTCTGTCCACCTGTCCTTCTGTCCATCTGTCCTTCTGTCTTTCTGTCTGTCTCGTCTCCAGTTAATACTAGATAAAATATCACTGTCGGCTTTGACCCAGTCATGTAGTTAGAAGTCTTCTACTAAAGAGAAATAAATAACAAAAACACTTTCCAAAGATCCAAGCTCTGCACATTGCTCTGCTGAAAAGCTTCTAGTCTTCTGAATATGCACAGACTACAACTTCATACAGCAGTGGGAAATATCAGGGTTTAGGTCTCTTTCCCTTGCAGAAGATATGAAAATCAAAATACTTGATTTCTACAAGCATTTCTTCCTACGCTGACTTCAACCCAGCATTAATGGTTTCATCAGTCAGTGTTGTTAAAAACATGTCAGACCTTCAAAATCCCAAGACGGATTTTGAAACAACTGATTTTCTTCTCTTTTTGGCTTTTTAGCCTTTAGAAGTCTTATCTGTATGTCAAAATACTTACTGCATCACTGCTAATAAGAACTGAAACCAAGGACCAGGTGCTGTACAAACACAGAATAAGGCAGCCTCTGGAGATCTGAACTTCTAAAATTAGCTAATGGAAAGGCAATTGAGTGAATATAGGGAAATACTGGACCATTATTGGTCTGTATGACAGTCTGTGATCTTCTCACACTGTTGCCCAAATGTTTCTTAGAAATTTTAAGTAGGGTTTGCAAGAAGGATTATGAGCGGGATTGGGATGTTTGAGGGGGAATTATTATAAGAATGAGGGTCAGTGTGAGACAAAGTGCAGAAGACCTTGTGTCCTTGAAATTTGACGGTTCAGAGTTGGAGGTTAACGTCATGGATCAGAGGCAAAAGTTAATGTCTGTTTAGTGAAAGGACGTGATAAAGAAGTTGTGAGAACAGCAGGGAGAGAACGTGATGAGCTGGTTAGCATATTTGATGATCCCTCAAGCAGCTGCCTGGGATAGGACTCAAAATGCATATGGAATTTGTTTTTTTCCACAGCAGTCATGTTGTTATTGCCCTTCACTTACTAGCTCAGTAGTGGATTGTTTCATAGTACTTGCTCTATCTTTCTTTGATATCCATGTTTTTTCACAGAATATCTTTCTTTGATAGCTTTAGATAGTTTGAGGAAATATTTTTTTCTTGGCATTTTTTGTGTGTACTCAGTATTTACAAAGATTCTGAGGTGTATTTGTTAACTCCATTAAAGGTGATTTGAGGGACCACAACAAGAAGGTGGTTCATAGAAAATCTCATTACCCTCATTGTGTATCTTTGAATTTAAAAAATAAGCATGCAAATAAATGTAGTCTGTCAGCTGCTGATTACTGGATGACAATTTTCAGGCAGGTAGATGTTAAACTCAGAAATTTATGTAGTACACAGAAGTCACAGCACAGAAGTAAAACACTGTGTGATAAGCCTTGTTACTGGATCCTGTTATTTTATTCTGTTATTTTATCCCAAGTCTTACAATGCTTTTTTTGAAGTATCAATCCCCGGTGTTGCAGTGTTCAGATAAACACTTTTGAAACAAATTCCATGTCTGAAAATTACTTCCCGCAGTTTTGGAGAAAGGCTTCTTGTGATTTCTAAAGGTACAAAACCCCAAAAGAGAAGATACTTGGTTACTTTTAAGTGTCTCCTGTGAGTTTGGAGGTCTAACATTCTAAGGACACCGATTACAGAGTGTAGCAGCTTTAGAATAGCAAGCGTGTCTGTTGTCTGAGAATGAACTGGTGGCATTATTCTGTTGAAAATACTTCCTCTTTGAAAATGTACTTGCTGTTATACATATATTTCTAGAGATTTATTTCTACAAATAAGGGCAAATTCTGAAAATTAAAAATGTTAGTTCAGAAAAGTGTATTTTAAGATCCTTTTGCATTTGTAAGTGCCTACCTGGGAAACTGTTACAAGCACATGCTTTTCCCACTCTTACCATGTAATCATGCTCCCTTGCATTGCTCTCACAGACTTTTCAGGAAAATTTGCAAAGATCTATTTTCTCTGGTATTAAAAGTAACACCACCACTTGCAACTGAAGTGTTAGCATGTAGACAAAGGCAAGAAAGAAAACATGGAGAAGGGTGGTGTTATTTTGTACTGGTTCCCTCAAAACTCCCAAAAGATACTATTTTAACCAGTAGTGGGGGAGTGTGCTACTTAAAGGGTGAAACTGGACAGGACTGCGTCTGTACACCTTTTGGTGTGAAGGGAATTTTGGTTACTGAGGTCTGGGAGAACTGCACCATTTTATAATTTTAATTTGGTGATAATATCTTATGGTCACAATATGTGTAAGGTATGCCCTAGATGAATATGTGTGCTCCTGTGTGTTACATAAGAATGTTTCAAGTTTTTGGAATCCAGTGTTTGCTTCAGTGAGTCAGACTGAATATGTCTGCATGGCTCTTTCAAGATGCTGTCAAGTGCTGCTCCTCTCATGGCACCTCAGGCTGGATTGTGTTGTGTGGATCAAGCTGCAGGCCCCTGGGCCATCTCTAGAATGCGCATCTGATGGGAAGCCCTCAGGGATGCTGGCTGCTGAAGAGTTATCTTGCTGCAGTCCCAGAAAGGTTCTTGTAGTAGTCATGCTGTACAGAATGTGTTTCCTCTGGATGGCCTGCTCCTTCACCCTTTGTCATTATCCCTAACCACCGCAACCTTTTGGGTAACATCAGGTGAGGGAAAATCAGTCTTCCCAGCACGGAGCCAGTCGTAAACACCCCTGTGATCACAGTATTCACAAGAACGAGGACATTATGGAGGGTCAGTTCTCAAGCCTCACATCACACTGAACCACATCCTTCCTGTCGGCAGCTCAGCTGTGCCCGAAGAAGATAACACAATGCCTTTTTGAACTCTGATCCTGCAGCTCTATGTCACCAATGAAATCATCAAGATCAGCAGTGTGTGGGCTGCTTTTGTGCTCACCAGATCATATTTGGCACACTGTGCTCTGTTGCATCAGCTCCCTGATGTATAACTTGAGACAAGGTGATTTCTTTTCTGAGAAATTACAGCATTACAATTTGGTCCCAGAATCAGCAAAGTTTCAGGTGACAACACTTACATGGAAGACGACTGAATCGTGTTTAGGAATGAAGAGAAATTAGTTCCCATGGGCACAAAGTGAAGAGACAAGAGGAATGTACTTGGATTTAAGAATTTTTAGAAAGAGGAAAAAAATGGCCTGTGTTGTTGTCAAACACAAAGCTCCTTTATCTCTCTCATAAATTTTCTGTCAAGGAGAGACCTCTGAAAGTCAATTCAGAAAACAACAATGCTCCGTTGCCTCACTGGAGTTTGGAAACTAGAAAGTGGTCTCTCTTCAAAAAGACAACTTAGAATACAATGAAGCCCTAAGAAATTAAATGCAGTTTCATCTGGTTAGGGCCTGAGCAGGGCAGGGGAAGAAAGACTGTCAAAAAAGGGAACTAAGACTGAAGTTCACCTGGCTTTAACATGGAAAATAAGCATAGGAATTCAAAGTTTCCCCATTGCAATGAAGTGTGGCTCAAAACAAAATAGAATTTAACAAAAGAGCACAAGTCTATTTCGTCTCCTAGAGTCAGGCTTACAATCAAGAGAGGAGCATATCTGACCATGTACTCCATGAATGTCTGTTAAATAAAATATGATGACCTTTCAAGTGGAGAATACATTTAGAAACTAAAATGAGTCTTCTATCCTTGTATGATAGAGTCCCCACCTCACCTATTCAAACTTATGCCAGATCACCTGCCTTGAACGGGAATATCTGGCAGTGATGAACTAGCTGCCTTGGATGCCTTTCAGAGGCTGTCCTTCGTTGAATTGGTTGCTTGCCTGCAGCTGATGATCTGGAATCCGTGAAAAGTGGTAGGAAATGTTAGTTTATTCTGCAGGACAACTTCTTGGTGATAGGGGACATGGCAGGCCTTAGTGCAGAATGGATCATGGTTTTGCTCTTGAATTCTGCCTGAGCAAGGTCCTGCTCTGCCGGTGCTCCTGACACCTGTACTCAGCTAGTTTGGCATTTCAGACCTACAAAGGGCCTGCATACTCCTGGGGGAAGTGCTTATAGCAGCTCTGAATAGTAAGGAATGAGCCTACAGAATCTGTACAACTTGGGCTAATCTGTGCCTCAGGAGGTTCTCAGGCAGGAAAGATTCTACGGAGAAGGTAATTCCCTCAAGTTATACTGAGAAGCCGTAGTTTGTATAGCACAGCACTATGACTATGTGAATAGAACAGAACATGTCAGTTGGAAGGGACCTGCAACGATCATCTCGTCCAACTGCCTGACCACATCAGGGCTGACCAGAAGTTCTACTGGGCTTGGGACGTCGACCACCTCTCTAAGAAGCCTGTTCCAGTGTTTGACCACCCTCTTGTAAAGAAATGCTGCCTAATGTCCAGTCTAAACCTCTCGTGGCACACCTTTGAACCATTCACACGCATCCTGTCACTGGGTACCAGGGAGATCAGCCCCTCCCTCTCCACATCCCCTCCTCAGGAAGCTGTAGAGAGCACTGAGGTCACCCCTCAGCCTCCTTTTCTCCAAACAAGACAAGCCCAGGGTCCTTAGCCACTCCTCACAGGACATGCCTTCCAGCGTTTTCACCAGCTGTGTTGCCCTCCTCTGAATGTTTTCAAGGACCTTCACATCCTTCTTAAATTGTGGGGCCCACAAGTGCGCACAGTACTCAAGGTGAGGCCGCACCAATGCTGAACCTCTTTTGACCGGCTGGTTGTGCTGTGTTTGATGCACCCCAGGATGTGGTTTGCCCTCTCAGCTGCCAGGGCATTCTGCTGGCTCATACTGAGCCTGCTGCCAACATGCTCAATGGATATGGATAATGACAGGAAAAAGTTTATAGTCAAAAACTAATTTTTTCTTGGGGTTTGCCCAGATGCGTCCAGACTATTGGGGAGGAAATCTTACACAGTTTTCACATATCTGTAGAAAATACTAGGATAGCTGTAGGTGAAAACTTTTGTAGGGTGAGTCCAGTGCAAGAAGAACCCTGGCTCAGAGCAGAGCTCTTCCTTTTAAAGTCAGTGAGGAAATACTGTCTTATCTAGGAAAGTTGTCTTAGGAAAGCAGCGTAACACAAATGTCTGCTGGTTACACACAATCAGATTGACTGCTGACCTTTGTCAATGGAAAGCCCCGATTCTCACTTCTCTGATTGCCACGAACCTTTTATGGCTATTTTTTGAGGTTACTCATGCTTTTAATAGATTTCCATCCATATTTGTTCTGTCTTAATGTTGTCTTTTAGTACTTGGCATACTGAAATGTGGAATGAGTTAATATGAGGTGTCTTAATGGCCTACAGACTTCACCCCAAGAGAGAGAAGGGAGAAAGGGATACTGAGAGTGAAGGCTGGAAGTGGACAAAAGTTAGGCTTAGATTGTCTTTATGGATTAGTGCTGTCTGCACTGTTGCTGGTATGGCCTACTCTCTGTGCTTCTAAGGTGTCCCAGCAAGGAGACGCTTTACCAGGCATCACAGTGTCAGAGTGGCGATGACACCTGGTTTATTATACCATGATACCATGAGATTGTGGAGTATGAGACATCAACTTGAGGCAAATACCAAGCCTGCCTCCTCTGCCTTGTCCAATTTCCCAAGGGACACATAGCAACCCAAGCCTCAGGCTCTAACATGGAGTTCCAGCCTGACTGCTCAGCTCCTTCTTGAAAATGGGCCTGTATTTTCTGAAGGACCTCACAGAACTTGTATCAGAGTTTGAAGGCTAATAACCAGTAGCATTGAATGGTGTGATAGCAAGGAAGTGTTCAGGAGGTGAAAAAGAAGAGGAAGTGGTAGGGATAGAAATAGAGTGAAGATGAAGGAGCAGTGTATCCTGTCTTGTCCATTGTACAGGATGAGTCATGCTAATGCACGACCAGCTGATGAACTGTATTTGTGACATCTGCTTAAAAGTTAGAGCTGAGCTGTCCATAGAGTTTGGCAGCTCTTGGGAGGACAGAGGAAAACTTCATCTCATCTCTACAGTATATTCCCAGTCCATCTCTGTGCTGGAAGATGGCAGGCTGGAGAACAATCAGGAGGTCAGCTCTAGGCCACGCAGTGCGTTCCCCTTGCAGTATAGAGAACGTTAAATCTCAAATTAATGTCATATTTTTAGTTGTGTGTTCTTGTGTTCTTGTGCATTGGCCACAGACAGAAATAGCGATTATTCAGGAGAGATCATTGCCTGTCTCAGTTGCTCCTGCCTGGGGAAAGGGAATTGAGGCAGCACATCACAACAGCCAGGCTTCTCTAAAGCATGCAATATAGATGGCAGGTTTTGAGTGGCTGTCAACCTTGGACTGAGAGGAGTGTGGGTGTAAGCATCTGACATTTGATGTAGGGATATTTTCTCACTGGATTAATCAGAGTTGGTTGATTTCATCTTGATACTGTCTCTGAGGATGGTTTTACAGGATAATGTTGGTGCAGCCATTCCATCTTCGATTTCAAACTGTGTTTTGTGTATCAGGATTTTAGTTAAAAAACTTTGATTCAATTGTGAGTCTGATTTTATGTAGTCACCAAATAGCAAGTGCTTCCAGACTGGTGGGCAGTGGATTTAGGATGGTGAATATGTCTGTCTTCAGTTTTCATTAATAGCTGGTCAACATCTGGAGAGTTTGGAAATTTTTCTTTTACATCAGGGAGTTTGTCTTGAGATACGGAAGTCAACAATTCAAATCTATGGCTTAGGTGAGTTCTCTGCCTTCTAGACTTGAGACATTGTCCCTCTTTTTCAGAAAATGTTGAAATAATTGATGCAGCTGAACAAAATCAGCAGGCAAGACTGAAAGCCCCACTGTAATACAGAGCATGGTGCATCTGCTTTGAGAGGGACAGCTTTTCACATCTTGCAGTGGTAAGTTAAAGGTACAAAAAAACAGCGTGGGTCCTGGAGTGCAATCAGCCGTACTGCTAAGTTGTTAGAACAGTCTCTGCCATAGGTTTTGAATTCTTGAAGTCTTCCAGAAAATGTGTAAACACACTTTGGGAGATAGGACAGTGTACTAATGTACGCTAATACACACTACTAAATGTACCTTGTGTTTTAAAATCCCTTAAGACGTCTACAACGAGCTTGAGAATGACTGTAAGAGTGTTGTAATCATTGGACTTTAAAAACAGCTGTGTCCTCTGCACCAGTTCTATGAGTCTAACCTCCCTTGCTTGCATTTAGCTTCTGAAAGTGAAACATTCTGATTCCAATTTAGAACCATAGTAAGTCTAAGAAGACATTTTTAATTTCCTTTGAGAAAAATGAAACAAAAACTACTTTGATCAATATACTCTCTGTTCTCATGCAGTTCAGTTTCACTGCTGATATGCTTACCGTCTCTTTATGTCTGATACTCATGAAGGGGCAAGACTGATATATAGAGATTGGTTCTTCATTCTTTCTCTCTTGGCATTATGTTTAGGAGCCTGTTTTTGAATGTGGATCTCTCCCATGTTGTTGGTCTCATCCTAAATATGTTAATTAGTGCTACGGCTGGCACCTCACTTTGCTAAATCTAACTGCTTCAGTCACAGTGGCCTTGCACTCTGTAGGTTTGAATTTGGCATTTTGTGAGTTTTAAGCACACCATTGTATTTCCTGTTCTGTCATCAAAATAATTATGCAGTCTGCTCTCATTGCACTTATCATAGCACTACAGTCTTAACTTTGCTCGCACCTTACCTATTTATGCACAACCTATTACTAAGTCATTACCCTCCAACACTAGCAGCTATCCATTTTAAAATGCAGTCCTAAGTATGGAATTGCTGCCAGGCACTTCTAGAATTCATGGAAGGGTTTGGCAGTGTTCCTGCAGTTGTGGGACAATGGATGCAGGGACTATACTTAGATAATGCTGTTCAATGTGAAGTTAGACTTGATATGATAATGGAGTTTCTTAGAGTACAATTATAAAGTTTTGAAGTACACAATAAAATTATGTGGGAAATGGTAAACAGCTGAAAAAGCAAAGCATACGGATTTAAATAGTCTCTGAGGCTGTTTCAAGAACAGCAGAGGCACTTAGGCAGTAGAAAGATGCGCATGTCAGAAATTAATAGATTAGACAGGACCTGAAGGCTTATAAACTTCAGAGAGAAAACAAAATGAACTAAAACTAAATCAATACAGCAAGATGTATATTAATTATCCAGTCTCCCTTATTACTTATTAAACACAGTTTAAGGAAACCAAATAATTTCATTAAATGGAGAGGATTGGGATAACTAACTAGCTTTAACTCTTTGAAGATAACATTTATAATGGTAATAAGAAATCCACTACAGGCAAAACATTCTAGCTTTGAACTTTATCAATTCAATCATTATTTTGCCACTAAAGAGAAGGCCAAAAAAATAAGATGTATATTTATGAGGCGCTTATTGTGAATAGAGAATTAAATCATAAGTGTGAATTGTAAATAAAAACATTTGTGATTAATGGAAATATCAGGAAAAAACAAAGAGAAACACAGATTCGTCTGAAGCACTGAGTTATATACATTGTTAATGTTTGTTACGTAACAGACAATCTGAATAGGCCTTACAAGGTCTTCAATATGTACATAAAACCCAAAAGTGTTGTAACAAAGACCCTCTTTCATTGGCGTTAGCAGCAGCTGATCCCTACCAAGCTTTGTAGGATTAGTAGTAGACAGTGACGAACTTCAGTAGAAATTTACAGACTTGTGTATGCCACAAAGTTCAGTCCTTTTACATCAGCCTTGTTTGTGTGTGAGTAGAGTTGCACTGACTGTCCTAGGGTGTCTGCCAGTGTTTCTTTTGGTGTCACTATGTAATGACTAAAAGGTAGTGAAAACTGGTAATGAGTACAAGTTCTCAGTGGCTAAAAGAATATATCATCAGTACCCAGAGGAAAAAGAGAAAACAATCCGTTGTTAAGGTCTAGATAGGAAGAAAAAGGGACAGTCATGATGTGTCTTAATATAACAAAAAAAAAAGAGATTGCTGCCTCAAAAAATTGTTTAAATAGTCTATCAAGAAAATACCAGCATACAGAATTCAAGGAGATGTAATACCCTGTAAGTAATGAACTTTTCATGCCTTGGCACAAAAAGCTGTGAGCGTATTATCAATGCAGAGAAACAAATCATATGCCAGAATGTTGCTTAGCGTGTAGTAGCTAGCAAGTTTATCTGATTAAAAATAATAATTTAAAAAATCATTCATTTATGTTAACATTAACATTTACAGTATCGTATGAAGGAAATAAAAATTTAAATACGAACAACAGACTTGCCATTAAGAATTCAAATACAGTAGTGCTTGTATGCAGTGCAGTTGCTTATTGAGATGCCTGTAAGGAGCCTAAGGCAGCCCCTTGATTCCTCTGCATTAGCATCCCAAGTAGCGGTACCTGACAAAAGTCTGGCTCCACACAACTAGACTTCCCATATGGTCAGGGTAAGCTGAGCATGACAGTTTGCCCTGTAATTGCCATGTGCATGAATGGCGTGTCGTGGAGAGTGTCTTCACCGGATTGAGAGCTGATGCAATCCGCTCCCTCCTGAGACCAAACAGGGAGGCTGCCCGGGAGAGTCAGGCTTTCTGAGCTCAGCTTATTAATTGACTGTTAGCTTTTCCTAGCCTAAATTAAAACTACCCAAACAGTATTTTTATTAATCTTACAGATCCAAATCTAAATCTTTCTTGCTTTGTTACCCACATGACCTGTCTCACTCATCTGAATTAGATTATCTTCATGAATTAAAAAAGCAAGATTTGATCGTTATTTCTGTGCGATTCGTTTAGGTTTAGGTTAACAGTATCTATAAATAATGTAGCAGAGTCTGAAATTCATGTCAGGAAAACAGATCCACCACAGTTTGCACAGTTCTGAATGGAGTTTTGTCCTGTTAGAGAATAATAGATTCTGCAAAAACTTATAATGAATTCCAGTATATGCTTCAAAGCACATATGTCATTTTGAAAGCAGCTCAGACTTTTTTCTGAAGCATATTTTAAATGTTGGAAAACTTGTTGAGTAACCCTCTATCCAAGGGAAAAGAATTAGTGCAGTAATTTGGAAGCAACTTACAAGAATAAAGATATTTAATATAACAGTCCAAGGAAGTCACATGATTTCCATTCATATATTTTCATTATCTTTACACTAGCAGACAACACAGCACTTTATTTCCACAGCTATTGTCTTATGATAGCTCTCATAAGAGAGCCATTACAGTGCACAGTTGTTTTAGGCTGAAGGTAGAGATTATTTGCTTTATTATACCAATCTTTTTGGAAAAAAAATACATAAATTTGGAGGGAATTCTTTAATGCAGGATGTCTGATTATTTGCTCACAGTAGTCTGTGGTCCTTCTGGCTTGAGTAGCTCTGTATTTACTTTCCCACATGTACAACTGCAAAGTCAGAAGAGGGTGGGTACACTTTACCAATGAAAATCATTCATTTCCTGCACCTAATCAAAAAAACAGTCTAGATATTGGCAGCTCCTTTTAAAAAAACGGAGAGATAGCACTCTCCTCAAGTAGGAGAAAGATAAACATAGTTGCGAACAGTTTTTCAGCTGCGATAAATGTACTCCAACAAAGGGAAAATGAAAATAAAAATACTTAGCCCATTTTTATAAACCAGTTATACATGACAATTTATGGAAACCCAGAAAGTGGAGTTCATGTTCACATACATACATAATGAAATTTAAAGTGCATGTATGTTAAATATGTATCATACTGGTGGATTCTTTATAAATGCATAAGAGAGATTTATTATTTATATTGCTCCAGGAATGTACTAGGTTCTTTTCAGTAAAAAGCAGAATGATGTGTTTCCTTCCTCAAAGAACATAAAGCACTTAAGCAAATAGATTGGATTCTGTATCTTTAAATTTGAAACAAGCTATTTTATGGGGATGGGATGGTGTGCAAAATGAAATGTAGCCATAATTGTTAAGGTTTGTGACATACTGTGTATGGCTCAAGCTGTTATATCTATTCCTATATGCATTCAATTAGAGAACCCATCTTCAGTGATGCATTCTAGCACACTCCTGGGAACTAATCCAATGTCTTTAGCTATCTGTTTTACATGAAACCAATTATTGTAATATCTCTAATGTCTAAGTGGTATTGTCGTGAGTGCCATTTTAGCATGGTCCAAAGTATTTCTTTCTATGAGATTATCTATCTACTCTTCAAATGTATTATGCTTTCAAGAATATCCACAGGGCCACATTAGCATTTTTGTATCCCACAGCCAAATGTTCAAGCAAAATTTAATATGAGATAAATAATCAACTGACTAAAGTCAGTGCTCTCCACTTCTGTTTATGTAAAATGACCTCTTGCTGGTGCTTAACCTCTGTCTATCCTCATTCTACGTTCCCTGTGGCAGCCTATGTGCATTATTTGTTATAATCCTCTGTTTTTCCCTGGTGCTGTGTGATGCTAGCTGAGCTCTGCTGTAGACTGCAATCGCTGTCTGGAAAATTCTGGAAATGAGAATGAAAGCAATGCTATAGGAGTTTGAAGAAGAAAGGTTCTGTCTCATGTTACCACAAATTATCGTTGTTTACAGCAATAATAAAATGTATCCACAATCACTGAGCTCTCTGTTGTGCCACTATTTGACAGTGCAGTTCTCCTTAGTGCTATTCTGCCTTTCCAGAAGTACAGTGGGGATAATTAGCTAGTCCAAAAGAGTATTTAGACTTTGTACATTAACATAATGTTTGTTTGTTGCAAAACAGTATGTAATTTTCATAAATTATTATTAGCAGGTTCTGACTTCCTCTTTGCATGAGAAGTGCTGGTTTTGTGGAAAACTCCAAACAAATGTGAGGTAGCTAAGCATCAGTATCGTTCCAGTTGCCATTGTCGTGGTTTGTCCCTGGTAGCTCACTTTTACTAGTTGACATTGTATAACAGGTGCTGTATGAGCTCTTCAGTCACCTGATACAGCAGTCTTTTAATGACCTCATTTTATAACAAAACTTTCCTTTATGCCAAGGAGTTATAATACCTATCATTAGAACAAGCAGAGAATTTTTATTTGGTGATGCTTTGGACTCACTTTATAAAAAGGAGAATAGCTAAAATGTAGTGGAGTGGCAAAACACAGTATGTGCATCTGAAGCACAGGAATGGGAGGTATGCAATGATTCAGTGGCAAGGTACAGTGGCATGACCTGTTTTTTCGTTTGAGTGAATTTACTGTATGTCTCATGAGGAAGTTGCCAACAAAGGTTTAACGAAAGACTGTATGTTAGAGTCTGTCTGGTTAAGGAGGTCCCAGGATGATTTAGAGCTTTTCAAATGAGACATACATACAGCAAAGTGTGTTGTTTCAAAGGAAGAAAATGTAACACTGGCATGACTATGGGGAGGCAATAGTAAAACTGTTGATGGATGGATGTCTGCATGACTAGCATATTAAAGGCGGACTATAGCAAGACTGAATATGTATCTGGAAGCTCATCTTCTAAGCTTCTCTTGTCACTTGCTAGCTGAGACATTGTATGGCAGTCTTTCTAGCATGAAATCTCTCGGCGCACTTTTATCTGCAATCTCAGAAAAGGAAAGAACAATTCTGCACAATGAATACTAAGAAATCTTCTGTCTATTGAGTGGGCAAGGCACATTAATTTTTAAAGATCTTAAAAATCTTGAGATCTTGTCTGTTCTTTCTGAGTTTTCTGCTGGAAAAACATGCAGTTAGCCTTTCTTCCACTAGGACTGGAAGTCTATGGAGTCTGCAAACTGGAAATCACCCTCTAGCTGAATCAGACTTCCTGACTCTGGATCAATTGGAAATATACTTCTGTTGGCTCCTTCTCTTATATGCTTATCAAAAATGCTATTACATTAAGAGTATTTTGATGCTATATGTAACGTGTAATATAAATAGTAAATTCTTTGAATTTCACTTTGTGCAGCTACATAGCTGAATTATAGCCTCATTTGCTTTCATTTTCCTAATTTCTGTGAGTTAAATTCTTAATCACTAGCCTGCACTAACAACTTCTTGAATTAAGCTTCCTCAGGCTGGTGGTGATGATGATTTTCAGCTAAAACAGTAGTAAACATGCATTGGAATGAAAATTATACAATGGTAGATTTTAACAGAAAGGAAATGATTATTTATTGAGTGTTGCTGGAGGGGCTAAAATAGTATAAATAAACAAAAAAGAAGACAAAGAGCAAGGGAAGTACAGTCTGCAAAGCTAGTTTAAGCATATTTGAAACCTCTACAGTTCAGATGAAAAATGAAAGGATTGCTTTAAGACATTCTTCTCCACTTAGCCTGAAGTCCTGTACTACAGTAAAAAAATCAGGATTTATCAACACATTCAGCAAGGGTGGGTGTGTTATTCTCTGTAGAGCATCTCAGGATTCCTCATTTAAGGTTAACTCTTGAGAAGTTCCTAAACACTTTAATGGAACAGCTGAAACAACAGCAACCTCCACCCGGAAGAAAGCATATATCAGCAGAGGAATTTGTGGATATTGCTTTGTTCTTTTTTGCTTGTCTTTACGAAAGGAGGCAGAAATATCACTTGTATAAATAAATACGGAATAGGGCACACCCACAGAAGTCTGGTATTATGACCTGAAAAAAAGCTGAGAAAGTAAGATATTTTTAATCTTCTTCTGGATAGGAGAGATTTGGGGATGGGAGATGTATAATTATGTTGATTTTTGTTGTATTTAGAGGAAGAGAACCTGTTTGTTGCCATTGGTAGTATGGTTTGCAGAGTTGTCTGGGCCTCTGATTTCTGAGCAAGAATCCTTTCAGTGTAATAAGAGGGGACTCTGGTGACAGCAATATTCTTAGCTAAATCCCTGTAATCCTCTTCCATATCTAATGAATCTCTTTATGGTTTGTCTGCTCTAGGATGCAAATACAATGGTGTGTATTAACTGTAAAATAATAACAATTTAATAAGAGGTGGCACAGCCCACCAATTCATCCCAAGATTGAACCATCATTGTTCCTCCCGGGGGAGCAGCTCCTAAAGACTTAGAGTGAGTGCAGTTGCTGCAAACAGTTTATTCCAGTGCTCTACTCCTCACCACTAGAAAGTTTTGGAAGACTTTCCTTTGTCTTTCCTCCACAGAATAAATAGCCCTTATTCTTCTAATCTTTCCTTATGTTTCTTCACCTCCAATTGCTCTTAGTGCTCCCTTATGGATTCTGTCCAGGTGATCATTTCTTGTATGCTTTTGTTGAAGTGAGAGCAGATGATGGAGAGTTAGTGCCAGTGGTCAAGAGACCGCTGCATTGTCGGCCACATTCATCGTATCTGCAGCCCCCTCCACCACGCCACGCTCAGCATTTTTGCCCTGAGTGTGGCAGTTGATATATTTCCCCAGAAGACCAGGATTCCTTCTAGTGCTGAAAAAGACCTTCTGTTGAGGCACGGCAGATTGTAAGGGTCACTGCATGGGATGGATGCAGCAGGACACGTGATGCCACGTGCTCAGTCTGGGATTTAAACTGTCGCAGTTGCGCCTGATGTCTTTCAGAAGTGCAGTTGTCTTTGTGTAGCTCAGCCCTTTGTTACATTTTAGCAAGTCCTGTTATACTTTAACAGATTTGGGTTGCGTTTGCACTTTCCTTTTGCCAAGCAGAAAAGTTGTGATAATAATTTTGGGGGCTATTAAGACAGTGTTGGGAATAATAAATGAAATAACAGCCTCTGGGACATAGGCTGTGCCAGCCCTGTGCCTGGACTGGCGTAGGCTGTGGGTCTGGGATGGAAAGCAGGGCAAGCACCACTGAAAAATGACTGGGAACAAGATTTGCAGGAAACAATTGTTTATTGCTTTCACTCCAGCATATGCATAATTTCACAGCACAGCAAGCAGCAGTCAGGGATTTTGCCCAAAGTAGTCGGTCAGGGCATTCTGCACAATTTGCCCCTCCCGTTTATCCTGGGTGAGTGAACAAGCTGTGGCAGGCACAGGTGGTGACCGTGGCTCCGTTTGGGCTTCTCGCTCTCTGCCTTGTGCCATCTGCTCCTCTTTGCTCCTGCAAATACCATGCAGGAGATAGCAGAGAAGCAGAATCCTGTTAAGATTGTCTGAGATTTGGCTCACTTCTTTTTAAGGGCTATTCCTCTGGCCTTCAGGTGATAAAGCACATTTTCTACAGCCAATCCCCCTGTATTTGGAGCTCGTCTCACAGCTGTGAGACATCTCTTTTCTCATGGGACAAGATGGTTTTAGAGGGGGTTTATCTTCGTGGCTAGAGTGAATTCTTCACAGAGAAGTCTTAGTTGAGTCCTCTCTCTATTTACAGTGCTGTGGTACCTGAAGCTGATTGCATCTGGGCTGTGGTGGTCCTGCTCTCCCCCTTAACCCCAGATGCATGTTCCTATCCCTTGCGTTGCGCAAGCTCATACAATTATGTGGTGAGCTGGCTCTGGGAGCTGCTCTGACTGAGAAATAATCACTTTCTTTGTGGAGCCAGCTGTCAACGCCCTGAACTGTCTCAGCATGTGGTTGCATTAGAAGCAGCGCTTCTAGCAAAAAGAAAAGGATGGGAATGCAGTTGGGAAGTGAGGGTTGGCAGGACTACAGCAGCCCAGATTTAGTACCATTGAATACCGTGCAATTTCACTGTCAATTTCTGAATGTACTCACCTTGATGTGTGTGATGACCTCTGAATGGGTCCATTCTCCACATGCGGCCTCTCCACACATCTCTCCAGCCACTTCCGTGGAGACACCCAGCCTGCTGCTGCTGCTGCTTCTACTGCTGCTTGAGGTGGAGGTGAAAGTAGTGTGTTGCTCATGCAGTAGTAGGTTACAAATGGTGATGTAAACATTATATCTGCTACTGAGCTAGGTGGTAATGGTAGGTGATAGAGCAGTGCACAGATCTTACTCATGATTGTGGAAACATGGCGCAAGTGTACAGATTTGCATCACTTCCTCTGAGTTCCCTCTCATACTTTCTTCTGAATATTTTTCCAATATATCAAAATCACTTTGAATTCTAATCCTGTCAGCCAATATCCTTTCAGTCCCTCACAGTTTCATGTTGTCTGCGAATTTAATAGAAATGTCCTCTAGTCCGTCATCCAGGTTGCAAATGAAACTTTGAATGAAGCTGGACCTGGGCCAGATACCTATAGCCCCAGGCTTGATAGAAAAATGTCGCTTGGTCAATCCGTCAATTTTGACAGTGGTCCATTAATAACTACTCTTAGCATATTGTTATCCAATTAGGTTTTGTACCTACCTTCCATTAGTTTCAACTAAATGTCTTCTCAAATCCATCCCTCCCAACTGCATCTCGCCTTTGCTGTATTAATGGGTTCTCGTATGCCGAGATGATGAGCACTTTCAGGGATGGTTTATTTGACCTCTGAAAGCAGGTCAATTCTACACTTAAGGCCACTTGAACATATAGTATTTAATCCTCTCACAACGGTGGGAAATTAATATGGTGATTTCACAACAGAATGACAATAAATAAATTACCTGCCACCGAACTACATTTCCTGTTAGCGTTTGCAGAGCCTGGAAGTCAGAATCTTCCCCTACCCTTTCCTTCCTGCCTGTGGATGAAAAAGATCTGCTAACTTTTTTTACAGAAAAGCAAAAAAAGCAAAGCCTCATTAGTGGTGACTGTTCTCCATAGTTTTGCAGCCAGCAAGGCTGTTTGTGCTTTTCTTTGTGGAAGTGGAACATGTATGTGGCATCCTCATGGCAGTAAAACTCACACACTGTTTAAAGCAATAGCTCCTTGCACATGTCAGTAGACAGTTGGGGCTCCAAACCAAGCTGCTCCCAAAGTAAGGCTTTATATCTACATAGCATCTGCAGTGTGGGTCTTGAAAATACTATGTTTGTTCGTTTAGCTCACTCTTTTACAGTTCCCTACTTGCTGCATGTAATTGTCACTAAAGTGAAGGAGATGGCAGGTGATCCCTGCCACTCTCTGTTTAGTTATTCCTTTCATGGGTAAACTGAAGGCCAAGGAAAAAGGTGCATGGCAGTGTGTTATGGGCTTATGTGGCAAGGTTTTGGTAGCGTGGGGGCTATAGGGGTGGCTTCTGTGAGAAGCTGCGAGAAGCTTCCCCCATGTCTGATAAAGCCAGTGCCAGCCGGCTCCAAGACGGACCCGCCGCTGGCCAAGGCCAAGCCAACCAGCGATGGTGGTAGTGACTCTGTGACAACATATTTAAGAAGTGGAAGAAAAAAAACCCTGCGGTAAGACAGCAGTTAGAGAGAGGAGTGAGAAGGAGTGAGAAAAACAACTCTGCAGACACGAGGGTCAGTGAAGAAGGAGGGCGAGGAG
>Ga0065711_1037088_pt1 | contig 20212 bp, 11 predicted proteins | sample Hoacrofraction12_FD_59098 | JGI IMG/M metagenome (GOLD analysis project Ga0065711, IMG submission 59098) | Hoatzin crop microbial communities from Cojedes, Venezuela - Epithelial fraction 12 v2 (version 2) | ecosystem: Host-associated > Birds > Digestive system > Esophagus > Crop | place... | reverse complement strand
AAAAAAAAAAAAAAAAAAAAAAAGAAAAATCAAACTTTCGCTGTGTTCAAGCTATTTAGATTACTGATGGGACTGAGGAACTGCACAAACCAATATCCAGTAGTAAAAGGTGCTTACAACATGCAGAGTAGGAAAGATGGTCCTTGCCAAAGAGGATTGCAAGTGAAGAAAACTTCCTTCTTCCCCTTCTGCATATTTGATTTTCCTCAGGTTTATTTTCCCACACTGCTTTATAAGAAAGTTTTCAAGGCACTCAAGCAGGCACCAAAAAAAAAAAAAATACATCATGGGAACTTAATTTTACTACCTTCACTTTATTTGAGCAGGGAAAGCCTGAGGAAATGACACGATCAGGGATGACATTTCCTTAGGAAGCAGAAAATTAGATCCCAATTTCTGACAAGGTTTGGGGAGTTACCCTGATTTACATCAATGTCAAGCTCTAAACATTCTGTTGGTGCACACCATTTCCAGGCAGTGTTATAAACCACACTCAAAACTAAGCATATTGTTTTAGTTATGCAGGACTGCAGACAAAACCCAAAAGTTTCTGCATCTAATAGAGTTCACCGATTTTCCTGGAACATACTGGCTGACTTGGCATCCCAAATATGATGTGGGATGATGAAAAGTTGTACTGAGGAGGTAGGTAAGAATCAAAACAGGAAATCTCACTGTGTCTTTTGTTAGTCAGGCCAGGATTAACAAAACATAAATTGGATGCTGTTACCTTTGGAAGTATAGCATTTCTTTAACAAATCAAACATTATGCTTTGATGTGATCTATAAAGCCCCATGCAAGACTCCTGCTGGGCACTTGCTCTTTAAATGACAGCAACAGTTGAACACTTTAACCTGTGAATAATTCAGGAGTTCATTAAATATTAAATAGATATCTAAATACATGAAAAAGCCTCCTGCTTATTGCAAAAAGGAATCTGATAACTGTTATTTAAAGATGTAAGCCTTTTGTGTCTGTATTTTATGCTTAGTGATTCCTGACTCTCAAGATTTATCCTAAAAGCAAAGGTGGTTCATGAGACATCGATATAAGATACTGTTCTTATCCTTTGCCATAAATAATTTCTACTTATTGTTTCTGTTTATAGGGACAAGCACAACGACAGCTTTGGAAAAGACGCACTGCCAGCCAGTCCAGCAGCAGATCTCCTGCTGCCTGAGACTGCCTGCTTTAATTGATCGAGAGCTTTCAGATCCTAATTGCCATTAGTGTCGCTAGAACAAGAACTCCAGTGGCAATTTACAGGGAGAGTAGGTGGAGAAACTCCTGGAAAGCTGGCTCTAATGGGCCACTATCCTTTTTCTCTCTCCAAACATATTCAGGTGTCAGTACATCAGCTCTTGTCCTGATGTTTTGCCCAAAACAGAGTAAAGGTTCAAAATGTAAACCTATTAGCTTTGGGGGTTCATAGCTGAATTTCAATCTAAGGGAACAGGGCACCTCACAAAAATGAGCAATGGTGGCTCTATAAAATTTATACATGAGATGATTAGTTTTCAAATGTCCTGGTGTGGAAAAAAAACCCAGATTTATGCATCTTTCTGCATTTGGTTTTACATTTTGTTTGATTTGGGAGAAGCAAGGAAAGGGGGCAATTGTAAAGAAGAGCAGTGTTACTTCACTTTCCCAATTATAGGCTAAAACCAGACAGTTATCCTTCCCCAAGCCTACACAATGATAAATATTCAGGAAAAGCACTCAAGGTTAATGACTTTATCAAAATTGCCCGGCATACCAAATCTCTTGGGGAAGAATAGCAAGGAAGTGGGTAACAAATCTGAAGGACATAACAGAGTATCCCGCTTTGCTGTGTGCTTAGTTCTACTATCATTATGGCAATTTGCATGCTTCCATTCCTCCTACAAATATTCCCCTGTTTTCCACAGTCACTGCAATGCTTGTTACCAGACCTGCCAAATAACTGACGCCACGGGTGCGGCGTGTGAGCCAACCTCACCTAAATACTTCTTTACGCCTAAATTTGCATACAACTTTCTTACCCAGTTTAAACACTGAAGATGAACAAAGATTTCAGAGTTTAGATAACGAAGGCTGTTGGGAATTTCTGGCCTATGGACCCACTGACTGCTGTGGCTACATGTTACTTGGGGCGATGGCATTGAAAGCCTCTTGCTCACAGCATCATTGAACTCATTAGCGTTCTGGCCAGCACTTAGTTAATTCGAAGTTAAATTCATCAGTGATGTATCTTTAGAAACTGGATGAAGCTGGTTTGGAGCATTTCTGAGAAGAACGTCAATTCTTTTTGTCTAACGACTTGCTGCTTTAATTCAGAAGAACGGTCTGTTTCCTGGGCTTCAATCCATTCAATTACTCATATTGTATTATTTCCCTTAACTGGAGGCAAGTTTAGTCAGATAAATACCTATATTCTTGTCAAGACAGCAATATTCAGCAGCTATGCCTATTGCAGGTAAATCTCTAACCACTTAATGAATTCACTGCCATGCAGAATAAAAGAAGAGGTGAATTGGCTGGTTTTATACGGACGTGCACTGCCTGATGCTCTGGATTTTTCTGCCCTGTAGCTCATCACCTCTGGCCCCAACAGCAGGCGAATGCCTGACTGGCTGTGTTGCAGTGCCGCATCCGCACAACATCACCAGCTCTCCTCCTCCCCTGCGTCTCCAGGTCAATGCTCTGGGCAGGACTTCACAGGAACTTGGAAACTCTTAAAGGGTTCTTACAACTCCACAAAATAAAATATCATCAGAATAGGTACGATTTCAATCTGTGAATGTTTTTGCCATTAACAAAAACAAGCCTACGAAGTCCCTTTTCAAAAACATGTTTTTAAATCACAAACCATAAGGATGCATGCCAAAGAAAAAAACAACCCACAACACAACAGAACTATAAACCAAACTAACTTCCTTATCTTCTTTTCCTGGGGGGACAGACAATATGGCACCTTATTCCTCCTTTGTAACACCTCTAACAGTGATGTTATACATACATGATGTACATGGCCATCACCTCTTCTGAAAGTGCTTAGGCACCTTAAAATACTAATGAGAACTGGATTGCTCTCCGTTGGCTGCAAGCATATTAAGAGCCCTCCTGCAGGCCACCATGTCCTGTAGGCCACAGAAAGCGACTCCAACAACATCCACAAGGACTGCCAGAGTTGTACGATCTCCTTGGAAGCTGAAGGAGAAGTTGTGCCTAGAGAAGCTCCAAGGGCAGGCAAGCAATGGAAAACCAATTCCCTTCGTTGCCTGCCCAGGAATTTTGCCTTTTCTAGGGTAGCTACCTGGAGGCAGAGTTGAAGCTGGTCCTTCTCCATCCCGGCTGGGGTCAGATGGAGGCTTTGCAGAGTGTCCTCGCGCAGACCACACTGGGCAGTGCGGTGGGCAGAGAAGACGTGCAGGCACATTCCCTGTGCTGGCTGCAAGGGAGTGCCTGGCCATAACAATCCCTCTTCGGGGACAGGAGCAATGATCCCAGCACCCGGAGCACGACCTGCCCAATGGCTAAACGGCTAATATCTGCTGTGTCTGATCCCTGGCTCAAAGGGCTGAAATCCAATTCACCTCACACCGTCTGAAGCCCACCTCCAAATAAATAATTCCTTCAACTCTTGTTTAATCCATCTGCAAGCAGCTCCGCTCTTTGGTCTGCCATGACACGAACCCCCTCTGAGGGCCTAGAGTGGGTCAGCATACATGTGTGGTGGGACAGCTATCTGCTAGTGACCCGGGCATCTCCTCCTGTCCTGGAAGAGGAACAGCACCATGGCTCAACTCCACTTGCTGTGACAGCCTTTGACAAAGGCAGCGTTTACCACAGCAGCTCAGGGGTTGCACAAGGCGCACCTCTGATAACTGGCATTACCTCCCATTTTCTGCCCATCTGCAGAACTAGACAGGGATTAATTCTGATCTCCTGCTAGGAAGATACAAAGTGGATGCTGAGACAGAAATTCAGTTTCAGTATCGTTCACAAAGTACCTCTTCCATCTTTTGGAGTATTACACTTACATTAAAAAGAGGAACTCGAAGAATAGTATTAGCCTAACATTACATACAATGCTTCAAATTTGTAAGTATTATTAAAGAATACTGCGGTGTCAATATGATCCATAGTATAACATCAGTGAATGGTGAGAAGGGAAAGAAGAAATTATTTTTATAAAGCGCAAGTATCTCTCCACAATAGTAAAAAAGGTTCAGTAGTCACTGCTGCATCTCCTCATACATGTCTTCTCTTTATAAAAGTTACCGCAAAATCTCTGTGTGGTAACAGCATGTGAGTTTCCCAGGTGAGCAAGATTTTGTTCAGCACAAAAATCCAGATCTTCAATACCCTTTAGCCACGAAGATTTCCAAAACAGGGAAAAAAAGAGTAGCAACTGCACAACGGATCCTGCAGTACCACCACTAGCCCTTGAACTGCCTTGCCTCTAACCTGTGCCTTACACAATGACTTTGTATTTCTCAAAAACATAATCAAAGCCAAGCATTCAGGTAACATCATCAGTGTTGCTGGATCCTGCAGGTGCCACCTGCCTCTGCAGATCAGCCTGCAATGACAATGAGCGTTTATGTGTGTGTGTGTTAATTTAATAGCAAAGACAATAGCACTGCTACAGTGCTCTCAGTACAGGGCAGCGCTCTCATCACCACTCTTAGCCACCACTAATCCCGCATAGGGTCTGATGACTTTGGGCTGTAACACTGCAGGATGCTGGGGGACAAGGGAAGCCAGCAGGCAAGATGCTCAGCGCCTCTTCCAGCTCCCAACCTGCAGTATAGCCTTCCTTACATTGCTTTCACCTGGCTGTGCCTGCTCTCACGGCTGCTCTGCTGGCCTAGATGGAGGAAGAAAAGCAAGCTCTGGTCCTGCCCATTACCCTACTCTTGGCCATGGGAACAGGTAAAGCTGTGCCTGTCTTCATGCCACCAGCAAAGATGCCGGCAATCTTAACATAGCCAGACCTGGAGAGGACAATTTATGGCCCAGATCCACATAAGTACCTGCCCCTCAGTGACTCCAGCAGGAGACAACGCATCTCAAAACCTCTGTCAATTTAGTTTTAGTTCCCCCCTTTCCCCTTGCACAAAAGCACTATAAGTTAAAGCGTTAGGTTTCTGTCAGATACAAGATACAGAAAAAAATCTGAAGACAGAAAACTCTAGTGATTACTTCCGTTCATGACTTTATTCTCCCCACAATGTCACTCTTTGCTTTGTACTTTTCGCTTCTCTTCAGCATAACGGAGAAAACTAGAGAAAGTAATTCCCCTGGCAGATGGTGTCCTACCTTCTCAGCCCCAGCAAGTACCACCAGGTGGGCCTTCTGAAACCACAGGCAGCAAAAGCTACCATTCACCACCAGCAGCCTAGAGTACATTTCCCTTCAGAAGCCCACCGCCAGCCGCACTCTGGTGAGCCGGCAGCTGCCCAGCTGCCGGGGAGGGGGATTTGGGAAAGACATCCCAGGGGACAGCTCAAATTTCATCCTCTCATGTACTTCATGGCTCTCCTCTCCATACACCCGACACCTCTGTTTGTGTTTGTACAACCATTCAAAAACACCGTCTGGGGCCTTAGGGAGGGTGCTTGCTACTGTAGCTTGAAGGTGGCAAGCAAGGCCCACAGCCTCGAGTACTTTGCTTGCAGCGCGCTGGTAAGGGGTGACGCTGCCCCATCCACCCTGGCCAAGCATGCAGAGTTTAGCTGTGTCTGCAGGACCTGCCTTTCAGACAGGTTTGTAAAATGGATCTGCTAGTGCAGCTTAGCTGCCAGCATTGATACAGTAGAGCTCTTCTATGCTGCACACAATATAGCGGGGGCTGGCAGCCTCCCCAAAACACAGCTGCGCCTGGAGATTTCCTCACTGGCCACAGCGCCCGTGAGTCGGATCAGGGGTGGAGAAGCAGCAGCAACTCCGTTGTCAGCTCCTCTCACGTGGAGCAGTCCCCCCTCCACACACGTCCATCCCATTCTCCCACTTCTGCCAGGACTTACTCCGGTCTGTGTTAACTGCAGACGTGCCCAAGGTTCCCCGCAACAATTTTTTTCCTTTCTTAAACTATTCAGTTATCTTTGCAGAACACAAACCAGTTAGGATATCTTGCCTGGGGACAGACATTAGCAATCCAGAAGTTCAGAGAAAGCAAAGCTAAAGGATGCTGTTGCTACAGTACTTCAAAAGGGTACCAGTGTCTTCTCCCCCTCTGATCACACATCCAAAATGTGCAAAGAAGCAAGCAAACACCGTACAGCCCGAACAGAGTAGCCACAGTTCACGCTACACTGCCTCATCTGTTCTTTGCACCAGCTGTTCCTGGAAGGAGGTGCCACTGGATTGTTTCTCTTTTCCTCTGATGCGCTAAAGACAGAGGGCTTTTTTTTTTTCATCTTTGCTTTTTAGCAAAGGGAACAGGGCTGGATTGTTTTGTACTGGCACTTGCTACCTTCTCATCCCATGCCCTTCTTGCTGTGCAAGCATGGTACAAGACATTACATGGTGAAATAATATTTTGGTTTGCAGCTCGGCTTGCTACTGCTGTGATTTAGAAGGTATGACTAGTCATCAGCATTTCAAAATATATTCCTTTTTCAATGAAGAGGTAATTTCCACACGGCAATGACCATAAAAGAATGACAGTGTACCCACGAAAACGGAACAAAGCTGCCAGTCTGTCAAGAATTTGCCTGATGTGTCATCCCAGTTTAATTAAGCAAAAAAATTTACTGTAAGACACAGGAGAGCAAGTCAATTCTGCTACAAAGGTGCCTCCTTCCCTTTGAGCATTAAAAATAATCTCCCTTTGTTTCGAATTACCAATGCACAAGCAGTTCGTGGCAAATCATTCTCCAGAATTCAATAGGTGGATAAACTCATCTTTTATGCTCTGGATAAATTTGGCTCTAGATGATCTGTGGGTCTTTCAAACCCGCCTCAGCGTACCAACTGGGTATTTCCCCCAGATTTTGTGCCCTGCAGGTGCTGGGCCGACCCCAGCTACAGGCAACTCTCAGCTCTCCAGCGAGCGGCCGCGTCTTACTCCTCCGGCCAGGGGGACATGGACTTGCGGTCGACCGGCTCTGCCCTTCCCGGCCCTGCGCTGCCACTCTGAAGGCACCCGGCAAGCCGTGCCACAGAGCCTGCCAGATGACATCTCCCAGCCAAATCCACTTTCTTTTGCTTCTGCGGTTCCAGTAGGAGAGAAAAAGCTTTCTCAGTCTTTGAACAGCTGCTTCAATTCGAATAAACTTCTCTGTATCAGAGGTCTAGTGTCTCAACATCAAGGGATGCAGGGCAGCTCCACAGACATTGCTTACACCAGCTAAGAACCTGTATGGTATTACGGCCAAAATAATCTGATTTCACTGACTGAACAATCTGACCAATGGCTAAATGTACAATAAAAAAGTATTCTGTTTAAATCCAAATAAATCATCTATAGTTCTGGAAATCTAGATACAGTAGCACCATGTTTGCGTGGGAGAATGAGAAAGCTAAGACTGCTTATAAAATAAAAGTTGCATGTCTAGAGTACTCGCTTTGTCAGAGATGAGTGAAGTCAGAAGAAACAATAAAAACAGTACGTTTTTCAAGAACATTGATTTCAGGTGGGTACTCTTCTCCAGCTCAATAATCAATGACACCACAACACATGCAGTACATGTATAAATATACATACCCGACTTGGGTACAGTCTCGATATGGCAGCACTGAAAATATGCTACAGAAGGATCTTCTGCTGCTGATAAGGACTATTCTAAAATATAAAAGAAAATAAAAGAAATCAAAGACTAAAATTTAAAAATCCCACCACAATAAGCAAAGCAACAGATGTTACTGTTGAGGAATACGTAATAAAACTTCCATCACAGGTGATCTCCTCCTCCTCTTTTTTATTTCACTGGTAGGGTATCGTGCTACTGAGTCTTTACAGAAGTGCTGAAGCCCGTGCCATACATTACACAGCGAATGAGTAGGGAAGCCCCATCCTCTCTACAGGCTTTCTAGGAAGACCATCTTGAACATATTGCTTGGAATCAAGGACAGACGTTTTTCCAGTGAAAGGAGTCCACCACCCAGAGAGGCAAGGAGCCATTCTGACAGCTCCCTACTACGGCTGACAGCAGAGACCAAGCCGGCAGCCACCCAGGTGACCCACACCAGCACCCACCTGCCAGGCACACCACGACTCTGGGGCTGACCTGGAGTCTGTGTTTACAGACAACTTCCAGCTGCCAGTCATGACCTTTCTCTGCCAAACCAAAGGACTCCCTTGATTTTCAGCTTCCTGTTCCTGAAACAGCCTGATTCATGGATGAAGTCACAGCCTGCTATTATAAGTTTTCAGCTCCTTTCACTGTTTTCCAGGTTCCCCTTCGAGTCTTCTCCAGTTTTTCCCCATTACCCTTCTTGGTCACTGGGCAGTTACCACTGGCCTCAGCAGTTGCACAGATAGCAGGTATAAACATCTCTCCTTTCAGTCTCACCTTCAAGATCAGTTCCTAGCCCTGATGACCTGTCAGCCTCTGTGCTCACTAATCACATCAGCCCCCTTGGCTATGCTGCTGCATTGACACTTGGGCATGACTGATCCCACAGCCCCTTGCCCCTGTCTTCCCGTGCCTCCTCTGTCTCAGTCACTAGCTGTCAGGGCTGAACCCCTCCATGGCTTGCCTTCATTCCTTACAGGCAGGTAGCTCAGGACTTGGCTACATGCAAGCATACAAGCTCTGTGCAGGTAGATAATATCTCAGAATCCAGGCCACTTACAGCAAACGCCTTGTATTTTTAATCAGTCTCCAAATCTCAGCATCACCTGCAAAGTTACTGGGTGGCATTAAATCAAATACTTTAGAGCAACCTATCTGTTTTACAGCCATGCTATTACCTTTAGCCATCAAGGTCTGACATATCATTAAGCAACATCAAAACCACCTTGAGGTCAAGGCCCACTTTCCATAAAACTGTGTGGACTGTCAATAGCTACATTATTCTAGGTTCGGGAAATGCACATTGGCAAGAAGTCAAGAGAAGCTTGATCAAGGTACAAGATATAAAATGGTGATAAATGACTGACTGTTTATAAATATACTCACTTTCCTTATTACCTTCAGGACACCAACAAATTTACAATGTACACTAAAAAGACCCTTCTTCCCTTTGAAGCTGGCCAACGAGTTGCATACCCTCAAATTCCTTTAAGACACGGTAATGGCAATTTGTGCCATCTTCTAACCTGAATAGCTTTAGAATCTACTGATGTTTTTACCTTTCTAAAAATCTACACTTGAGGTCCAAATGCTAGCACCTCCCGCCAGGTTGGTTTTCAGGGCTATTGCACTTCCTTGCTCTGCTCTCCAACACTAATTTTTCTCATGTCATGTGCCACAGATCTGTATGTGGGGATTTCACTTGAATTTTTCATCCTTTCTCCTACACCGGTCACAGCTGGACAACAAACCCTAGCAAGCCATTTTGTTCTTTATTGTCTGAAAACCACCATATGCACCTATAAATCTCATACCAGTTATGCTGCTATTAAAACACCATTTCCTTAAGGGACCAGCTTAGTTCATCATTCTTGTAAAAGGTTTAGATCCCCAAGAGAGCTGCTGCATGCAATGCCTGGAAAAATGCAGAATGATCAATTTTCCTTCTCCTGGATCTTTCTGTTACAGCAACCCTATTTGCTTCCTTAAAAGCATGTTTAAAAGCAAAGTGGTATTTACCCTTTAATAAAGGAGGGTTTCTAATAATAAACATGCGTACAGCACTAGGAAGTTCTCCTGCAGCAGATAAAGTATGATTTCATTATTTGTCTGAATACTGTAACAACCCTTACCTATGGTAAATATCTCACCCATAAGGTGGTCTCATGATGCAGCAGTAAGTTATAGCGCAGGGGGGAATCACTTTTCATATTTGAGAAAGGCAATCCACAAGCAAAAAAACCTGGCATATGATTAATTTTGTGCTTGCCACTGCTTATTGCTGCCTGGTTGCTACACACAACAGCTTGCTTGTTCACTGGAAGCCTTGTTTGCTGACGTATGAAACTTGGCACAAATTTCGAGGCTGACATCAGAAACCATCTTTGAATTTGGAAAACCACAGTACCCACTAAGCATATCCCCCCTCCTCCCTCTGGTTGCTTGTGGAAATACAGCTCTTCCACCAAGGCCCTACACCTCCCCAAAAAAACCCTAACTCTTAATACTTAAAGAAAAACAAACTGGTGCTTCCGTGCCCACAAGCAGAGACAACAGTGGGAAGTTACCACAGAAAACTTGCCATGGGTACCAGAAAGGAAATAAAAAGCACCAGCCCAGTCTCTCATTTTTTCAGATTTCTTTCCATTGGGACCCACGTATTGCCTCTCTTTCCACAACATGGGTGACCCTCTTTACACAAAGAGGCCTCCATGGCCTTCACTGCCAGGACACCACAAAACCTCATCTACAGAGCTGCTGGAGGGGGCTGGTGTGAAGCAACCTCAGGAGCTGGACTGGAAGAGAAGCGGTGAAGGCAGCGGTCAGAAACTCATCATGGAGGGATAAAACAGGATTTTATTTAGACGTCTGATGATATGCACGGAAAACAAAAAAATTCTGAGGGCCTGCAACGGTTTGCTGGAGCAGAATGTCCAGAAACTTGCCACAAAGTATGCTTTGGAGAAGAAAGCATGGTGGAAGCCCATTGCTGTTCAATAAAATAAAATTATTATTTATGGGAGAAAAGCATTTTCCTCTATTTCAATTCTTCAACACAGGGCGTCTACGATCCTGCGCAGCTCTGAATGAGCTATCTCATCCAAAGCAGCTTGAGTCAGCGTGGGTTTACATGCCCTGATTGCCCTTGTGCCACCTAGACATGTTTAAAATTACCTCCTGAAAAGGTTTTCACTCTCAAATTCTCAGATTTCATCAAGAAGTTGTACTAATTACCATGGTTCAGAGCAGCCATTATTTTGCAAGAGAACTCTGATAATGTGCAACTGTCTGAGACTGTAAAAGCTAATCTTCCATTTTCTTTAATGAAGTGAATGCTATGAAACTACAAAAACTTACTGAGCACAAGGCTCTCAACAGAATCAGTAATCCACTTGACTTGAAGCAGAATAATGTCTGTTTTCTTTAGCATCTGTCTAGGTTTGATTGTGTTGCACCAAAAGGCTGTGATCAGGCAATGGGATATACAACTTATGTATCATATACATGCAGAACACTGTAGCCTCTTTTCTCATACCTGACTGACGATGTTTGACTACTAGGGCCTTGCTGCCCTGCACGGAAAGGTGAACACACAAAGCATGGATGCTGTCTGGGTAGCAGCTACCATTCTGGAGTATCCCAAGTTCAGGCCGGGGATGTGGGAAGGTGGCTGAGTAATTATGTACTGAGAGGACGCTGCGAATAGTCAGCCTCTTAGAGTGCACGTATGTGCATTTCCACAATTAAAATGGCAGCAAAAAAGACCTTTCGTACCCTATGGGTCTGTTTGGCCTTGGCTTAGATCTGTATATTAATGAAAAAAAAACAACTACTGAGAAAGCAATGGCATGGAGGTGGGAGAGGAGCATTGCTTTACTGCTTTTTTATCTGCTTTATAGGGTGGCTTTAGAAATGTTCTTGTCCCATTCCCACCATGAATTGTTTGTTCAGCTGGCTCAGGTTGCAGTTTCGGTGGCCTGTTTCTGTTAGATAGGAAATCTTCTGCTTCACAGTTTACAGAAGATACCACCAATAAACCTGCTGAGTAAAGCAGGTGAAACCACACGCTGGTGGCTACCTGTGCCAATTTGTATGTTAGGGTTGACTTGTCTTCGTTTGTGCTATTTTACAAGACTGCTTTGATAATACAGTCTAGGAAACTTAATTTTCCAGCTCCTTTAATAAGCCACATCCTACAAATCCAAAGAAACCAGTTTAACCAGTGCACAGAACAATCAACAGGAAGCTTTCCAAGGACTAGCTGATAAGCTGCGGTCTGTGTATAGGTGGTTTTAATCTGTGCTAAATAGCTGGACTCCTACTTTATCCACAACCAGTCCTGCCTTGCCACTGGACTGCAAAAGGCTGGCCCCAGAGCATCATTGCTCAGCGCGTGCCGTCCCGGGGGCTGAGAGGGGAAGAGCTCTCAGTGCCACAGGACAAGGACATGTCACTTTACAGGCTGAGAGCCACAAATAAGGGCAGTTACGGGAGAAAGGAGCCCTGAGCTATCACCCACACTGCAGTCATCTTTGCTGTTACCAAAAGCGCCAGCTATTTTAAAGCCCAGCTGTCAAATTCACCACTCAAAAATATATTCTGTGTAGATGTTTTCAAAGCTGGGTCCCTCAAGTGAAGTGAAAGGCTGACATGCTGCCACAGGAGGGTCAGGGGTTTCGGAGTGAGCTCAGAGAGCCTGACTCCAGACTGGCTCAGTGCCTGCGTCCTGCACGACCATGCACGAGCCGCCTGGGATGAGGGCCCGGGCACAGGAAGGGTCCCAGGAGGGTTTTCTAGCCATTGCGGTACCTGTGCTCCTCTGTGTCATAGGGAACCAGGGAGGACACCAGCTTTAAAGGTCTTCAGGCTGATTTTACAAAATACATAAAGCAGATCCACCTGAATTTCCAGAGGTCCTCTTCATCCAGAATGCTTATTAACTTCAGTGCAACAGCATCCAGATCCCTTGGAAAAACAGGCTATATGCTCAGATTACTTACTGCTAGACTTAGCTGGCCTTAGGGGTGACACGAAGTGTTGAGTTTGCATTTTATTTTTAGCTAATATCGCTGTGACTTTTTGTCCATAGGACAAAAATCATTTTCAAAACTGTGTATCTTATTCTTTTTGTATCTATGTTCTAAATAAAGGGATCTTTATTGTGATTATGGAAATATTCTGGAAAACTGTGTCTGCTGATAAAGATAAGAAGCCAATCGAATAACAGAAGCTCATTGTTTTCTTAGCAAGAAAAATATTCAGTTATACTATCAGACATAATGACTGATACATACACCAAGATAAAAGGCTGTCACCTATCCTACAAATACTTTTCTGCAACAAATGCAGAAAAGTGTTCACGAATCAAATATTTATTCATTTCTTTGCAAGAAATATTTCTAGGAAGTTTATGGATGTATTATATATGCATCTCAGAAATTACTCGTTCTCTGTGGAATTTCCATAATACTTTATGAATAAGTATTTTTGGCTACAACTTCCCAGAGTGTACATATACTTATGTACAAGACAGACTAAAATTAGAGGGCTGCTTTTCAGCATTTTATTCCATATGTATTTTTTTGTAAAGACAATAATCAGCCGCTACTCAGACAATAGTTAAGTCAACAGTTCTGCATGCGTCTGTCTGCTCCAAAAGCTGCTTCTAAAAAGCCGTTGTCTCTCAGAGCCCCCTTCTGCAGTATTTATGTTGATTACCACTTTCACTTCATTTAATTGTACCTGTGAGAATAAATGCGAGGAAAATTTTGCTCCAGCCAACTAACACCCACCAGAATTCAATTCATAAAACCTGTGGTTCAATGTAATGCCAGAATTTCTGTTGACCTGGTTCCATGCTTGCTGGAAACCACAGGCTACATGCACAAATCTGTCCACAGGAACATACATGATTCTCACCCACGGCAGCTGTATGAGAACAGGTGTGTGCAACGGTCAGCTCTCAGTGGGATGGTTTAGTCTACGTGCAACCTGTTCAGGCAGTCTATTTAAAACCTATTCAAGTCTGTAAGGACAAGAATAAAATCATGAGGCATGTGGGGAAATTGTCTTGGGGAAAAAAAATAACAGAGAGGGCAGGTGTCTTCTTTATAAGCAGGGAGGAGCTAGTTTAGTTTCTGAGCTGGATGACACTGCAATAAAGAACCTATCTTGCTGATGGGAACAGCACGACAGGCACCGTGCCTTTGCAGTGAGGGAGGTCCCTGCCAACGGCTGCTGTTCAGGTCCCACCAGTGCCCACTGCTGCAATCCGGGCAGGGCACGTCCCAGCTCGGGATGTGCCGCGGCCGCAGCTGCACCCCTCGCACATCCCCCGGGAGCCCCTCTGCCTGCCCCTGCCCTGACAGCGAGGATCCCGCTCCCCACCTTGCCACAACCACCCCCAGCTGTGCCTTTACCAACCAGCACTTTGCACCTGGGAGGACGCAACGGTGCGAGCGGGATCTGTCACGTTTACAATTTGTCTTGTACGACTCAGGGTAATCTTAATGCCCTTCCCTGAAGCTGTTTTCTCACTCCACTTGCCTGGTAAGCCTCCTGCCACAAGCAGCCCTGACAACCCAGCTAGCTTCACAGCTACCCTTACACCCACTAATAGATGTTGAAATGTCATTCAGCCATTGCTAAACACGTCCCAGGCAGGTTCAGCCACGCACCCCTCTCACACGTAGCACCTGGCACTACCCTTGCAGAAAAGCAACCAGATTATGCCTAGTTTACTATGACTGACTTTCATTTTACGCCAGTTATTTCCATTATGGAGGCACAGGTCTTAAAAATCCACGGGCTAGCACTTCCATTGATTCCTACTTCATCCGAGCAAGGAGTGTGCATTGCAGCCTGCACCTTCACAGACTATTTTAAAGGCTGTTACTAGGTGTGTGATAAATGGCAATGACACACTGCACTCTTGCACAGGGATGCTGACATTGCCCTTTCCCCTGTGGCCCATGGGTTGCCTTTGCAGAAGCAGCCTTTGGATGCACAGTACCTGCCGTTTCTGGTATCGTGCTGCCGCATGTTCTTGATAAAATGAACCTTCTTGAAGTTCTTTGGTCTGGGTGATCCTGAGAGTGTTCGACATCTGAAAAATAAATCAATTGGGGGGCAGGGAGGGGGGAAGAAAAACATAGAAGTACTCAGTTCCCTGATGTATGGCCAAGAAGTCTACACAAAGGCAGGAAGGAAAGACAAGACAAATGATTCAAGTTACCCTGTGTTAAGGAATCAGCAAGAACAATACAGACAATAAGTCTGGAAATGTGACAGCTCAAATAACAACAAAAAAAAAAGATTTAAAATAATAATAAGAAAAGGCACCACCACCCCTCCCTTCACACAAAAAAAACAAATAATAAAAAAAATCTCAGCAAAATAAAACTTCCTGTGATCTGCCATGACAACTTAGCCCAAGCTTTCAGAGGGAAAAAACAAAAAATTCGGACTAAACCAAAACCTGGTAAATACGCTGTTTTCCCCCTCACATCAACACCCACACTTGTTTCCTCCCCAAATACTGATAAAGGAGCTACTGAAGCAAGTTCTTTCTTGTTTTAATTTTAGAAAGATTTAAAATCTCTCATTTGCAAGGATAATTCCTATTTGTTTTTAACTCTAAATTTTACTTTTCACATTCCTGACAACATACAAAACAACTGAAAATAGAATAAATTACCCCACGAAAAAAAATAATCTTTCTTCAAACCATTAATCCTTAAATCTATTTTACATCTGAACACACTTTTTAAATTGCGGCTAGAGAAAGAAATTGCCAGAGGGAGGAGAGATGAAACAAACAGCAATATCCCCACCTCATTTCAGCCTTGCTCTTTTTAATCAGCTGAAACCACAATGCATGTGAAAGCTTTCTCTGTGTTCACCCCAGTGCTGTTTTGTTGCAAGGCACAGCACGGCACACGGCCACTGGAGATAATGCCTGTGCTCACTGTGTGGCCAGGGCTGCTGGACTGCAGTCGCTGCATCCTCCGTGGGAGCTAAGGGAAAAGTATCCTCTGCCGGTGCACGGGACCGGCACAGTCCCTCTGTGTTGAGCCTCTCTAATCTATTTTTCCCATCCTCTCCTATGCACAGGCAGAGTCCAGCAGCTTCTCAACCTCAAGAGGTCCTTTTGATGGACTGAAACCACAGATCACCGGTCCCAAGCCGCCAGGGACTGACAGTCCCCGGCGCTGTACCTAAATGTCACCATGCTGCATATGGGGACACCATTGCTCTGCCATTACCGCCTTCCTCCCATTGGCAAAATCCTTGAGATGCCCTCACCCTCTGGTTACAATTGGTCTCGTTAGCTTCTTCACAGGAAAATACTACCAAGAGAGAGGTTCTACCACTAATTCTGCGAATTAGCCAGTAAACATGCTGCCTTGCAAACCATACTTTGTTTATATCTTTTGCCAATTATACGTTTGAATCATTTATGACAACGCTTCATAACATGCTGGTAAGCATTCAACAGTAAGCTTGGTAAAAATAATCAAGCCTTGGTAATAGGCCAGTTGGTACAGCCTCTGCTATTAAGCCTTTGCTTCGAGGTGGGGAGTGACAGCCAATCTGTATGCGGATAAACAAGGCTATAGGCTAAACACGAACACAGACCAGCTGAATTACAGGTCCCAAGGTAAAGAGACGTTCAAAATTAAGCTGCTGCCCTGCTGAACAGCTGACGTGGGAGCATACCACACACCGGTCAGATTACTGATCAGCCTGTTTCTGAACTGTTAAGCTCCATTTTCCATCACCCCAGAGGATTGCCTAGTGACTAATTACTACAGTCCCCAGAGAGCCTGTGGCCTCCTGGATGCAGAAATAAAACTGCACTGAAGCTGCTGATATAACAAGGATGGGGGAAGATTCATCACTGAGGGAGCAGCCACAAACCTACCAGCCAACACAGAAAGACAGTAACGCTGGTTACTGAAATAAGATTGTGTGCGCTGACAGAACAAACAATAAAAATTTGTACAAAATAAGAATAAAGAATACCAAAAATACTAGCCTTCAAAAGCTTACTTCATGAAACCAGCTGTACTTACTTTTGAAAAGTACTACCTTAGAGGCTAGTCATTCCTGTTAGTGACAGCTAAACTTCTCTATTAACCAAAATTGACTTTAAATTTCCTGGCATCTTATTTAAATGCTGACTTTTTATTTAATAACCTAAAGCCAGGGAATGTGTAATTCATGTCACCTACCACCCTGCAAGGTGCCTGAGGTTTCACTTTACCCACTATGAAGAACATCTTAATGTGAACACCCAGCTACTTCCCAACATGCGCAGGGACAGTAAGTCTGTCCATGCACGTGCCTTACAGACAAGTAATCAGACAGAGAGTAAATGAAATGACCTCCGCAGTGGGGCATTTTCCTCGATGTCCTCCAGAGTCTCCAGAGAAGATCGCTGGGAGATCAGCCGACGTCTGCAGAGAAAACAGAACACAAAAGATCACTGTGGATTAGAGGGCATGAGAAAGTCCTCAGAGTTGTTATTTAGCGATGCTCACAAACCGCCCTTCACTAGCCGTGCCGTACCTTTGGATATTAACCAATTTTGTTCTGTTCTGCTTACCTTCCTGAATCAATTTGATCCCAAACAGAAGCAAACTTACTCCATACAAGCTTCTGTAACAAAACAGAAGCTGAAACTTCCCAAATGCTCCTCTTCAGTTTGTGTTTTCAGGTTTTCCTTCCTTCAGGGGTTTACCACCCACCTAACACGAGTCCCACATTTGCTGTGGTACGGCTTGCTATGCTACAAGTGCAGCTTTTTGATAAAATAATGCAGACGTAGACCTACAAAGACTGCCTGTCATTCGCACTGCCACTGGGGACACTTCTCTCTTCCCCTTGCCCTTCTTACCAAATAAATGCCATTTGTTTCTCAGTGATGTCCATCCCATCACACTGAGGAGGGACCAAAGAGAGGTGTAAGACAACAGAGCCGGCAGCACTGGGCACAGACCAGCAGTTTAAAAGGGATCTCTGACCATCCCTCTGAGCACTACAGACGAGTTTAGTCCTGTTTTAAACTAGTTTTCTATGGCTGCATGAGATCTCTCCTCCACCTTCAGTGAAATTAAGCCAGGAAATCCTAGCATTTCAAGTATTCCGACTGTTCCAGCGGGCAGGGAAGAAGCCTCGGTACAGGCTCGGTTTTAGCAGCAATTGCTGCTGCACAACCTCCAAGCACCCCAATGGCAACACAAAACACAGAGCTGTGCCCAGCCCTCCAAAACGCACCTTAAGCACAAAAAATATATGCACAAGGTACAGCCCACCCACGGGCACATAACGAAAAATTAAGCTGGCAATCATCAAAAAGATCCCGTTGTTAAGCAGCTGTGACAGCCAGCAGAGCGAAGGCACCTGGCTGGCACGAGGAGTGTCAGCACCCACCGCTCCAGGGGCTGCTGTTGAGGTGTACAGTACCTTATGAGTATGAACTTAAATGATAAAAGTCCTCATAGACTACCACTACGTTTTCCCCAATTACCTTAATATCCTTCCCACTGACCTGCCCTACTCCCCTGATCTGCAAGTAAAGCGTTTCCAGAATCTCAACGCGTTATGAGCATCCCCATGCTTGGAAGGGTGCTCATTAATTTATTCCTGGACTGTATTTTCACAATAAATTGCTTGCTCTGATGCCAGTGTAAGCAGTTTCTAATCCTTCTTGCAATTTGCTAGCCCCTCCAGTTGTGCTGCTACAACTGTTCCTGCAGCCGCGCTGCAAATCTGATTACCGAAATGTTTTTCTATTCAAAATAACCCTGAGGTTCAGTGATTCAGTTTACTACTAATTCAAACACCAGATTTCTATCACTAAACCCCAGACAACACATTTCAGGAAAGTTTGAATGTGTATGTGGCTTTTTCTGTACTTAGAAAAATCATAAAAACACCCTCAAACAATTTATAGAGCAACTAAGTGTGAAGCATAATCCTCTTAGGAAAATAAGCAAACCTAAATCCCCTCAGGCTTTGTCTAAACCAGAATTTTAGAAGATCTGGTGCAAGACAGGATACACCTCCAAAATGCTAAGAAAAAAACCAGTCTGCATTTCAGGGTGCGCTGAACCTGCTGGTGTCAACAAGGAAGAAGAGACCAAACATCTGTCTCCTGTGCCCATGGGTGCTCCCTCAGGTCCATCCACGGTCAGAGGACACAGAGATGCTCTTCTATGAAGAAACTCAGTTCAGGAGAAGCTCCCCCTCCATTTTCAGTTACATCGGTCCATAAACAGAAGTTGGAAGTTTCAGCTACCAGCACCACTGATGTAGCAGACGACAGCTGTTGCTTTTTCATCCCTCTGTATATGTCATTAGCTTAATAACACACTTCAGCAACGGTACCCTCCCATCCTCTGATGTTACAACACCAAAAGCATACTTTGCGGGTTGTTAGCCAAAGAGAGAGATCAACAACAGTACAACCTTGCCACCTCCTTCATATTAAAATTATCAAACTAGTCACACCATATTTCCCCGGGATGCCTGTTAGATGCCGTAAGGTGCTTGTACAACACCAGCATAATCCAGCCGCCACTGCAACCCTCCTCCAAGCCCCTCCTCACCCAAAGTCATGCACCATCCTCAACTTTGTTGCCAATGGCTCAGCGGAGATGGGTTTGAAGATCCTGTATTTGCATCTGTTATTAAGGCAGATGCAATGGTTGGCAGAAATACACACAACTGCATTTCATCAGCTTCGGGGCAGCTTTAAACGCTGGTCATGCAGTTGCCTGCTTCCCTCGCTGGTCGCAACTTCTTACACCCAGCACCAGGGATGCTGCCTCCTGGTTTTCGCTTGCTAACCTCGAATGCGACGCAGGCTGGGTGGGAATCGCTGCCACCCCTCTTGGCGCAAAAGAGCTCACACCATTTTTCACCGGTAGTGATTCTGCAGTATTTTGAGGACCTAACACGGCAAGTGAGTCTGCACAAAGTGGGGGGAAGAGCTTTGCTCACCCAAGCTTGGCAGAGGAGCACTGACACCTGAGCTCCCTGTAAACTAGCGTGAACATAAGCACGACTCTGGATAAATACATCCAGGAAGGAAGAAAGCAGACAACCCCCCCAAAATCATCAGCAATGAAGAAGCATCGGTTACACAGAAGCCTACAATGACATAAATGGCAGCTGCCCCAGCGCAATCCCTGCACTGGCATTGGTAGCAATGGGCTGCTGGGCTTGCTTAGCCTGGAAAAGGCTGAGAGGGGACCTAATAAATGCCTATAAATATCTCAAGGGTGGGTGTCAAGAGGATGGGGCCAGACTCTTTTCAGTGGTGCCCAGAGACAGGACCAGGGGCAACAGGCACAAACTGAAGCCGAGGAAGTTCCAGCTGAACATGAGGAAGAACTTCTTCCCTCTGAGGGTGACGGAGCCCTGGAACAAGCTGCCCAGGGAGGTTGTGGAGTCTCCTTCTCTGGAGATATTCAAGACCCGC
>Ga0065711_1037087_pt1 | contig 20212 bp, 9 predicted proteins | sample Hoacrofraction12_FD_59098 | JGI IMG/M metagenome (GOLD analysis project Ga0065711, IMG submission 59098) | Hoatzin crop microbial communities from Cojedes, Venezuela - Epithelial fraction 12 v2 (version 2) | ecosystem: Host-associated > Birds > Digestive system > Esophagus > Crop | place... | reverse complement strand
TCTTGTTTTTGCTAACCCACATCATGTGCACTATCAGAACTTTCTCAATTGCTATTCTTAGCTGCCCTTTCCAGCGGCCTGTTCAGTTATGCTGTTTTGCTTAAGCGGCCTAGTCATGCTAACTCTCAAGCTACATCAACCCCAACAGTCTTTAAATTTTGAACACAAATAAACAAAAAACCATTTGAAAGTTGCTTCTGTAAAATCTGGAGTTCTTAGGTTTTCAGATTTTCCATTTGCGATGCTTGGTGGACAGTGCTGAAACAGGTGCTCATGCTGCTATTTAATGAGTATGCAATTTCTGAAAATAACGTTTTGACTAAATTGATTATTTGCTAGAGAAAACTTTGTTTTCTAAGGGGAAGGAGAAAATGTAACTGGAAAATTTACAGCTGTGTATATTTGGAAATTTCTTCTAGAAACAAAGTCCTTAATATCGATTCCTTTGCAAGATTATTGTGTGGGATCTCAGAACTCTAGCTGCTTTCACATGTGGTTTCCTGTGGCAGATGATCTATTTCTGCTGATGGTTGAACTGGGCTTTCTTTGTTCATGTCTTAGCTAAGGACTGATAAATATTTAAAAACAATAGTGACATTTATTTGACAGTTTGGGTTACTGATTGAGTTGGCCATTTAGCATAAACTGAATGAATTACAATAGCTGAGCACTCTCACTGGTACTTGCCAGTTATTTAATTGCTATACCTGATGACACATAATTAAACAAGTAAAAAAAAATTATCTGTATGTTGTTTAAAAGCATTTTGTTAAATGAACTAGTGATACCTAGCCTTTCTGCTTTTTAGGGAGAAGGCAGCATTGTAGTAATAATTGCAAAACTGACAAGTCCCCATCTGGAGTTCAGGGAGCTGGTTTGGTTGCTGCTCGTGATGAGTTCAGACCGAGATGGGTGTGGAGAAGCATTCTGGTCAGGGAAAAGTAGATCCTACTTTTTTATGGGGAGACTTATTTAGTCTTGAGAAATAAAGGTCAAGGTAAAGGGGAATGTTGTGGGAACATGGGGGAAGAGGAAACGCCTGCCTTCTGATGCATTTATGGACTGCACGCACCAGGGAAAGAGAAACTTTAAACCAACAGTCAGCACTGGCCCAGAACAAGTTACTGGAGATCACCATGGAAAACCTTCTGTGGCCAAATACAGGTCTGATTGTCAGAGCTTTGTCCTGGATTAGGTACACGAGGACTGAATGTGAAGGTCTTTTTTTTGGCCTTTTTTTTTTTTTTTTTTTTAAAGTCTTGTGTTGCTTACAGTAATAAAGCGTAACAGCGGTACAGGACTTGATCAAGTGCATGGCTGAGAGAACATCAACACTCCTGCCTAGCTGCCAGAAATATGGTCAGGTCTGAACGTTCAAAAATCTTGTCAGGTCCTAGAAGAAAATTGAAAATGGTTGCTTTTTAATTCCCTTCTAGTTTTTGAGCCTTGAGGGTTCATATTTTCATTCATCTCTGCAAGTATTAGAGGGATATTTAAAAAGCTAGAGTTCGTAGGGATTTTTCTGACTGCATGAGCCAGGCTTAAGAAAAATGCCTGATACTGCAAGATAGAATTCTGAGAGCTACCAGCACTGGACTGATGAGTGGAGTGTCATTAACAAGAGAGACACCAGCTTGATAAATTAGTTTTTCGTAAGTGGAGCTTTCCAAATGTTTGATGTTTCAAAATGCTATGTTTGTGATGTCAGCACAGGAGGCATATTCAATCCACTGGATTTTTTTAAGATAAGAAGTGTGTTTAAAACTCTCTTTTAGCAGAAATTGTGTTCAGTTGTCATCTCTTCAGCAATGTATAACTTGAGCACAGGTCAGCTAGGTAAGCTAGTGTGAGAAAGCAAAGTCTTCATTAATTAGGGGATCTTTAGGAAATGTTTATTGCAAGGACATTTTGCATTATGAAGTCAGCTGGGACATTGCAAAAAAGAATACTTTTTTATTTATTAATTAATAAAATGTTTAGGAAGTTGAAAAACCACCAAATGTCTCCAAGGAATGTGACAGCTCAGACAAGGGAGAGAGATCTACTAAAATAAGGTATAATAGTCAACTTTACTGCAATCTTAAAGTTGCAAAAGGCTTTGAAAAGTGAATGACCAGAGAGGAATATCTCATGAGAGTAAAATGGGCTTCTGAAGGATAACTTCAGCTGTAAATGCCAAAGGAAAAGCTGCTTGTTGTGCACCTCAGCATTTTCAAGTGCAAAAAATATATATTCTGCTCACACTTCTATCTTTCTGGCGGTTATATATATTCAGAGGAGATTAACGGCCAGTTTTCAGTGTGACTGCCTTCATCAGAAGTTTATCCCTTTGCAAAATGACATTTTTACTTTTTATGGAATAGTATGCATGAATTTCTGTGAAGATTTCAGATTCATAGTTATAAAATGAAGGTGGCAAAATGTTTATGTCCCTAAGGAGATGCCAGAATTGTATTCTGTGCAGGATGGCAGTATAAGACTAACTGTGACTTGTGTAATTGTATTTGTCAGATCTTTTTGTGTTAAATAACTTTATTGTGGTATTGAATTTTAATTACATTTATGATTACATGGACACTTAATACATGCGTTCTGCAGATAGCTGCAGTAGGATGCATAGATTGGTATTTGCGGTCTCTGCAGCAGAGGAAGCAGTCTGGGATGATTTAGAGCAACTGACGGTTGTACTAACACATATAAAGGAGAGTAAGAAAACTTTTTATAAGGGAGAATGGAGAAACTCTGCCTTGTGCCCCTTGTTGCCTCTGGTTGCTTGTGTGGGGGGAGAGGAATGACCAGCTCTTCTCTTTGCATGTGCTTTCCCAGATTTTCTTTCTTTAGATAACTTCTACTTTTTCTTCAGAGCTAAGCTGTCATTGGGAGGTGACTGGTGTCTTCTGTTCTTCTGCCCTGCTTCTGCCCCACATGGCATGAACGCTGGGGGAGGCGATGCACTCGTGCTGGCTGGAGGCGTCTTCCTTCAGCATCCGCTGACGGGCGTTCGGGAGGATCTCTGCTGACGCAGCTGTGTTGGCGTGGGTGGTGGCACTGGCGGCTCTTACAGTGCTGCGCCCCTGCAGAGACTTTTGCAAACCCTGTGTCTCATTGCTGTGCAGAACAGACCTTTATGATCTCTCTTCTTTGTGTCCTGTTTTTCTGATGGTAATGATTTAAAGGCAATTTGGCCATGTTTTGAAATTCCATTTCATAAAGGGTGAGCTTAAGCAATAATTTTTTTTTTGTTTGTGCAAACAGTGACATAACCTTTACACTTGTGTAAGGGTAAATTCCCTGCCTTAGTGAAAGGTTTTCTTTTATCTGGTGATATAGAAATGTTTGAAAAAATGAACCAGTGGATATGTTTTTCTGTTTTCTCTGCTTGCTTTAGATCTTTATCAATATACAAGTAGAGATTAAATTAGAAGATGTAAGAAGAATGTGTGGAATTATTTTATGTAGTTTGAGTGCTTAATGGCTCCAGATCGGGGAAATTGCTGTATTCTCTGTTAACCATCTGTAAATGGATGTGACAGATGAAGCAAGTAAAGAGGAAGTTTACGTGGTTTGTGAGGCAGGCAGATGTCGTCACACTAGTTCTGCTTTTTAATTGACTTTTCTTTCCTCTGTGTGTATGTAGTATGACAGCACATGAGCAGGAGGATGAGAAGAATCTATGAAGATATGGGGGTAGGAAAAGAGCTGGGGCTGGGCAAGAAATCGTAAGATGGAGAACAGCTGTCAAAATGATAGCAGTGGAGAGATGCAAGGAAAGGAGGCAGAAAAAACATCCTGTCAGCAAGAAAGAAATTTTCTAAAATTTCTTCAGGCCAAAGAAATCTTAAGTTCTGCAAAATTTCATTTTGCTTCTTGGTCTTGGGTTCCCTGTGGTTCCCTCTGAGCGTATGGGCTGTATGTGCCTTTTGCCACAGATCACAGTGACAATCCCTTGCTGCTCCCAAGGTGCTAGAGGAGGGCCCGGCAGCACTCTGTAATGTGTTCTTGGTCTACTGCATGTCTGTTACAGTGCAACTTACGCTTCTTTTACTGGGCATTTAGAGAGCTATAGCCTCCTGACCTGTCTGATCTAAAATAAACTTGAACTAACCTAGTAGGTCTCAAAGTCCTATAAACTTGACAGCAGATGGCACATGCTTTTTGTTTAGCCCTGCATATACTATCTTGGTGGGTGGTAACTGCCTTAGGACAAAATCAGCATCCCACCAGCCACCATCTGGGGTGGCAGATGATATGTGGGACTGTCATGAATAAGCATTCCGATGTTTGTAAATGTCCGAAGGAAGACACCGCTTGTTAGCACGGCAGTTGGTGTGCAGTCAATGCTGTGAGAAGCCCCCTTTATGCAACAATCAGCAAGAGCTGAACTGTGTGCCTCGGGTCCATCACTGTCATATTGGGTGAGTGTAAGGTGATTCATCTGTAGTTTGTTCATTTTGATGGTGAACTTGAATGGCCCTTATTTTGGCAGATACTTAATCTTTGTTGATGCTTTTGTGATAAATGATTCTTCTGTTTCTTGGGCACTGTGTCAGAGGTAATGTTTAGATGCTTCATATCAGATCATACCTGATGCTGATAATGAGCACAAATGCATGCTATAAAATGTGCCCTTGCTTTGACAATGTAGTCTGAGTTGATGGGTGAAGGGAAGGGACAGTTTGAACACAAAGATGTAAAATAACTTAGAAAAGAACATACCATAGTTTTATTGCAGATGCAGGAGCAGAAATGCATGTCTCCTGGCCCTCGTCTGCTACCAGTTTCCTTTCTCCTAGGTGGGGGATTCACAGACAGAAGTGTGAACTGCGATGATACCCTGGCTCTTTGCACTAAGCCTCTCTTCCAGACATGCATTCTTCGAGAAATACTGTTTAGACCAGTTTTTTGTTGGAAGGGTCACTCGTCATTCATGTGACAGGCTCTGTATGTAGAGTATTTTAGATAGTAAAGCTGGTCCTGTAGGAAGCTCTGGGTTCCATCAAGTATAGACGTCTTTGAAAGGAAGAAATCTGTGCATCTGTCATGCAATTTGCTTTATACTGCAGTTAAGACATCCATTTGGTTGGTGTTACAGCATGTTTTAAGTCACACTTAGCTGGTCTGTGTATCTGCCGAAATGGGTGTGAAACAACAGTTTAATGAAATGGCATCTACTTTAGTGATTCAGGTAGCTGACTTGGCTACTCTTTTTCTCAGTACCTTCAGGGTACTTGGTGCAGAATACCTACAAGAGTGTGGGACTTAAATCATTTATGCAGTTTAGTGGTGTTGGAATTGCCAGAGGTTCCTTGGTATGAAAGTTTTGGGGTAGGGTGAATATACTTTGAGTCACTTCAAGTGTTTTTGATTCTTAAGTATGACATGCAATTAGTATACTGATTTTGTGCAAATTAATAATAAAAGGGAAGACAACCAACCAAAACCCCACATGAATTCTTAATTCAAGTACTACCTTTCAGCTTAAAATTAAAATGTAAGGGTTAGAGGTATGCCCAAAAGTTTATCAAACCCAGACTAGATTAATGCAATAGTATGGTTGCACTGACTGGAATGCAAAGAAATTAGGAGGTTTTGTCTGTCAAATTTGTATCTGCAAATGCACTTACTCTAACAGGCTCTTAATTGAGGGGAGAGCAGGAGGGATTATCTGCAGCACAGAAGCACATGCATGTGCTATTTTTGGATCAGGGTGTGAAATGTCAACAAAAACAGTGAAAGGCTGCCTCATTCTTTATGAATGAGAGTGTGTATTTTAACGTGGAATAAGACAGGTATTCAGAATGGATTTTGCAGGCAGCAGTTGCTTAAAGCCTGGGGTGACTGGCAGCTTGAGTTTAGGAGAGGTCTGTGCAAGTCTGTGGATGGGCAGGAGGAATTGGGGAGCGGCCGCATTTTCGACTCTGCCAGAGGCCTCTCTGAGTTCAGTATCAGCACAAAATATATATATAAAATATGCTTAGCTGTGGTTCCTTTAAACAAGGAAAACGGTAAGTGGATGGTTACATTCAAGGCAATGCCAGTTTTAACCTGGTCCATTCCTGCAAGTGATTTCAGGCTAGGTGATCCGCTTGCCTATTCTTATGGTCTGTCACTACCAGTTGGATAATTCTTTTATAACTTGATCATAAATCTTAAGTAGTTAATATGAAAAAATGTGTGTTATGTTCCTTAACCTTTGTACTATAAGGGAACATTGCTTTCAATATTTTTTCTGTTCCAAAAGAGAATCAATAGTTTACAGAGATGTTAGCAGTCTTTTAAGGATGACTAATCTGGGACCATCTTTTTAGGAGCGTGTTAGGATTGACGTTCACTGCCACTGATCATGCCTGCAGTTTTGAGCGTGGTCTTAGTGCTGTCAAGCAAGCTCATGTGTCTCAATCTCATGCTGTTTCTGAATACAGCTTGTTCTTTGTTCATGCTCAGCTATTCTTTTCACGCAGTCCTCAAAGTTCTTGCTCTTGTGTCCAAGAGCTCTTTTGCAGCATTACTGGGCTTTATCCTGAATTGTTGGTTTCCAGTACAACATATATTCAGGTCCTAGCATTGTCAGACTTAAGCTATATTAACAAGAAGGCTGTCTACCTGGCTTTCTGTTGTGGCTTTCTTTTATGCTCAGGTGAATTCTCGATATTTTTAAGAAAGGTGGGAAAAGATTTTTGCTTTCTGAGACTAAAGCTTTATGTACTCCTCAAATGTGATTATACTCAAGCAAGATAAAGCAACAGCCAGGTACAAATACCCTGTGGGAATCTCCCATTATGTCAGTGGGTTTTGATCTTTATTCACACAAGTTCATACCTAAAACTTTCTTTTATAATTAAAATAGATACTTCATGAGAAGTACCTTACATCTTGTACCAGTTCTCCAATTAGTGAAAAGCCATTTGCTTGACAATGGGTACTAAGTTATCTTATGTTTTAAGAGATGATTCTAAACCAGATAGAAATAATTTGTTCTTTAAAAACTCTGATTTTTTTGTGATCCTTTTATTGCTGAAGGCAGGATCAAACTATATCCTCTACATCATTTTTCTTTTGTAAGTTTCTTTTCAGCTCTTCTGAGTTGTACAATCTGGTGGAGTGTTTTATGTTGTTCAAAGTAGATTTATGTTTCTGTGGAGGAAATACAAGAGGAGTCCTTCGATTTAAAACAATACTTGGATACAATGCTTTGAAAGATGCAAATAAAAAATCCAATCTAGCAACTTCATAGAAGTCCAGATATTTAGGAAATTATCTTAGAAAATTATCTCAGAGACAATATCATTCAGTTTAATTTATTACATTCGTAATTGATAAGACAGTTCTCTAGTCTCAAGGAAGCAGATTGTGAAAATCTGCAGTCCAGTGAAGTTTCCACTGATTGAGAAAGGGGAAACATAACACCCATTTTTAAAAAGGGAAAAAAGGAAAAGCCGTGGAACTACAGGCCAGTCAGTCTCACTTCTGTACCCAGCAAGATCATGGAGCAGATCCTCCTGGAAACTATGGCTAAGGTACATGGAAATAAAGAGGTGATCAGTGACAGCCCACATGGCTCCACTAAGGGCAAATCATGCCTGACAAATTTGGAGGGCTTCTACAGCGGGGTTGCTGCGTTGGTATGTAAGCAACTGACATCATCTACCTGGACTTGAACAAAGAATTTGACACTGTCCTGCATGATATCCTTGTCTCTGAATTGGGGAGACATAGATTTGGTGGATGGACCACTCGGTGGGTAAGGAACTAACAGTATGGTCGCACTCAAAGAGTTGCGGTCAACAGCTCGATGTCAAAGCAGAGAGCAGTGATAAGTGGTGTTCCTCAGGGGTCGGTGTTGGGACTGGTGCTGTTTAACATCTTCGTCAGCGACATAGATGGGGTGATTGAGTGCACCCTCAGCAAGTTTCTGGCGACACCAAACTGTGCAGTGTGGTCGACACACTGGAGGGAAGGGACACCATCCAGAGGGACCTGGACAGGCTTGAGAGGTGGGCCTGTGCAAACCTCATGAAGTTCAACAAGGCCAGGTGCAAGGTCCTGCACACTGGTCAGGGCAAGCCCAAGCACAAATACAGGCTGGGCAGAGAATGAATTGAGAGCAGCCCAGAGGAGAAGGACTTGGGGGTGTTGGTTGATGAGAAGCTCAATATGACCTGGCAATGTGCGCTTGCAGCCCAGGCAGCCAGCTGCATCCTGGGCAGCATCCAAAACAGCATGGCCAGCAGGTCGAGGGAGGGGATCCTGCCCTTCTGCTCCGCTTTGGTGAGAGCCCACCTGGAGTCCTGCATCCAGCTCTGGAGCCCTCAGCACAGGAAAGACATGGACCGGTTGGAGCAGGTCCAGAGGAGGGCCACAAAAATGATCAGAAGGATGGAACACCTCTCCTATGAGGAAAGGCTGAGCGAGTTGGGGCTGTTCAGCCTGGCGAAGAGAAGGCTCTGTGAAGACCTCATTGCAGCCTTCTAGTACCTGAAGGGACCTACAAGAAAGCTGTTAGAGGGACTTTTTACAAGGGCATGGAGTGATAGGACAAGGGGTGGCTTCAAGCTGGAAGAGGGTAGGTTTAGATATAAAGAAGAAGGGTTGTGAGGCACTGGCACATGTTGCCCAGAGAAGTTGTGGATGCCTTCTCCCTGGAAGTGTTCAAGGCCAGGTTCGATGAGGCTTTGAGCAACCTGGTCTAGTGGAAAGTGTCCCTGCCCACAGTAGGGGGGTTGGAGCTAGGTCGTCTTTAAAGTTCCTTCCAACCCAGACCACTCTGTGATTCTATGAAAATGGGCAAAATTGGGAACACACTTAAGAAAACTCACTTTGTTAATTTCTACTTGGAAAAAATAAGCTTTATTTTGACCTACTTTTTGAAGAGTTGCTATTAAAATGACTTGTACTTTTCACATGTTTAACCTTTTAAAAGCATCCCACCTATTTTTTTAAATATTACTATTTTTTGCTGGCTGCTTGGCATTTTGGCACATAAGATGTTTTAATCCCAGCTTTGTCCAACAAACAACTCATTTAAATGTCTTTTTCCTCCTTCCTGGATGTTGCTTTAGAATTCCAGAATATTTGAGCTTTAGGTCCTTGGTAGAAAACTAGAGTTGCTGGATGAAATAAGATGTAAATATGACCTAATACTGAAAATCAGTGATGTTTGGTATCTCATGGGCTCTTTTTTGTTTATGAGGACACTAAAACACAAAGACTGGACTATGTGGTACCTGGCTGAATGCATTGCAGATAACACACCGGGATGGCAGTGTGATTGTCAGGAACATTGTATGGATTTATACAGCAGACCTGTTGGTGGAGAAAGCTAAGGGAGCTGACTAGCCATTTTCCTGACAGGTCTGTTCTCTCTGATAGACTTATGCACATGGTAGGGGAGGACAGAAGTCTAAGATGACATATACAACCATGTGTTGGACACTTTGGGCATCTAGATGTTCTAGAATTAGATAAGAGTACCTAAAGTAGCTGGTTAGTAGCAAGTTAACTGAAGGTGAGTAATGGCTTAATGACAGATTCCCAAGTAGAGGGCACCAACTTGTCAAATGGTTCATCAAGCAAAATCATGTTACAATAATGGTGGAAAACTATCTGTTCCTCTTGAAGCATAATCCAAGATAGCTATCTGGACTCCAAACTTGATTAACTTTCTCCGCAGCAGTCAGATGTGTTATGTCAGGTGAGGATACATCTCTTTGGTAAAGAAGTCGATGTGTATATCTATTCTTGTTAATGTTAAGCATGCCAGAAATCTGTAAGTACAGGGGCTGAAGAGGGAAGGATCAACCTTATAATTTGAGCTAGCTACAGACATGGACACATGCAGCCACAGGCTGTGATGATCTAAGTTGAGAGTGATTTTATTTACTCCAGTTGAGCTCACAGTCTAGTACAGTGGGTCTAATTTTAGATTTCCTTAACATGGACAATTTCAAGGCTGGTAGAACAAAGCAAAATACTAGCTACTTAAATGTTTTCAGCTGTCTGAATTACCTTGTACTGAACAGCTAATGTTTGTGTTGTGAAACAACCATCTGTTTTTGTAGTTTAAAGAGAATCTCTTTCAAATGTTAAATATTATAAAATGTGTTAGTGAAGAGGCTGTCAACCATTTGTCGTACTACACCATTCAAAACTTTTCATGCCCAGGAATAGCAAGCTGACTTCCTGTTCTTCTTTGCGTTGATAAACCAGCATCAAAATACAGGCTAAAAAATTTGGTTTGGTCAGCATGCTGTGATTAACTGGTTATTCTTTATCTGTCACAAGGAATAAAAATGTATCTACTCTTCTGAACCATCTAGTTTTTACTGTAACTTTGAATTAAAACATTCTATGTGCTCTGTGAGCAGAGATGAAAGAAATAAGGAAGAGTTGATCAGGTGTGTGTGGATGGGTAATAAATTGTTTGATAGGTGGAAACATTGCAGAACGTGATGCCTCCTTGAAGAATTTCAGAACAAGATGAAGATTAAACATGGCAGTTCTCTGTTTGAGGAATACATCTTCTGAAAGGAAACTGGTCCCTTAAACATATGGGGGATTTTTCAAGGTTGGCTTCAAAATAGTCTCTAGTGCTTTTTTAACACTGTAGGATACTGTGCACCAGGCACTACGCATATGCTGTTCACCACAGTATCCCAATAGAACTTGTTGTCCAGATGGTGCAAACCATATGCCTCTTCATAGTTTATCTATGTTTGGGAAATACTGTCTAAAAATATAAGAAAGGTCATAAGACTTCTCAAAAGCCGCTCTAGTGAGTTGCTTTTAAATAATGACTCTAGGGAGTTTTAAATAATGCTCTGGAAGTACTCAAGCTGGTTGTTGTCTTCTTTTGGGGGAGGCTTTTCCTTTTACGTGTGTGAATGTTTTATGGGCGAGATGAGGAACTATGCAATCATACTTGCTCCAGTGCAAGACCACAGCTCTTAAGGCATGCTTGCAGACTTCACCGGTCCATCTGCATAGACAGTTTTTCTCCATAGGAGGTGCTTAAAAGGTGTACAGCACAAGGCTCAGTCTTGGGTCTCTCTCTTCTTATCTTTTTTTTTCCAACAGTTGTCTGAATGAACCTTTTTGGAAATGTAACAATATAGAAAACCAGTTAATTTTTATATTTGTTCCGGTGTCTTCGGTAATTCATTTGACTATTTCCAAAGGCTAAAGGAGAAAATTCTCTTTGCCCATATGTAAGTTATTAAAATACGTTTTCGATTTTGCTTACCTGGCACAGATCCACAGGGGGGCGGCAGTCTAATTACATTTCCAGCATAGTGGTTCTTTGAAGTATCAACTAATTAGGAATGGGCATTGCAAAAGTTTAGACCAGCACTCAGGAAAAAAATGCTTCATGTAACCATCGCTAATTCATTAGGATAACCAAAGCTTATTTCCTTTGAGTAAAGATTTGCACATCCTCACCTACAGCAGTGTACTATATGTAATACTTCTTTGTAGCTCCTCTGAAAGCACAACTCTGTTTAAAAGTAAATTAGCTAAATTGAAAGGCTAATTGCCTTGAGCTTGAAGTACAAAGGATGTCCATGCTTAGATTTCTTTGCCAGCTGCAAGAGGCTGAGAAGATGGTGTTTCAGAAATCCTAACAGGGTGTCTCATGACACCTAAGAATTTTAATGTGGTGTCATAAATCACTAATTTATTCTTGCTTCAGTATTGCTTGCAGAATCTGTTTGGATAGATGACAGTTCTGTGTACTGGGGAGGAAACATGATGGGGGACACACAACTTGTTTAGTCTGGTAACAGGTGATGTCAAAGACCTGAAAAGCTCTTTTACTTGCGTTGCTTCCTCTTACGATTTTGATCATAGTTAAAATGAGTGTATCTGGTTTGAAGCTGAACTTATATTTGCAAGAGAAAGCAGCAGATTTTCAAGTACCTATGAAATATGAATATGGCATAGAGTCCCTTTACGGACTTAGATTTTTCTGGATCGTTTCAGCTGGATGTTTTGTAAGAAACTTGAATGTTCCTCTGTGTTTTCTGCTTTTTTTCTTGTTTTCACCTTTCAGTTTTTAATTGGGTCTAGTCCTCTTAAGCTGTTGAGTAAATACTACTACAGTGATATAGCACTACCTTTGTAGTGTGTGTGTCACTCCAGTGTGATTTACAGAATCACATCCTTTTTGTATGGGCCATTTTAGTTTGTGGATGTTGTTACGTATCAGCCGCAGATGAGACTTGGCTTATACTGTGCTGTATCCAGGTTATATAAAAGTGGGAGCTTGCAGGATTGATCTACTGTATTTTCCCCATATGATAATTTCCATCCTTTCTCCCTTCTGATGAACTCATACTCTTGTTCTTAAACCTACTTCTAAATACTTCACAATCCCATCTCTTACTCTAAATGATTTGTTTGATTTCACGGAATATAATGATCATGTCGCTTCTCTTTATTCTCAGTTCACTGACTGTAGTCTCAAGTAGCTGCTTCTGTTAAGTGATAATGTTACTGAGCTATGTGTAAGCCTGAGGAACAAAATGGCCTGATTTCATATCTGACTTGTGGTGAGTGAGAATAAGTACCATCCAGAACTCTTCAAAATCTGTCTGCAATGGAAAGCTTTTTTTGAAGCAAAAAGACACTTGCCAGATGCTTGCTTGCATAAATTTGAGTGACTAGGAAATGTAGAGAATAGGAAGAATGCTCAAGTTTTTTGGTTTGTGAGTTTTTAAAATTACAGTTTCACATGTATGTACAAGTTTCCTTCATAAGTGTAAAGCATTCAGACAGCCTTCTAAAGAAAGGTTACCTCTCACAAAATACACCTGCATTCATGTCGAGATTCTTACACTGACTCAGTGCAGAATTGTACTTGTTCCGCATATTCTAGAGCCAGGACATTTCAGCAGGTGTTTTTAATGGTGTGTTTTTCCAACTCTATAAAGATTTAAAGACAAATGGGACCTTTCAAGTAATAACCTATTTATTTTTTTGAAGAAATACACCACAAAAAGTGATCAGTTATAGTAAAAGCTGTGTTACTGTGTGAAAGGTGTGTATGCTGTAAAATCTCAGTGGATGTTTGCCATGAGCATTTTCTTCTTAAACATTTTAGAAGGGACTGGACAAAGGCTTTTCAAACACAGATGGTTTGCCATACCAAATGTTCAGGTCTCTGAAATCCCAGGAAGATGAGGGCTAGGACTTCTGCATGGGAGCAGGCAGACTTGAGGGCTAGCGTGGTTTGGTTTCCGGCTGCAAGTACAGGTCCTCTCCAGGGTCAGACCGGTCAGAGTATGCTGCTGCATGCCCTCCTAAAGCTAAGGTTTAAGATGCTCAGTTAGGCATTTTTTCCAACGTGCTTTACATCTGCTGCTCCCAGCAGTTGTTGAGAGGTCAGTGCTGCTTACAGTCTGGTCACCTTTTAATTTAGATGCAAAGCTTTAGGCAGTCAGGGTTGTTTCAAATTTTCACTTTGTGGTTTTTCTTAAATTAGTAGCAAGAGATTGCTTTAAGGACTCATTCGTCCTGTGTTAAGGCAACTAAGACAGTACTTTGTAGTAAAAGTGAGTTTAAAACTATTCTGTTCATTTAAAAAAGTGTAATTTGGACAGTGGTTTCTTTTTGTTTGTCTGAAGGTTGATTTCCTTTCTAGTCTGGCAGCTGCGATGCTGCCTTAGGCTGTAGGTGCAGTGTTTGAGTCCTTGCTAGGCTCAGTTGTTCTTTCTGGGTGTGTCCATATTAAAAACATTTTTGGTCACGTCAGGAGTGCACTTTTGAGGCAAGTGTTCTGATTTTCCCCATTAACCCTGCTTTGATTCGTATTTCAACAGTCTCAGACTTTACCAACTGAAAGGTTTTGTTCATTTGGATGAAGCAAACCAAAATGTGCAGTTCAGGAGTGTATGTATCTTGTGATAATGGGCTAATGCAGTACCAGGCTGGTGCTTTCCGAAACAAACCCCCTTTGAAAGGTTCTGGTGCTGCTACAGGTACTCAGAAGGAGCTGTCTGCTCCATCAGTCTGCCTTCTCATGCACGCAGCTTCCTAATGCAGGTGTTCGCCTCTGTTGCTTTTAAATGTATCCAAACCAACCGAGTTTCATAAAGATCTTTCAGATTATTGAAATATTTACTGAATTATATTTTGAATTACTATTTGCATTCTGCAATCAAACTTATGAGGTTTCTGACAAGTCAGGATTTTAAAACTGGTACCTACTTTATTATTAAATAATTATGTTTGTATGTTTATAGCATATGAAACAGTGTAACTTAAAGGTTTTGAAATAAAAATATTTTTTACTTCAGGGAATAAAAACTACAACAGTGCTGTTGAAATAAGAATATACAGAAAACAAAGGGAGTAGGGGAAGTTATTTATGGTTTAAAAAATATACTGAAAAGTAATAAATACCAAAACTCTAAGCAGATTAAATTTTCAGATGAAAATGTCATCTAAGCTCAGCTGAGTTGAGGATCTTGGTTGCTTGCCTTGAAATATGATACTTACGCTTAAATGATTTAGTGTGACACTGTCTAGCCTAGGTTTTCAGGATCATTAGTATTTTGTTTTTGAAAGCAGATAGGTACCTGGACCCTACAGTTATTTTAATAATTATTTTTTGTTTTAATATTTGATGTGGTGTATATCGTAATGTATTGTTCATGTTTTTTGTTTATTTGATGAAAGAACTGCCAGTTATATGAAACAAATGTATGACTGTGACTATAAACTCTGTTTATTTAGAATACTTTGAGGAGGAATTTGTACAAATACTAAAATTTTAAGTGTGGACTAGCGTTAGGAATGTGATGAAATACTCTATCACACCACAGAAATGACTCTTTAAATAACCTGTTTCTGAAGTTGTTTCTATTTGCATACCTGTGGCAAAGAACCAAACAGACTTTCTCCTTATTTTTCTGGATAAGAGGAGGAGTATTCTAGTATTGTCTGGGCATACTACACTGTTTTGAGGAGAATTGCTACGATTGCTTTTGTGTTTTGTTTTGTGCACGTGGAGGTGCGGTCTCTCTCATTCCCCCTGTCTAGCAGAGTGGTAGGTATGCAAAAAGATCTGTGCTGCTCTGGTTCCTGGGCTGAAAAAGGGACCTTGCATTTGAAGCCTTTTTGCTTTTGCAAGCTGAATATATATGTGCATGCTTGCCTGGAAAGAGCGTTTCTGCACCCCTCCCTGAGCCAGCCTTTGGCTGGTTCAGAGTATTTGGAGTGGTGGTCAGAAAGAATAAACTGTAAACAGCAAGTTACTTAGCCAAAAAAACAGAAATACTTTCTATTTGAGTTACCCTAGACTCTTCTCACCCTTATAAAGAGTCCTCCCCACTTCTTTACTGGTTTAGCAGCATGCATTAAATAAAATACAGACCTACACCCCCCCTCCCCCCCGATATATAAAACTGTTCTTTGTGCAGCTTGACTCATTTATCGTGATGAGGTTTTTATTCTCTAGGGACAAGTGCATTTTTCAGGCTCTTGGGTTGTTGTCCAGGAACTGTCATTTACTGTGTATTGGTATCTCCCACAGGACTAACTTCTACCTGGCATTTCTCTGTGTAATAGTTTTAACTGTGAAGGTATTGATAGACTGCTATCGACAACATGTTCATGCTTGTATGAAGGCTGAAGTTTTGGGTGTATATAAAAGTGGAACGTATTCGTTAGTCTCACTTGAACAGTCTGCTGTCATCCAGTGTTTCAGTTACATCTCTTGTTGGCATCCTTTTTGTTGAATAATTGTATTTGGGGTAGTGGGTACTGCTGTGGGCACTGAAAAGTGAAAAGCTCTGGAACCAGTGTTTAGTGATGTGGAGGAAATGTATTTGAAAATAATCTTAACCTCTGCTACAGATGCAATAATAAACCTGCTTTAAAGTAGAGAGCTTGCAGAACAAAATAATGAGTTGTTGTGAGTTGTCGTTGTGCGCAGACTGTGATGTATTGCCAGCTTATTATTTCTGAGCTCTGTGGTGTGTCACAAATGCGTGTATTTATTAAGCAATGCCTCTGCAATTTGGAACCTTATTTATTGGAACCGTTCTTTAGTTCATGTGGCATAGTATTTTTAAAAAGAAAACGCTGATTTGGTAGTAAGCATTATTAGTTGGCTTCTAGTAACGATTTTGTCTGTTTACTTTGTAGGTATGAAGCGTCCATTAAGTCCTGACCACGTCTCTGAAGATGGGATTATGAATCAACCAGCTATTCTACGGGGCTTTGAAGAAAAAGGACTGAGGAATGACAGACAGGACTATCAATTAAGCAAAGAAAAGAAGAAGATACTCTTTTCCTTCTGCGAAGTGTGCAATATACAGCTGAACTCTGCAGCACAAGCTCAAGTTCATTACAATGGGAAGTCTCACCTGAAAAGAGTGAAGCAGCTAAATAACGGAAAACTCCCTACAAGTGTAGCTCCTGGCACTTTCTTTGCAAGTACAAGCACAGGTACATGATTAGTATGAGATGTTGGATTTTGGTCAAGAAATCTGAGGAAGCTTTTAAGCTCTACCTTGCCCACCCAACATAATCATTAAAATTAATATAAATGAATACTAGTAGTTAATAATATTTTGCCATGTGCAGCGTTACTGGTGTATTTCTTTTCCTGTGAAGCCAGCTTGTATTGAGGCCATATTGCATTTATGCACGATTAATGGCTGTGTTGGGCCTCATGTAGTTGAGATATGGTCTGTTTAAAAGTAGCTATTGTGGGTTCAAGTAGTCATGTATTTTTTCATCTGCTTTTGTTCCCAAAACAAAGTGCTGGAAGAATGCTGTGTACATAGGAGAAACTTTTTTAAAAGAGATGTAATGGTGGGAAGAGGAGGAGGAGAGCTGCAATTCAGAGGCCTGACCCTGTCATTGTTTCGGCTTTCAGTGGTCTGAGTTTTAATTACTCTCATTCAAGTGAAAGTAATTTGAAATAATACTTTTTACTTACTGGGCAAAACAAAGGTTCCAAATGCTTGGGTAAAATGCATTTAACGTGTAATGTAAAGGTGTAAAGCTCAAAATGTGCTTTTTTGTTGGTTTTTTTGGGTTTTTTAAATTTTATTTCAGTATTAGGCTCACTTCATAGTTATTCTGACAAAAATGTAGTATTTCCTTACTTCTCTACACATTTAAGAAAGCAGACACGTGGAACAAATGATTCAGTCTTGTACGGTTGTTAAGGGTAACTATGTTGTGACTCTTCTTCCCTTTTTTAAGAGGTCCTGGTATGCCGTATGTTTTCTTGCTATCGTGTTCATAGTTTAAGGATTTTGCTGCAGGATTATCCTTTTTCTTTGGTGTTCCAACAGCATTGAAGAAAATTTTTTAGAGCACTTTAAGGATGGTTTTTTTACTGATAGTTGAATAGACACTTTCTTTCTTCCCTTTTTAAAGAAAATTCATGGTGTTTTGACATTCTGTAGAATCCAAAAGGGCCACAGTGGATTCTGGAAAGTAATCTTTACATCTTGAGTAAGTATAGCGAGTCATCCTTTCTGGTTCTGAGATAAATAAAATGTAGCAGGTTTAAGAAATTACTGTCTAGGAGGAGCAAAAGTTGGTGCTTATTAGCACTTGGTATTGATGAAGTAACAGGTCTCAAACCTTCATGAAAAAAGTTTTATTAGAGTTCTTGCTAGCCACATGAGTGGATTTGCTTTGGGGCTTTTTTGTTTTGTACAGGAACAGTCAAACTGCATTAAAGGGTTTAGCTTTTTCTTTTTTCTGATTTTGATTCTTGATAACTGAATTCAACTTTTTTGGAAGTCTGTGGTATTGTTTTGTTTGGTTTAGAACCAACTAGTGTAAGGGTATCATGTGGGTAAAGCCTGTGGTCCAAAAGATTAAATTCCTATTGAATAACACCTAAACTACTTACTTGTGTGCATTCTTAAAATAGCTTAATATCTGACACATTCTAATTTAGTTTAAATTTCTCTGTGTGCTGATAGAAAACGTTTAAAGTGTTTGCACTGTGTATTTTCTGTTGCTTCTTGTTAGCTAGACCCCTGCACCTGATGTCTTTGCTGTCTTTTCTGGGGAACGCAGCTGATGCTCTGGCACTGTTGCTCGAAGAATACTCTGATCCTGAGAATATTTTACACTTGCTGGAACGCATGATTTGGGGTTACTGTATAGCTTAGGAGTTAAAATCCATGTTTCTTTGTGTTTTGTTCACTGATCTCTGCATTAGACTATATCCTAGTTATTTACTAGTTATGCAGATCTGTCCAGTGTATGTTGAAATAGGCATTCTGTTTTCATAGCTGAAGGATGTTGGTTTCATAGCATTTAGAAGAAAGAAATGCCTTGGGTAGGCAGTTTATTATTATTATTGCATAGACAATTTAATATACTGCTTAAGAGCCAGTAGGAGAACAAGATTTACTGAAATGTAGTTCTCAAAGAACACTTTCCAAAAATAAGTAGAAATTAATTTTCTTATAAATTGACATTATCCAGTTTTAATCCATGTCCTCTGGTGTGTTATTACCCCTTCTAATGGAAGTCTGCCTTTCCCATTTCTTTGGCTAACACTGTAAACAGAATTAATTGTGCAGATGGTAAGAGAACAATTATATTCATCTCACCTCACCAGTGAACAGACTTTATTCCATGTGCGAAGGAAGCAAATAGCCCCGCTCATACTTCATTGTTATACCTACATACCCTTCTAATGAACCAGATAGTGAACAGTTCAGCACACCTTGGGAAGCTTTCTGCAAAGGATCCTGCTAACCTCTGGTTGGAGTTTTCCTCTGTCTTCGTAAGGATGAAAGTGAAATTAATAATGTTGGAAAATAAAGTGACTGTAAAGTTTACATGACTAAATATTCGTTGATGTTACAGAAACCAGCATTACAGACCTGCCAGAACTGTCTTGATCTTTTGTGACAGAACTGATCAGTGCACCGTCACTGCCTCTAGCCTCCTTGGCTCTTGGTGGACTTTCTTCCAAATAGGGAGGAACACAAAGGAGCCATTAGATGTATTTTCATATTCATCCTGTTCTGATGTCCTCTCTGTGACAGGTAGCCTCAGGATCCTTTTAACTGCTGACTTCCACTGTGTTATAGTTGTAAAACTTCAGTTTGTTGCTTGTTAACTTTCAGTAATAGGTAATGGTCCTTGTTGTACCACTTTTGAAAAGTTTACTAAGATTTGATAACTGTGAAATTCCAGGTCTTGGCAATAATTCTTCACAATGTACCGATGAGGGAGTTTTACATATTTAAAGTCTAAATATCTTCTTAGAGGTAACCTTAAAATGACTTCTTTATATTTAGAATAAGTGTATGATTGTCATAGAAGTTGAAAAGGTATTTAGCAACATGTTTTTCTAAAAAAGCCTACTCTGTTGTTACAGACTCTTGTTTACGTTGCCTCCCCCACTCCATTACTGAAATCCAGATGCTATTTTGCTATTGGAGCTGTACCTGCGATTTCAGTTACTTTACAGCAAGTAAAATTGCATATAAAATGAAGTTTAACAGCCGCATTTCTGTGTATTGACCGAATCAAGAAATTAGTTGACTAAATTAGAAGGCTTTGGTGATTGATCAACTCATTGAAATCCTCACTTTCTTTACATGGGTGTTAAAAATTATGCGTATGAAGAAAATGGTATTCTACTGGAAAAGTGTATTGCACATGATGACAGAGCCTTCGCCATTGCCGTTGGGATGGTTCACTCCCGTTCATACCCATCCTGTCTCACTGCAGCTCGGGCCGAAGCTCGTCAGTGGCGCCGCTGCCAGGGGCCATCCCCGCCTCGGGCCAGGCTGACGCCGGCACGACATGAATGACGTTTCGGGGAAATAAGAAAGCGTGTATTTGCTTCTGCGGCTTGGACTGGAAATTATTTAAGTGATTTCCTGCAAGCAGGAAAGGACAGGGTAGTTTCTCGCAGCCTTGGGGGAATGTATTTTGGAGTGGGCGTGCGGAAAGCGTTCCGGCAGCACGTTTCGCTGGACGGAGCCTGCAGCGGCCATCGCCATGGGCCAGGCCGCGGCTTCGCGGGGCGCCTGAAATCCCGCCCGCCGCCCCGAAAACTGGGGCTAAGGCATCTGCCCTTCCACGGGGGGGCGGGGGGAGCCAGTACGACCTCGGCCCAGTCGAGATCGCCTGCCGCCGCCGCCTCCTCTGCGAGCCGCCGGCTGCCGGGCTGCCTGCTGCGGGGGCAAAGCCGCGCCGGGGCCGGCAGGGAGGCCGCGGCGCT
>Ga0065711_1010655_pt1 | contig 20213 bp, 19 predicted proteins | sample Hoacrofraction12_FD_59098 | JGI IMG/M metagenome (GOLD analysis project Ga0065711, IMG submission 59098) | Hoatzin crop microbial communities from Cojedes, Venezuela - Epithelial fraction 12 v2 (version 2) | ecosystem: Host-associated > Birds > Digestive system > Esophagus > Crop | place... | reverse complement strand
TTGTTATACGCAGAAGATTCTTTGGAACGGTCGGTAACATCTTCTCCATTAAGAATACGCTCTAACCTTTTCATCTGTTCTTTTGAAACTTTACCACCAGATGAGTTAGACGATTCAGTTGACGTTGATGAATTACCATTAGAAGACGCATCTTGACTACTAGAGGCAGACGGATTATTCTCAACGTTACTATTGCTACCACCTTGTACATCATTGTAAGAAGATGATGAAGGCGAAGAATATGACGAGGATGGATATGAACTACTAGAGTTTGATGATTGCTGTTTCTTTGAAGAGCTGCTGCAGCCACATATAAAGAAGCAACAAACGATTATAGTTGCAGATAAGCAACTATCCTTTAACGTCCAGTTTGACTGACCTTGTTTCATAGTCCTACTCATCTTTAAAGTATTTACTTAGGAAAAATTAGTGCCTACCGTTAATATCGCAACCGATAGGACTCTCTGGATGAACTGATTCATATTCAGGATGCCGTTTAAGCCATAAAAAGGCATACGGACATGTCGCAGAAATCTTTAGATTATGCTCAAGAAAATGATCTACGGCGGCTTTTACTAATTGTCCAGCCATACCTTGTCCACGGAGAGAATCATCCACGAAGGTATGGTTGATGTTTGCAACACCATCCTTTATGGTAAAGGTAAGTTCCGCAATGACTCGATTATCACTATCAGTAGCATAAATACGATTATCTTCAGTAGTAAAGTTCATATTGTTAAGAACAAGATTCATTTGCAAATATACAAAATTAAGCTGAAAAAACTCTCAACACTGTTGAGAGAAATAACGTCAAGGGTATCAAACTTTATCAGTTTTGGGGAAAAATTGGGGCATTTTTTGCATTTTTGAGGGAAAAATTTTCCTTCAAAAACGCTTCAAACGCCGATAAAATAAGGATTTTTGATTTTTGACGAAAGTGATTCCGTTGGGACTCGAACCCAAGACCCACGCCTTAGAAGGGCGTTGCTCTAATCCAACTGAGCTACGGAACCAGCCACATAATGAGACTAGCTCAAATGCGAGTGCAAAGGTAGTGGTTTTCTGTGATTCCACCAAATATTTTAATGCTTTTTTCTAAAAACAAGACAGCTCCAACCGTTGGAGACATATCTTACAAGGACTTCTAATCCATACGAGGATGCTTTTTCTTCCAGTAAGGATTCATCATCTGTGTAAAAACCACTAAGAATCAGTTGACCACCTTCTTTCATCGAACGGACAAAGGAGAATATGTCTGATAACAATATGTTTCGGTTGATATTTGCCATAACGACATCATAACTCGCGATATGACGTTCGGAATTTAATACAGATACGTCACCACATTCTACCTCTATCCTACCCGACACGTTATTTTGCGCAGCATTAGATAACGTATTATCAACACTCCATTGGTCTATGTCATAACAAAAGGCATGCAAAGCGCCTAACTTCAACGCGGCTATAGACAATATTCCTGTACCGCAACCGCAATCGAGTACGTTCTTATCTGTAAGCGACAACGTCAACAGATGACCGACAATCATCTGGGTGGTATCATGCGTTCCACTGCCAAAAGCCATGCGAGGATCGATAAGGATATCGTAAAGATAGGTCTGTTCAGGGAGATGATATTTATCATGGATACATAGTTTATCACCAATCACTATAGGATCAAAACCATTCTGTTCCCACTGCTCATTCCAATCCTGATCCTGTATTTCTGTGATGACGTAATCTACCGTAACATCTTCCAAAGGAAATAGCTCCAACGCTTTATCCAATAGTTTCTCATCAAAAGTCGAAGCATCGGCATATCCCACAAATTCGTCACTTTCTTCAGCGAAAGAATCGATATTCGTTTCCTCCAACAAAGACGGTAATAAATCCTGCGCCAACAGTCTGTCAGAATCGTTTCCTCCAAATATAAAGCGTATACGTTTGTATTTCATGACTATGTTAATTTTGCACCACAAAATTACAAAAAATAGGGAAAATCATATCATTAGTTAGGGAAAATCCTTATATTTGCAAAAGAATAATTGCGAAATTTGCAACTGATAAGATATGCAAATGTTAACGATCTAATTAAGCGAAAGAATATGAAAAGATTTCTATTATTATCAGTTTTATCAGGTTTGCTACCGATAGTTTCAGTGGCACAGACTGATGATCTCTACTTTGAGGATTCTGATGATAAGGTCGAAACCCAAAGTAAGAGTAGTATTAAAAGTACCTACACTCCTATTGGGGATACAGTGGATCAGCCTACATACTATGTGGGTTCCAATCGCGATGTGGATGAATATAACCGAAGGGGGAGCAGTAGTAACGGTTCTTCCTACTTTGAAAAAGTGGGAGCAGACTCTCTTGGCAATGATATCATCGAGTTTCACGTCGGTGACGGAAAATATGAAATAGATACGCTCGTTGATACGGGTAAAAAAATCTATTATACTGAATACGATGACGTAGACGACTATGTTCTTGCCCGCAGGTTAGGTCTTTACGACGGTTGGTACGGATGGTACAGTCCTTATTACAGTCGTTATTGGTACGGATGGTATGACCCATGGTATTATAGTTGGTACGATCCTTGGTATTACGGAGGATGGTATGGCGGCTGGTACGGTGGTTGGTATAGACCATGGTACGGATGGAGCTGGAGTTACTCATGGGGTCCTCGCTACTACAGTTACAGACCAGCTTGGCGTGGTGGATACTACGGCGGCAGAGGTTGGTATGGTGGAAGAGGCAGATATTATGGCGCACCAAGCCATGGACGCTATAGTAGAGGCGGTTACGGAAGAGCTGGACGTATTGGTAATAGATCTTCAATAGGAACACGACGCTTCGGTAACAGAAGTGGCAGTTATTACGGTAGTCGTAGCGGTAGTTCAAGATCCTACAGCGGTAACACTCGCTCGTGGGGCGGCAATAATAGAAGTTCGTTCGGAACACGTAGCAGCGGATTCTCTGGAGGCTCAAGAGGTGGTGGTTTCTCAGGTGGTTCACGAGGAGGAGGATTCTCAGGCGGTTCTCGTGGAGGTAGCTTCGGAGGCGGTGCACGCGGAGGCGGAAGAAGATAGTTGATAGTTGATAGTTGAGAATTGATAATGGATAATTGATAATTAAGAGTATGAAAAAGATATTTTTGGGATTAATCAGTATGATGGCAATAGCGCCGTCAATGGCACAGGAGACTTACGATAACTCTCCGATGTTTGGCAAGGATCTTAACGGTACAGCACGATATGTAGGTATGGGTGGAGCTATGGAGGCTTTAGGCGCTGACATCTCTACCTCATCTACGAACCCTGCAGGTATCGGTATGATGAGACATAGTTCGGCGAGTGTAAGTGCTGGTATAGTATCACAATCGGGATCTAATAGCAGTAGTGTTGATATCGTCAATAACAGCACGACCCATGTCAGTTTTGACCAAGCTGGGTTCATATATTCCACTCAAACAGGTCGAAAGAATTTTTTAAATTTCGGTTTAAACTACCATAAGAGCAATAATTTCAACCAACTGATGTATGCGGCTGCAGCGTTGAACGGTTACTCTTCACTTAATAAGACGACATACATAAAAGGAGAAGAAAATGCTGAATTTAAATACAATTCTCCTTATTCTATTGTAGACAAGCTCAATGAAGATGCTATAAATGCGGGATATACATCCGACGATTACAGTTGGGTTAGTGCCGATGGGTATACGTTTCAACGCAACTATTCGGGATATACTAGTGAGTTCGACTTAAATATCAGCGGAAATGTAAACAACCGTTTCTATTGGGGCGTTTCTCTAGGATATAGTAATGTAAACTATAAACAAGATGGTGTCTACCATGAGAATCTTTATGTCCTAACAGAAAATCGACCGGCAGAGAGCCAAATTCATGATAATAGAAAGATTACCGGTTCAGGATGGGATATAAAATTCGGCGTAATATTCCGCCCCGTAAAAGAGAGTCCCTTCAGAGTTGGATTATATATCAACACCCCAACCCTATATAATCTGAAATTAGAATATGACGCAGACATAAATTCTAATGCGTGGAAAGATGCTGCAGATACAAAATACAAATATGTGGGCACATACCGATATGAAATGCGTACACCATGGAAATTTGGTCTATCCTTAGGACATACTATAGGTAAAGAATGGGCCTTTGGCGCAACATACGAATATAGCGACTATAGTTCTACAAAATTCCGCGTAAAAGATGGAGTATCTTACTATTCCGTATATGATGATTGGGGATATTACATCGGTGACTCATACTATGAGACTAGCAGTAATGATCGTGAGATGAACGATCATGTGAATAGAACGCTCAAAGGTGTAAGCACGCTCAAACTCGGTGTTGAATATAAACCTATGCCGCTCTTGGCCTTAAGACTTGGTTACAACTACGTTAGCCCGATGTTCGATTCTAACGGATATAAAGATCCTTTCCTCGATTCATACGGAACAGACTATACGACATCGGCAGCATATACAAATTGGAAATCTACCAACAGAGTAACTGCAGGTGTAGGATTCTTCGTGTCAAAATGGAACTTTGACTTAGCTTACCAGTATAGTCAAACAAACGGTGATTTCTATCCTTTCACCAATGTTTCAAGCGAAGTTGTTAATGAACCAAATGTTGCCAATAAGGTTGATGTAAGCAACAAACGTCATCAACTGATTGCGACAATAGGATACACCTTCTAAAAAAAAAGGATGCGCCTTAAAGCGCATCCTTTTTTAATTCTTTGCTTCGCAAAGTGCGACGTCCTCGCCATGACAGACATCGAGCAAGCTCGGTTTGCTCATTTGGCTCGTCAGTCGTTGATAATTATTACTTCATTGCTATGATGCGAGTTAATTCTTGGTCGAGATAGAACGTCTGTTTTACTGTATCTCGTTGCTCGCCATTCTTTATTAGCATCACGTTTACGTAGGTCAAAGTACGGGGAATACCGCCTTCCGTATATTTTACATTTTTCTTATACAGACCTTCAGGACCGTTCAACTTACGCAACTCATTAATCTTATCGGCAGAGAGGAAACGGGTACTGTCTATCTTACCTATCTTAAGATCATACGATGAAGCGTCAACCATATTCTGTTCCATAAAATCGGAGACCAGACTCTTTACCGTAGCCTTCTTGCCACACGATGCAAAAAGAACCGTACAGAAAGCAAACAATACTATCTTCTTCATATAACAAACTATTATATTAGTATGACCTTGCCATCACCACACGCTTGGTAGCTGGTTTACCGCTAACCATGTCTACACCAGGACGCTGTTCATAGTCGAAAGGTACGCAACGGATAGTGGCTTGCGTTTCCTCTTTTATCTTTGCTTCGGTCTCTGCTGTACCGTCCCACGGACAGATAAAGAAACCACCGTCTTTGATACGCTCCTTAAACTCATCGTAGTTCTCACACTCATAGATATGGGCATCACGGAAATCCTTTGCCTTCTTAAAGATATTCTGCTGGATATCATCCAATAAGTTCTTAACGTGGTCTACTATACCATCAAAACTTACTGTATCTTTCTCTAATGTATCACGACGCATAACTTCGATGGTGTTGCTCTCGAGATCACGACCACCCATACACAGACGTACAGGCACACCTTTAAGTTCATAATCAGCAAACTTAAAGCCCGGACGCTTGTTGTCTGAGTCATCATACTTAACACTGATACCCAAGTTGCGCAACGCTGTGATAACAGGACTGATCTTGTCTGTTATGGCCTTAAGCTGCTCATCACCCTTGGCAATAGGTACTATAACGACCTGTATAGGTGCGAGACGCGGAGGCAGAACCAATCCGTTGTCATCAGAATGTGCCATAATAAGCGCACCTATCATACGGGTACTTACACCCCACGATGTTGCCCAAACATATTCCGGCTTATTCTCCTTATTTAAATATGTAACTTCAAAAGCTTTGGCAAAATTCTGACCCAAGAAATGTGACGTTCCGCTCTGCAATGCCTTACCATCCTGCATCATTGCCTCTATAGTATATGTATCAAGGGCACCCGCAAAACGTTCTGTCTCGCTCTTAACACCCTGTACCACAGGAACGGCAGCCCACTCTTCCATGAAAGTGGCATACACCTTCAACATCTTCTGCGCCTCTGCCTCGGCCTCCTCTTTTGTGGCATGAGCCGTATGACCTTCCTGCCACAAGAACTCTGATGTACGAAGGAAAGGACGTGTACGCATCTCCCAACGCATCACGTTACACCACTGGTTACACATTATAGGCAGGTCACGCCATGAATGTATCCAATTCTTATATGTATTCCAGATTATCGTCTCTGATGTAGGACGTATTATCAGTTCCTCCTCCAGTTTTGCTGCAGGATCGACCTCTACACCCGATTTGTCTTCGTTCGCACGCAGACGGTAGTGAGTAACCACCGCACATTCCTTAGCGAACCCTTCTACATGTTCTGCCTCACGAGAGAGGAATGATTTTGGTATAAGAAGAGGGAAATAGGCGTTGACTGCTCCCGTCTCCTTAAACATCAAGTCTAACTGATGCTGCATCTTCTCCCATATAGCATAACCGTAAGGTTTTATTATCATACAACCGCGTACGGGAGACTGTTCTGCCAAATCGGCTTTCATCACCAAATCATTGTACCATTGACTATAATTCTCCGATCTCTTTGTGAGTTCTTTCAATTCTTTTGCCATCTTATATGCTTGTTTTTATCTATTTTGAGCGCAAAATTAAGAAAAAATACTCAATTTTGATTGGAGAAATAAAAAAAACACTATCTTTGCACCAACTAAATATGTATAAACTAAAAAATGGAGGTTTTATAATGAAAAGTGTAAAGTTTGTTTCTATCATCCTATGTCTGGGATTAATTTTCAGTGGTTGTAACAACACAGGTAAGGGTGCTGGTATCGGTGCAGCAGGTGGTGCTGTGTTAGGTGGTATCATCGGTAAGATTGCAGGTAATACAGCTATTGGTGCTGCTGTTGGTGGTGCTGTTGGTGCCGGAACAGGCGCTATCATCGGTAAACACATGGATAAGGTTAAGGCTCAGGCTGAACAGGTTGAAAACGCACAGGTTGAGACAGTACAGGATAATAATGGTCTACAGGCTGTTAAGGTTACTTTCGACAGTGGCATCCTCTTCGCAACAAACAAGGCCGATCTGAATACAGAATCTAAGAATTCGCTTGTAAAATTCGCAAACGTACTAAAAAACAATAGCGACTGCGATTTAGCCGTTTATGGTCATACAGACAGTACAGGTAGCGACGCTATTAACGTCCCTCTGTCTAACCAAAGAGCACAGAGTGTTGTAAACTATCTGCAGAGTTGTGGCGTTAACAGCAGTGTATTCAAGACTGTAGAGGGTAAGGGTAGCTCTGAACCTGTAGCTGACAATACTACAGCTGCCGGAAAACAGCAGAACCGTCGCGTGGAGATTTACATGTATGCCAGCGAAGCTATGATTAAGGCTGCAGAGAACAACAATCTTAACTAATTCTCTCGCTACAACAGACTTTGAAAAACATTCTTAATATAATTAAGAGAGTTATTCGCTATATAGTGGTAGGCTTCTTCGCCAGTACGATACTGGTTGTGGTAGCCTACCGCTTTCTTCCTGTATACTTTACACCCTTGATGTTCATAAGGGTCTTTCAACAGGCAGGTGCGGGAGACCATCTTAAAATGAAACACACATGGGTGTCGATAGACAAAATTTCTCCTTACCTGCCCATCGCCGTTATGTCGAGCGAAGATGCCAGGTTTTTAGACCATAAAGGATTCGATTTCAGAGCCATCGAGACGGCCGCGAAAAAGAATCTAAAGAAAGGTAAAAAACGGTATGGAGGTTCGACGATAAGTCAACAAACAGCTAAAAACGTTTTTCTTTGGCCAGGACGGTCATGGCTAAGGAAAGCATTGGAATCATATTTCACACTCCTTATAGAATTTATGTGGAGTAAGGAGAGAATCATGGAGGTGTATCTGAATTCCATAGAAATGGGGAAAGGTATATATGGTGCAGAAGCGGTGGCTGAGGAACATTTTAACATCGAAGCAAAAGACCTTTCAAAACGTCAATGTGCACTTATCGCTGCAACACTGCCCAACCCAATAAAATTCGATTCCAGTAAGCCAACGGAATATCTGTTTAAAAGACAACGCAGTATCATCTCAGAAATGAACTATACAGAAAAAGTGATACGGAAGAAGTGGAAATATATGCCCAAACGGCAATCAACAAAATAGGTATACAAACGATATCACATAAGTGATGTGCCTTCTTTTTCCCTAAGTTCCTTGTATAATCGGATTACGTACTCACGATTCCAGTCATTAAGGTGCATTTTTTCGTTTCCGAACATCATTATGTCAAGGTCTATCTTTATCTGATCCCTGTTCCTTTCGGCCGTGGTACTACCTATCTTATTTTCTAGATGTTTAAGAGCTCTGACAACTTGAGCTATACCATGACTGGTATAAAAAACGCACATACAGTTAAGATATCTGTCTGTGTCAACACCGACAGGATTGGTCCATATCGCGCCCGTAAATACAGGCGAAGGGAACAGAGATCTCAAGAAGAGCTGAGCCTTTTGAATATTATCCTCCTGTTCCACGTTAGAACCTAGTAGTAATACCACTCTATTCTTAACTGACATATAATCCTAATAACAAATCCCTCCTTAGCAAGAAAGTACTAATACAATTCATTGCTGTCGATATATGCAAAGATAGCCAAAATCTATATATAGTACAAACGTTTGTACAATAATTTTTGATAAATTACTGTATTTTTGTAAAATTTTACTTTTGCATAATATGTGGATTTTTATTACATTTGCCAAAAACGTAAAAAACAGACAGAATTTACATTTTTTCAACTAGACATTGCAAAATGGACTCAATATTATACTTTTTGTCATAAAAAAATGAAAATATTTTGCGGAATGATTTTTTTTCAGTAATTTCGCAGTCAAATTGAAAAATATTAAACAACGTAATACAAAGAATCATGAAGAAGTACAATTTTAATGCTGGACCTTCAATTCTTCCAAGAGAAGTTATTGAGAATACGGCAAAACAGATCCTTGATTTCAATGGTAGTGGACTGTCTTTGGCTGAGATCAGTCACCGTGCAAAGGATTTCCAACCCGTAGTTGACGAAGCTGTAGCTCTGTTCAAAGAGTTATTGGATATCCCTGAAGGATACTCCGTTATATTCTTAGGTGGAGGTGCATCATTACAGTTCTGTCAGATACCATGTAATTTCTTGATAAAGAAGGCGGCATACCTGAATACCGGTACATGGGCAAAAAAAGCCATGAAAGAGGCTAAACACTTCGGAGAGGTTGTAGAGGTAGCTTCTTCAGCTGATGACAATTACACGTTTATACCAAAGGGATGGACATGTCCTGACGATGTAGACTATCTGCATTTCACTACAAACAACACCATCTTTGGTACAGAGATACGTAAAGAACTGGACGTGAAAGTTCCTCTTATCGCCGACATGAGTTCTGATATCATGAGCAGACCTGTTGACGTAAGTAAATACACGGCTATCTATGCTGGTGCACAGAAGAATATTTCTATGGCTGGCGTAACCGTAGTCATCGTTAAGGATGATATGCTTGGCAAGGCTCCAAGAGAGATTCCAACAATGCTCGACTACCGCACTCACGTAGAGAAAGGTTCTATGTTTAATACTCCTCCTGTTGTACCTATATATACTATGCTTGAGAACCTAAGATGGGTTAAAGCTCAGGGCGGTGTTAAGGAAATGGAGAAGAGAGCACAAGAGAGAGCTAAGATAGTATATGGTGAGATAGACAGAAATAAATTGTTCCGCGGAACAGTGAAAGAGGAAGACCGTTCTTTGATGAACATTTGTTTCGTGATGAATGACGAATACAAAGATTTGGAGAAACCATTCCTTGATTACGCTACAGAGTGTGGCATGGTTGGTGTAAAGGGACACCGTTCTGTAGGTGGATTCCGCGCTAGCTGCTATAACGCACAGACTATAGAGGGTGTTAACGCACTCGTTAAGTGTATGCAGGATTTCGAGGCAAAAAACTAATTTAGAAAATATGTAACACGCCTACATACACTGAACATATTGTATGGAGGCGTGTTTTTTATTATAATCAAGAGATATGAAAGTATTAGTAGCAACAGAGAAACCATTTGCAGCAGCTGCAGTAAATGGTATAAAAGAAGAGATAGAAGGTGCAGGTAACCAACTTGTGTTACTTGAGAAATATACAGAAAAGCAACAGTTACTGGATGCAGTGAAGGATGTGGACGCGATGATTATCCGTTCTGACAAAGTTGACGCAGAGGTGTTGGATGCTGCAAAGAACCTAAAAATCGTGGTACGTGCCGGTGCAGGATACGACAACATCGACTTAGAGGCTGCCACTGCACATAAGGTCGTAGCAGAAAATACTCCAGGACAGAACTCCAACGCTGTAGCTGAGCTTGTTTTCGGACTTCTCGTATATGCCGTTCGTAATTTCTACAACGGAAAAGCAGGAACAGAGTTGAAAGGTAAAAAACTGGGAATACTTGCTTTCGGTAATGTAGGTCGTAACGTAGCACGCGTCGCAAAAGGTTTTGGCATGGAGATTAGCGCATACGACGCTTTCTGTCCTGCTTCTGTGATAGAAGAGGCTGGCGTTCACGCTGCAAAGAGTCAGGACGAGCTTTTCGAGACATGTGACGTGGTAAGTCTGCATATTCCTGCAACAGCAGAAACGATAAAGAGTATCAACCACGATCTCGTTGGCAAAATGAAGAAAAATGCTATCGTTATCAACACTGCGAGAAAAGAGGTGATAGACGAGGACGGTCTACTCAAACTGATGCAGGAACGTGACGATATCAAGTATATCACAGATATCAAACCTGATAAAGACGAGGAATTCGCTAAATTTGAAGGAAGATATTTCTCTACACCGAAGAAGATGGGTGCACAGACGGCCGAAGCTAATATCAACGCCGGTATCGCCGCTGCAAAACAGATTAACGCTTTCTTCAAAGACGGCATAACGAAATTCCAGGTTAACAAATAAGACTATGGCAAAGGTTAAACCTTTTAGAGGTATTCGTCCTCCAAAGGAATATGTAGAACAGGTCGAGTCGAGACCATACGACGTTCTCAATTCAGAAGAGGCCAGAGAAGAGGCCGGAGATAACGAGAAATCGTTGTACCATATCATCAAACCTGAGATAAACTTCCCCGTAGGAACAAGTGAGTACGATCCGCGCGTCTATGAAAAAGCTGCGGAAGAGTTCCAAAAGTTCCAAGATAAAGGATGGTTGGTACAGGATGACAAGGAACTGTACTATATCTACGCCCAGACGATGAACGGCAAAACACAGTACGGACTCGTTGTCGGTGCATACGTAGACGACTATATGAACGGCGTTATCAAGAAACATGAGCTGACACGCCGTGATAAAGAGGAAGACAGAATGAAACATGTAAGGGTAAACAATGCCAACATCGAACCGGTGTTTTTTGCATACCCTGACAACAAAGTTCTCGATGACCTTCTCAAACGTTATGCACAGACCACACCGGAATACGATTTTATTGCTCCTATAGACGGTTTCAGACATCAGTTCTGGGTTGTAAGCAACGATGATGACATAAAGACCATCACAGAGGAATTTGCCAAGATGCCTTCATTGTACATTGCCGACGGACACCACCGCAGTGCCGCTGCAGCATTAGTGGGAGCAGAAAAGGCAAAACAGAACCCTAATCATAACGGTACAGAGGAATATAACTATTTCATGGCTGTGTGCTTCCAGGCTTCACAACTGACTATCCTCGATTACAACAGAGTGGTTAAGGATCTTAACGGTCTTTCATCAGAGCAGTTCCTAGACGCACTGAAGAAAAACTTCACCGTGGAGAATAAGGGTAAGGAGATTTATAAGCCTCAACAGTTGCATGAATTCTCTCTCTACTTAGATGGAGAATGGTATAGTCTGAAGGCTAAAGAGGGAACATACGACAACAACGATCCTATCGGTGTGCTTGACGTAGATATCTCAAGTAGACTTATCCTTGATGAGATTCTCAACATCGGTGACCTTAGAAGCAGTCAGAGAATAGACTTCGTAGGCGGTCTTCGCGGTTTAGGAGAACTGAAACGACGTGTTGACAGCGGAGAGATGCGCGCTGCCTTGGCACTATATCCTGTATCTATGCAACAGATAATGGATATCGCGGACAGTGGTAAGATTATGCCTCCAAAGGCAACATGGTTTGAGCCAAAACTCAGAAGTGGACTGGTGATACATAAACTATCATAATAACGTATTTCAGACATGGATACGTTTTGGACCATATCCAAAGAGGGACAAGGAACTTACACCGAAAAAAGGAGTAAGTTCCTTGCCTTCTGTCATCATGTCACCACCGTAGAGGAGATAAAAGAGATTATCGACAGATACAAGAAAGAGTATTACGACGCCCGACATGTATGTTGGGCGTATATGCTCGGATACGAAAGGAAAGAATTCCGCATGAACGATGACGGGGAGCCGAGCAGTACTGCGGGAAAACCGATATTGGGACAGATAAACAGTAATAACCTGACGGATATACTGATTGTCGTCGTCAGATATTACGGTGGTGTCAACCTCGGTACAGGCGGTTTAATCGTCGCTTACCGTACAGCTGCAGCAGAAGCCATAACTAATTGTACAATCGTGGAACGACATGCTGAGGAAACGATTTCATTCGACTTCGAATATATCATGATGAACGACGTGATGAAGGTTATAAAGGACATGTCACCACGTATCATATCACAGGATTTCGGTAATTCGTGCAACATCCAACTGGCCATCCGAAAAGATGAAGCGCCACTGTTACGGAACAAGTTAGAAAGTCTTAAAATAAAACGGGGATATACGACTACGGAATGATTTATGGAGTTTTTTTACTACGTGTTATCGTTATATCAGAAAAAAAACTTACATTTGCAGTTGTATTAAAAATATAAGCAATATGGATTTCTTTATTTTCAGAGATGGTAAGCAAGAGGGTCCTATTTCCCTTGAAAAGATGTACGACGAGCACATCACCGCTGACACGATGGTATGGCATAAGGATCTAAAAGAATGGATGCGTGCTGATTCTGTTCCGGAACTGGCACCGATTATTGCGGGATCAAAAAATCCAAATACAGGAAAAGAAGAAACCTTATCGCAACCTGTAGAAAACATCAGTTCATCAACTGCAGAACCAAGAGAAGAGAATTTTAAAGAACCGGTAGCTATGAATAACGGCAGAGGAAAGAAGAAATGTAAAGGATGTCTTATCGCAGCACTGATAGCAGCTCTGATAATTTTTGTTATGTTTGCTACAAATCCTACAAAAGAGGAACATTGGGCGAAGATAACATCAGAAGTGGGTGAAGCTGTTGTTGAACAGGAAAACGATTTCTTCGGTTTAGGAGGTGCTCTAAATAGTGTCATTACAGAAGCCATAATGGCTTTTGGTAAGAATTTCTTTACCGTAGAAGATTATGTTGTCTGCTCTGTAGGAAAAATAAACTATGACGGAGAGCCCAAAGTCGTTTCTTTAGGTCTGCTGAATCATGTCTTTACCTTCGAAAAAGAGGATGTAACGAAATACCTGGAGGAGAATGTCACAGATGAGTTAAAGGATAATATGCAAGACAAGGTAAAAGATAAAATCGGAGATATCACAAGTACGATATTAGATCAGGCGAAAGAAAGTGCAAAGAAGGCAATCAAAGAAGGTCTAAACGAGCTCTTCGGAGATGATGAGCACTCGGACAAAGAAGAATAATGGAGAAAATAAAGAGCATCTTGATAAAAATATTGGTACCTCTCGTTTTGGGAGGTGCCATATTGTATTGGATGTACCGCGATTTTGATTTTAGCACCATTGAAACGGTACTGAAATATGAGATGGACTGGACATGGATGATTGTATCCCTACCCTTCGGTCTTTTTGCACAGATGTTCCGTGGATGGAGATGGAACCAACTGTTGGAACCACTCGATGAACATCCCCGTCATCATGTGAGCATCAATGCCGTATTTATGTCATACTTCCTGTCTCTTATCGTTCCACGCAGTGGAGAATTCGCCCGTTGTGCTATCTTGAAAAGATATGATGGCATATCTTTCTCTAAAGCCCTTGGCACCGTCGTAACCGAGAGGATAATAGATATGGTGCTTATGCTTGTTGTGGTAGGGACTATCATACTACTGCAGATGGGTACGTTCTACACTTTCTTCCAACGTACTGGACTAAACCTTACGGGATTTCTGAATCAATTTTCGACAACAGGATATATAGTTAGCTTTATCTGTATTATCGCAGCTGTTTACTCTGCCTTTTTGATAATACGGAAACTGTCTATTTATGAAAAGGTAAAATCAACGGCTAAAGACGTATGGAACGGTGTCATGTCGGTAAAGAAAGTGCACAACCCTATCCTCTTTATCGTATACACCTTCGCAATATGGTTCTGTTATTTTCTACACTACTATATAACGTTTTTCTGCTTTGACTTTACCAAGGACTTAGGATTGATGTGTGCCTTAGTAACGTTCGTTATTGGTTCCATCGCCGTTATCGTGCCTACTCCCAACGGAGCCGGTCCATGGCATTTTGCAGTTAAAACAATGCTTATACTATATGGCGTGGAAGAGAACAGTGCACTATATTTCGTACTTATCGTGCATACTATACAGACGTTATGGGTTGTATTGATTGGAATATATGCTTATATATCACTTTCAGTCATAAAACAAAAAAAATTATAAAAAAAAGAACTATCACGTTTTTTTTTACTAACTTTGCACTCAGAATTAAGGCTGGTGCCGTATAGGCATCAAATTATTAACTAAAAATATTCAAAAATGGACGATTACCACGCGGAAAATTACAAGTCGTAGGTGTCGAGGTCTAAATGGTAGTCCTCGCTGCCTTGGTTTTATTTAAGAGGATTCACCATGCAAACTTTTTGGAATATCGCAGGAAATTTGAATGTCATTGATGAGTGGCAGCCAAATTGTTGGATACAAGTAACGTGTCCGACGGAAGAAGAAGAGAAAAAATTAGAAGAAAGGTTTAACATCCCCGATTATTTCCTTATGGACATCAGGGATACTGACGAGCGTGCCCGTTTCGAATATGATGACGGATGGATGCTTATCATCTTACGTATACCATACGTAAAGGAGGTAAGATCCAGAACACCCTATACCACCGTACCTCTCGGTATCATACATAAGAAGGATGTAACCATGACCGTATGTAATTTCGAGACCAATATGATGATAGACTTCGTTAGTTATCATCAGAGGAGAGCCGTTGGTTTTACCGATTACGTAGATTTTATCTTCAGGGTATTCCTTTCATCCGCCGTGTGGTATCTAAAACGTTTGAAACAGATTAGCAATCTCATTGAGAAGGCTAAGAAGAATCTAGACAAAGAAGTGAATAACGAGTCTTTGATAGGTCTGTCACGACTACAAGACTCACTGACCTATTTCACTACATCCATAAGAGGTAACGAGACTCTGCTGCAGAAACTGAAATTTAAGTTGCAGGTGGATGAGCTCGATGCCGATCTTATAGAAGATGTAAATATTGAGATGACGCAGGCCAGAGAAACAACGTCTATATATTCTGATATTCTAAGTTCTACGATGGAAACCTATTCCAGTATTATCAGTAATAACATGAATACCGTGATGCGAACCCTTACATCGGTTAGTATTATCCTGATGTTTCCAACACTTATTGCATCCTTCTTCGGTATGAATGTTATCAACGGTATGGAGACCAAACCATGGGGATTCATCTGTGCAATGATGATATCATTCCTAACCTCCGCATTGTCTTGGTTCATCCTCCGTCACAAACGGTTGATATAGAAGTCAGAAACTCCTGATACGTTAAAAACAAAGGTTTCTTAATAAGTTTATTAAGGATTATTGTGCTATTTTTATAAAAAAAAGAAAAAAAATTAGGTTAATACAAAAAATGTTTATATATTTGCAGAAATTGTGACGCGATTTATTTCAAGGAAAGGGACTATACCAACTGAGAATCGTGGGGATCGCGCAAATCATAACAAAACGAAAATATTATGATAGACTCTCAAGAAAATGCTGTCGTTAACCCTGAGAATGAAGAGGTTAAAGACGAAAACCAACAACAAGAAACTGTTGCGGAAGTAGAAGAAGTACAAAATCAGGCAGATGCTACACCTAACGAGGAGGCAACAGTAGAAAGAAAAGTTTACAGCACAGAAGAAGAGGTGTTGCAACGTGTCAAGGAATTAGCTCATGGCAATGAGCAAGTAGTAAAAGAAGAAGTTGATTACCTAAAGACGTCTTTCTACAAGATACACTTGGCACAGAGCGAAGCGCAATACAAAGAATATATCAAAAACGGAGGTGACCCCAACGCATATCAACCCCTACCCGACCCCTTAGAACAGTCGTTTAAGGCAGAGATGGGTATAATAAAAGAGAAAAGGGCAAAAGAATTAGTCGCTCAGGAAAAAGAAAGGGAAGATAACCTCAAAATCAAGGAGGGTATCATAGAAAAGATTAAGGAGATGGCAGCATCTCCCGAATCGGCAAATAAATCATACCAGGAATTCAAACAACTGCAACAGCAGTGGAAAGAGATAAAGAACGTACCTGCCAACAAGGCTAATGAGATATGGAAGACATACCAGCTGTACGTTGAACAGTTCTACGATCAGCTTAAGCTCAATATCGAGGCCCGTGAATACGACTTCAAGAAAAACCTTGAGTTGAAGACCCATATCTGTGAGGCTGCAGAAAAATTAGCCAATGAGGAGACTGACGTTATCAGTGCTTTTCATCAGTTACAGAAACTGCATCAACAGTTCAGGGAGATTGGTCCTGTAGCGAAAGAGTTGCGTGAAGAGGTATGGGCACGTTTCAAGGCGGCATCAACTATCATCAACAAAAAACATCAACAGCATTTCGAGGAACTTCGCGGTAAGGAAGAGGAAAATCTGCAGAAAAAGACCGCGCTGTGCGAGAAGGTTGAGGCAATAGCTGAAAAAGAGGATATAAAAGGTTCCGAGTGGGACAAACTCACAAAAGAAATCCTAGATATTCAGGCAGAATGGAAAACCATCGGTTTCGCCCCACAGAAAATGAATGTCAAGATTTTCGAACGTTTCAGAGCTGCCTGTGATAAATTCTTCGAGAAGAAATCACAACATTTCAAGGATCTGAAGAAACAGTATACCGAGAACGCTGAGAAAAANTCNGAATTGGTTGAAAAGGCCAAAGCCCTGATGGATTCTACTGATTGGAAGAGGACCAGCGATCAACTGATACAGTTGCAGAAACAGTGGAAGACCATCGGTATGGCTCCAAGAAAGATTGGAGATAAGTTGTGGGAGGAGTTTACCGCTGCCTGCAACCATTTCTTCGAAGCCCGTAATGCAGCCTTAGGTGATGTAAAGAGCGAAGAAAGTCAGAACCTAGAGAAGAAAAAGGATATCATACAGAAGATAACCGCTCTGCTCGATGAGGCTGAGGATGGCATCAAAGATAAACTCGATGAGTTGACCAAGGATTTTTCCGAGATTGGTCATGTACCGTTTAAGGAAAAAGATAATATCTATCAGGCTTACAGAGACGCCCTGAAGAGCGTATATGATAAGTTCAGACTATCACCTGCACAGAGGAAACTCGATAGTTTTAAGTCTAACATCAAGAACATGATGGAAAAAGGCGGTGATGCCCTCGACAGCGAGAGAGCAAAACTGCTGAGGCAGTATGACGCTATAAAGAGTGAAGTACAGACATACGAGAATAATCTCGGTTTCCTTAATGCTTCAAGTAAGAAAGGTAATTCTCTAGTAGAAGAACTCAATAGAAAAGTGGACAAGTTGAAGGAAGAACTGGCACTTATCAAGCAGAAAATTAAGGAGATAGACAAACAAAATAACGATAACGAACAATAATCAAACAATAATTATCTAACACGGACTGTAGAGAGGGGTTTATCAGAGATTGATGAGCCCCTCCTTTTTATTCTAAAAGATAATAAATAAATTTGCACGGTTTATAAAAAATTACTACCTTTGCATAACAATAGGTTATGGAAGAAAATAGCACCTACAGCAAGACAAACAAGCAGTTTGACGAGGTTATCGCCAAATGTCGTAGCGTGTTCTCTAAAAAGTTACACGACTACAAGGCTTCATGGAGGATACTGAGACCTTCGTCTCTTACAGACCAACTCTTCATAAAAGCCAAAAGAATAAGATCTTTGGAGATAAAACAGGTGTCGTTGGTAGGAGAAGGTATATATCCAGAGTTTATTGCTCTCATAAACTACGGTATCGTAGGACTTATCCAACTCAGTAAGGGTTACGCCGACACTGTAGATGTCAGCAATGAAGAAGCTTTAGATTTGTATGACAAGTACGCTAACGAGGCCTTAGAGCTCATGAAGAAAAAAAACCATGACTACGATGAGGCGTGGAGATCCATGAGGGTAAGTAGCTATACGGATATCATACTCACGAAATTAGAGCGAATAAAAGAGATAGAGGACCTGGGTGGAAAAACCCTTGTAAGTGAAGGTATCGACTCCAACTACATGGATATCATCAACTATTCAGTCTTTGCGGCGATAAAGCTTTCACCTAATGAAGAAAGTAATAGTTAATATATGCCGGTTGGTTCTCGCCGTAGCATTCATCTTCTCAGGGTTTGTCAAGGCAGTAGATCCTCTCGGTACGAAATACAAGATCAGCGATTATCTCTCCGTATGGGGAATAGAGAAGTTTATACCTGATGCACTGACGATTACCGCTTCTGTTGCTTTAGCAACATTTGAATTCACAGTAGGTATATTACTGCTGTTTTCCATCAGGAGGAGACTAATGTCTAAGTTGGCTTTGATATTTATGTCGCTGATGACATTGCTGACAATATGGATAGCCATAGCAAATCCCGTGGAGGATTGTGGATGCTTTGGTGACGCCTTGATACTTTCTAATGTAGAGACATTAGTAAAAAATGTGATATTACTTGCAGCTGCCATTGTCGTAGCTTGCGCCCCTCTGATGATGCGCCGCTTTATAAGCAAGAATAACCAATGGATAGTGACAAACTACACGTTGTTGTTCATACTCGTAATAGCCGCTATAGGATTGACAAACCTACCGGTTTTGGATTTCAGACCATACAAGATGGGCGCAGACATCAAGAAGGCGACAACATTGCCAGAAGGAGCTAAACTGCCGGAATATCGAACGACGTTCATATTAGAAAAGAATGGAGAAAGGAAAGAGTTTGACGTTGACAACTATCCCGACTCTACATGGACGTTCATCGATAGTAAGACAGAGAAAATTGCTGATGGCGACACGCCGGAGATAACAGATTTCTCTGTTGAGCAGAAGGGCGAGGATATCACACAAGACATACTGAGCGATACCAGTTATACGTTTCTACTCGTCTCACCGTTCTTAGAACAGGCTGATGATACGGAGTTGGACGATATAAACACCATCTACGAGTACTGTGTCGACAACGGATATAAATTCTATTGTCTCACAGCGAGTAACGAGGATGCTATAAACCGGTGGATAGACATTACAGGAGCGGAATACCCCTTCTGCAGTACGGACGAGACAACACTAAAAACCGTTGTCAGAAGCAATCCCGGCTTGGTGTTACTGAAAGATGGTGTGGTAATAAATAAGTGGAGCCATAATAGACTTCCCAAAGAAGAAGATTTGACAGGAAAGCTGAACACCCTGCAGATAGGGAAATTAGATATAGAATCGAAAAAGGCGACAACAGCTAAGATTATATTATGGTTTATCATTCCGCTACTCATACTCACTATAGCAGACAGATTATGGGCTTGGAGCAAATGGGTAAAGAAGAAAGAGGAAAGACTATATTTTTATAAACATATTAAAAACAAAGAAAAAATGAGAAAGAAAATTGTTGCAGGAAACTGGAAGATGAACATGAATCTCCAGGATGGAGTAGCTCTGGCTAAAGAGTTGAACGAGACATTGGCTGCAGACAAGCCAAACTGTGGTGTTATCATCTGCACTCCATTCATACATCTCGCTACTATAGCTCAGTTCCTCAATCAGGACATTATCGGTCT
>Ga0065711_1005447_pt1 | contig 20213 bp, 13 predicted proteins | sample Hoacrofraction12_FD_59098 | JGI IMG/M metagenome (GOLD analysis project Ga0065711, IMG submission 59098) | Hoatzin crop microbial communities from Cojedes, Venezuela - Epithelial fraction 12 v2 (version 2) | ecosystem: Host-associated > Birds > Digestive system > Esophagus > Crop | place... | reverse complement strand
GACGGAGCACTGGAACAGGCTGCCAAGGGAGGTTGTGGAGTCTCCTTCTCTGGAGATATTCAAGACCCGCCTGGACAAGGTCCTGTGCAGCCTGCTGTAGGTGACCCTGCCATGGGCAGGAGGGTTGGACTAGATGACCCACAGAGGTCCCTTCCAACCCCTACTATTCTGTGATTCTGTGATTATTTGCATACAGTATCTCCAGGCTTAGCCTTACTCCTCAGCATTTGTTCATTAACTCTCCAATAGAAGTTCATCCTGCTCTGTGATCTACCAAATATCCTGGATCGCAGTCCCAGTTCTGGCATCCAACTGGGATTGTATTCAATCTTGTATTCAACTCAACTGTGTTGCATCAATTAAGGATTTTTTCCAAGTGCTTAGGAAAAAAAGACATGCATTTCCCTTATTTTAGCTTTGTAAATTGTTTGTACTCACAACTACAAAGTAGTTGCTAGGCAAGTGAAAAATGCAGAACACAAATCCTCATATACAAAAGAGCTTTACGTCCCAGCCTTCTTGCCTAATTCCTCCAGTTGTCCAAGTCAATAGTAATCGGAGACACTTATCTCTGCTTTCATTTCATATAAACTTCTAGCACGCAGACAGAGGATGCCCTCCGCTTCATTTACAGGCAGTACTCCTAGTGAAGTGAACAGCCTCACGTCCATCAAGGCAACAGCTCCTCGGCTGCACAGCACGAGTTAGGTGTAGCAAGAATGAACAATGCGCCTTTACCGGTTTCATCTCTACCTCACATCTCAGTTTTCATGAAAATGATCTCTCCCTGCACACCCCTCTAAGAGTTAGATTTGCCTCTGTCCCACCTCTGTATAAACTCAAAATATTTAACTCAAAACATCAAAGTATCACTCCATGGGAGTATGCACCTGCACGAAACCGTAATGCAGAAAGAATTCTCTATGAAAGAAAACTATGAGGCGGCTGCTGTTGTTTCTCTAAAATTACCCCTATATTAATTAATGTAAGGAATTAAATTGTCTTCAGTTTCTTTTAATTCTCTCTTAAAGTTGCCTTTAGGACAGGAGCACATCTTCTGAAGTAGACATTTAATGGCTAGTGTCATTACTTTTTGCTGGGACCATAGTTGGAGGTCAGTTCTCCACGTCCCAGACAAGTTCTAGACTCCAGCACTGAATCACGTCTGTTTCTGCTTGCTGTGACTTTTGTCCAGATAACATCTTTCTGTCTTTAACACAATTTCAGTAGCATATGCCTCAGCTTCCTCAGTGGGAGAGTAGAGCCCCACACCCAACGGGATCTGTGGGCAGACCCCTTCCCAGCTTCCTGCATGGATTTATTGCACGAATGACTGTCACTACTTGAAGGATGCATTCAGCACGCCATAAGCCTCCTCTAGGCAAAAGGAGGAGCCTACAGTGCCTCCTCTGCTGTAAGCTGCTCTCCTGAAAGACCCTTCTCAGATTTCCCACAAGACAGCAGGACAACAGCAACGCAACAAGCTGGTCACAAATCCGGGTGGTCCTAACCCTCAGCCTGCATAAGCCAATCTACCTCCACTCTCATCAAAGCCACTATACTAATTAAGGGGTAGTCTACCATTGCTATTAATATGGAAACCAATGCATCAGAGAGGGCATCAGCAGCGCTCTGAGTTTTTACAGTGCCAGTGACCACATGATGCATAAGGTTCAATGTGTTTCTTTCTGCAAAATTGATCCTGGATCCAACCTCGGCCTGGCACAGGGATCATCATCAGGAGCAAAGAATCAGCATTTGAAATTTGATTAAATCAACTGGTAACCAGAAAGACAGACTAGCTGTAACAAGTAACCCTCTGCAGCCACGGCAGCTTAAGCACATGCTTCAGTTTAACTCCTACTTATTAGTGTGACTGAGTAAGCTTTTTGATGTCAATGTAACGCTGGCAAACTCATGCAGCAGTAGAAGTGGGGAAGAACAGCTCTTGAAGTACCTTATTCATGGACCAATAAGACTAAAAACAATGCAAGATGCAAGCTCTCGTGCCTTTCCTTCTACCTTCACCTTTTAAAGATTCCGGTTACATTTTGACAAGTAACAGATACCTAAAGCACAACAATACATACCCACTTAATGTATTGCATAAACAAACCAGACAGGATGTATATAGGCTCCGAGACTGCACCGATGGCATCGCCAGGTACACCAGAGCAGACCACCAGAGCACAGGATCAAGCCCAAGCTAAGCACACAGCAATCAAATCTTCAGTATTTCTGTAGTTTAAGACCTGGTTCTGTCAAACAGCTCTCTCTTAACATCATATCTGATGTTCAAAATGAAGCTGTTATAACTCAAAAGTGGGTTGACTTTTTGTAACATAAATCTTTTTTTAATGTTCATATAAATCAAGTATAGCTGAACAGATTCTTAAAGGATATGACCAAAAATTAATTTGCCACATTAGCTTCAGGTTAACAAATTCTTCTGCTTGGAGACAGTCATACATTACCTCACACATTTTAAGGTTCTTTGCAGCACACTGCTGTTCCTAACTTTTGGGAACAAACCTGTTGTGGCCTCACCATTTGTGCATAGAAAAAAACTAAGCTTAGTAATTCTACTGGAAATAGTCTTTGACATAGTGCTTTTCTTCAACAGTTTTCCAAGTATCCAAAAGAAGTGAAACATGTTTTCAAGATCTTTAAAGCAAAATGTTTATGTTGCATACACTATATCTGCATAGGCCAAATAGCCAAATCTTTACAAAATATAAGAGGAGACGCACATATTTTTAAATCACAAGTGCATAATACACAATACTTTCGGTGTGTCACAGAAACCAACATAACCAACACAGAAACCAAAGATTCTCCTCTTTCATGCACTGAGGTTTCCAAATGGTCATAATCATGGAAGTTTTGTTTCAATATTTAATCTAATTTAAAAGACGTCCCATAGTCACAATCCAGCACCATCTCACTACCTATAAGAAGACAACGAATGCAAAAACCGAAAAAAATACTTCTTGAGCTGCCACCACCATTTTTTACCAGATAACAGCACAGATTTTTGTATTCTTCCTACAATGCTTTTTTGTATATTGATATACTATCTGCTACAGCTCTATACAAAAGCATCAGTCATTTGGAGACAGAAGATCTTTTCTTTGAGGGAAATAGAGAACATTTTGGTTGAGAGTTTTGTCTATTTTTCTTCTTTTGGACCAAAAAAAAGTATATAATTCCTCTATGCGAAAAGGTGGAGAGAGTGCAGTTAAGATTTTCAAAGGAAGACTTGCATTGCCCTAATCCTCAAATGAAATTTAGAAAGCAGTAATCTTAAATTAAGATCAGAAGGACAAGCAATTTAGCGATGATCCATAAACCTGTAATGAACTGCAAAGTTCCTTAAATTGATGCTCAATACATTTTTATTTACTTCTCATTTTGGTCACCTGCCAGCTCTTTAAGCGAAGGGGTATGGAAATGTACAGAAGAATCCAAAGAAAGCATATTTACAAGTACTAAATTCCACTTCTTTTTTTTTTTTCTTTCAGTGTTTATCCTGGCATTAGAATTCCCAAAGTACTTCTCAGTCAGTGGATTATGGTCTCCAAGTATTCGATAACCAATCTGCAGTGTTTGTAACGGATATGGCATGTGGAAAACAGTTTCTTTTTTTTTCCCCCAGTAAAAATTCCCCTTTTTCAAACAATTAATTCTTTCAATGAAATATGGATACAATGAAGTAAAATCATTTTAATGAGCTCCTTAAGTAGCCTGCACAATACTGAATGTGAACAACTCATCTCAACGTATGAGCTTTGTGTCAATAAACATCTTCTCATTTCAAAGGCATAACATCCTTCCTAAATCAAATCATAGCTCTGTCTTACAGCCTTACAAAGTTACCTCACTTCCTGCAGAGAGGCTAATCCAAGAGAACAGTCTCCTCAATAATGGGATACAGAGGACAATATGGTTGTTGGTTCAAATGGAACAAAGATCACCTCTATTTTGAGGAGTATTTGATGCTAGCCATTACAGACATGTGTTTCCCTTGCAGCTCAAAAATTCTGGAACTTCGAGCTTTGCATCGTAAGCCTGTTCTTCACGTAAAGCCACTCATTGTCCTAGGGCACCAGAACCAACACAGGAGACTTCCAAACAAGCTACAGGCTTTCAAAGACTAAAGACTTTGAAACTTCCGCACCGATGTGGAATAGTTAAACACTAGTTTAACAACAGTTAAAGTAACAAAATAAAAAGCCCACTGACAGTCATCACTTGAGTATCACTGAAAATGGCAAGTTATCTGCACCCATTAACTTCATTTTCTCACAGACATCAGAAAGAACTGTAACTGCGTCACGGGGAAATGCACTCTGCATTACGATTCACATCCTTCTTGCTTCTGCTTCCAAACCACTGGTAGTCATTTGGGGGGGGAGCGGAAATTGCCAACACAAAGGAAGCTCTTACAAATTCCCAACATAAAGAATATATTCTTTAATTCACACACACACAAAAAAAAAAAAAAAGAGAAAAAGGGAAAGCTCCCTAGTCTGTCATCCACTCCCTTCAGAGCAGCTAAATGCTGCTAAATGCTGCAGCAATGACCACCGATTGGATCAGCTTTGAAGAGGGAGTCAAAAAAAGAAAGGCACGGATCCACACTCATTTCCAGTGCCGCCAGAATCAATAGGCATGTTGGAGACAGAGAATAAGAGCAAATGTACCAGGATCTCCTGAAAAGTGTTGAATAACCCCCAGATTTTCAATTTTTTAAAATTTAAAAAGATATGTATATTTTGAATTGTAAATTCAAAGAATTTAGACTATTTCCAGAGTGAGGCATACATATACGATAGCAATAAAAATATGCAACAGAAACTTCTGAGGATCCAAGAAAGATCATATTCATATAGCACTGTGATATTTACAGATGAAAAGCACTGTTTAAGTATTCTCAAAACACTTTAGAGAGTTTATCAGGTCCATGAAGCAAATTTGCAGGAAAGAAATGTTCATTTTTCACATATAGTAATGAGTCCTGCGGTTTGTGGGAACTCTGAGGATGATGACATGGTTTCACGCGAGATGCAATTTTCACCAACTTCAACAATTAAAACTAGAGAAAAGCAAAAAGTAAATGCAACTTGAATCTCTTTTCTACCATAGGCTGTAGGACCCTCTTACGTACAGTGGACCACGCTGGAATTCATCACAGGATGTGCACAGGCACCATCTCACACCAATACCTGAACAAAAATGTTGGAAGTCTTAACTATTTCTTGCACTTTGGCAGCAAAAGATAATACTAAAGGGAAATTGCTATTACTTGGAAACTGGGTCTTGGAATTTATACCCTAGAAACCTGGTCCTAAAAGCCCTGACTCTATTCTCCTGTAAAATATAAGGAGTATGAATTCCCTAGACTGCTATTCTGGTGTTTAATACTTGCCAATATTTACTAAATTTTCATCAATTTTTGCTCAAAATTAAACCTAAATACACAAAAAAAGATGGTTTTGTTTTATATCACTACCATATCACACAAAAAGCAACAAGAAGCCTCCATCATCACAGCCTGGGACACTTCTGTCTACTAATACAGCATGAGTAGGCTGAAGGAGGTAGTAGTAGCAGCACAGGTGAAAAGGTCAACACAAACGGCCAGCTCTCCACCAGCTGACAGCCAAAATCACATGTTTTTCCTTTAGTAAGTTGAACCAAGATGCAGAAGGAAAGCAGGAACTAGAAAAAACTGCAAGGAAGTAAGAAAAACAAAAAAGGCATTTTTTTGCATTGGAATGTTCTCTTCATGTTTTATTCCAGTTATTCATTACACAGCTACTCCATGAGCAGTAGATCACTGAAGATAAAAAAGAACCTAGCCAATACCATTTTAAATGATAAGAGTTTAGATGTGTTTTACCCACAATTAATGCAAGTATACCAAACATCCAGAGCTAAATATATAAATAATTTTTAAAAAACCCCAAGCCCACATTTAATGTAAAGTTAGGACACCAAAACTGTAGAAAATTCATAAAAAGGAGGAAGGATGGCTGAAGATAGAAAGGGAAATTCAACATGCCTTAAATACTATTATATTCTGAGTAATCATTTTAATTGCCTTGCCTGTAGCTCTTTCATGACATTCTACTAAGCTAAAGCGGGCCCACACAGTTTAGCTTACTGTATCTATCTCCATCTTTTGAATGACTGGGGCAAAGAATGCACGTGTGTATATGCACACGTTTCTCAGTGTTATTGTGCGTCTTGTTTTCCTCCTGTCAGCAGTTTAGTCAAGTAGCTCAGCTGAAAAGAGCTGCATGAGTTTCTGGCTGAATAGGTAACCTAAGGAGTTAGGATCATTTGTGTGGCAGGTTAACAAAGTTTCCAGAGAAGAATACAAAGTGTACATACGCTTCTAAAGAAAAGGAGGAATTAATAAAAATAAAAGCATTCTGATGACACCTGGTGGCCACTGCACACAAGGAAGTAATTGTGTTTCATCTGAGAAAAGCCGATCAAACAAAAATGTGTTACTTGTTTCTTTGGCAAGCGTATCTACAGAAATGGCAGCTGATATTATTATCAACTAGAATATATACTCACTGGAACATGTATTTTTACATATCTGTATATATTTGTATTACCGGTATTAACATACTTAGACATACTCAACAATCTGAACTATTAGCTTATTATATAAAGACAAAGCCTGGTTTCCTGTGCAATAAAATAAATGTGAGCACACTGGAAGTATTTCAGTTCAATCCTATAAGACATACGAAAACCATGCTTTTCAGTTTTTATTTTATTGCTTAAATAAGTAAGAGGGCGATGGGGGAGAAGCACAGTGGACGCAGGGGGCTGCCTGGCACCGAGGTGCACTGGGAAGGTCTCTGTGCTATTGATGCTGCCCCAAATCCCTGCCACAACACGTTAGTCCTCCAGCACACTTCAGCAAAGCGTAAGCAGCAGCCTTCACTTCTTTGTATCACTGGATCTCTAACAAAAAGAAATTAATATCCATCATTAGAAATTAGTATAAAAAGGTGATAGCTCTACACCGTTCTAAACTACAGAGGGGATAAACCCTTAATGCGCAGGGGAAAAGCCACATGTCAAATCACACCTTTTCTCCTTAATAGCTTCTTATAACACGTGCAAGCAATCACAATAGTGCTGCCATCTCCTCTGCAACACCTAGGGGGATTTTTTCCCCAATAACCTCAGATGATCATCACTAAGACTTACACCATGCATTGCTGTGCAAAGCTTGGCTTCCTCCATAATAGCTGTTATTTGCTTTCAGGTCAACAAACCCACGCTCCAGCTGAAGTCGCTGAACACCTTTTAAAGCTATCTATTCCTGCATTCGAACTGTTCGGGGAGTTACCACTCAATTTTATTCTAATTTCCATCACTGTCCAGGTCAAGACAGAAACCAATACAAGACAGCAGTGGGAGGAGCACAGATGCAACAGCAGCATCATGAGTCCAAGCACCGGCAATATGAGATGATACAAAAATTATTCGTGACTTCTGTGGTGCCTGTGATACCAGTCAAGAGCTACTGTTACGGCACAACGTGGAGCCGCTTCCCCATCCCCAAGCCTTTCACTGCAGCTAAGCCATGTAGCTACAAAAGGTGCTTTCGCTCCAGCAGACGACAGAGGAGAGGCTGAAAGCCGAGCAGGCTCACACTTCTCCCCCCCAGCAAAACGCACTCTTGGTCAGCGGATGGAGAGTGGAGGGGAACAAGGGAGGAGCCAGTGCTGTAGCAAAGGGCTCTGCACACCCGGCAGTGAAGGACCAGGGGATACCTCAGCAGCATCCACCTCGCACCACGGCCCGTACAGCGAAAGCACATCTCCCCAGGATGGGTCCGAGCCAGCCAGCACTGCAGGTGGGAAGGAAATGAGGAGGAGAAGGGACGACCCCTTGCTGGCACCACCAGCACCTATAAAACCCCCATTCACCTCTTGTCCAAAGCCTTCACAGTGCACAGTGTCCGCAGGAGCCTTCCCAGGCTCGGTGCGAGGCACGGCGCGGCGCCGAACGAGGACTCACCTGGCAGTTAACATTTTCATCTCTCCCGTAGGAATGGCGCGCCCAGTGCAACGCCGGCAACAGCTGCACTGGGGACCTCCCCTAATACCTACAGAAACAAGGCAGTTTCATTCCGCTCTATCAAGAGCTGCACCTTCCTTCTTAGTTTTCCGTTACTTGGGTATCCCGTGTGCAAACCCTTCTCCTTCCGCCGAAGCGCACCACGGAACAGCTGCCCTCAGTTGCAGCGTCGCAGCAGGCCATGGCGGGGCCAGGCGGCCCTTCCCCGGGCGCCACCGCCTCCGCGCTTCCTCGACACCTCGCGCCCTCACGTCCGGAGAGCGTGACTGCTGAAAATGCTACCAATTCCTCGAAAAGCACCGAGTTAAAACCAATCCCACAAACTTTCCTGAGATTGACAGGTTTTCATGAACGCAGGAAACCTACTCTGCGGCAACCACCGGCAAGCGCNCGGAGACCAAGCTGGAGTGAGAAACTGCACCTGCTCCAGCTCAGCTGACGCCTGCAGGGTCCGCAGGCCCGCAGGCCCACCGTGACAGGGGACGCGTCATGGCGGCGCGCGGCGCAGAGCCAGCTCGCTCCTCCGACAGAGCAACGTGGGCACAGAAGGCAGCCCGCAAGCCAAACCGGCGACGGGTGCTGGCACAGCCAACGTTTCCCTCAGGTGGCAAAAAGAATATTTAGTCCTGTGTTTCAGTCATCGATGGTCGTTTTCCTGGTATTCGTCCCAGGAAAACACTTTTAATAAGTGCTACAGGACTTCTTTTCCCAGCTGCAACCATCAGTGGAAAAGAGACAACAATCTAAAAATTAAAGTTTACAGACAACAAGAGCAAAAATGTTGTTTTATGCCTTTTACAGTGAAACCTAGTATTAAATATGCTGTTCCAGCTCATATTTTCCAGAAGACTCGAGCATTACATCCTGTTTTTCCCAAGCACTTTGATTCAGATTTTCACTTTCTGTTAAATTCCATAAATATTTGATAATCAAATGCAACTTCTGTTTTGTCAGCTCTGCAGCCTTCCTCATTCTAAAGCACCAAATTCTTTTGCTTTTTACATGAAGCAGGAAAGGAATTTACTTCTAACAGTGGCTCTGTAATTCCATTCTACAATTTATCGTTTTGTAGCATACGTACGTACCATTTTTCCAGAATCTAATATTCGATATTATTTCTATAAAGTAAACAATGTAGAAGATTTTACTGGTAAAATCTCTGTAACAGCACAAATCACAGCAATATAAACATGCAAAAGCTCTTATTACAACCACTACACTTTTCCCATAAAACTCGTTCTGCGTTCTTGTGCTAAGGAGATCTAAGTATTCTTAAATGCATGTACAATGGAAAAAAATAAATAAATACCCCTTTAACAGCTATGAATTCCTCACAAAACCCTCCCCACTACCAAATGCATACACTTGGACTTTCAACTGCTTAGCAGGCATCCTAATACCACTGTGTTTTAAATTACTGAAATACCCACAAACGTCTAAATCCAACTGAAATAACTGGGAGTAGGGCATTTGAAAGTCAAGATATTTCTTTAGGTGCTTAAAAAGGATTCAGAAAGTAATGTCAGCTATCCAGATTTCATTATTTTATCCCCAAAACTTGTTACTCTGAATTGAACAAAATGACATAAAATCACATTTTTGTAATTAAAATGAGTTTTTTTAGTTTGAAAACGCAACAATTAAGAATGCTTAGCTACATTAATAACTCCTTCTCCAGAATGCCTCAAAAGAAAAATTAAGTTCTATTAGACTATTTTTAATAACTTGTAGATTTTAAAAGTGCCCAATCATAAATGAAAAAAAGGACTACAGAATGAAGGTAGCTAATGCACAAATTCAATGCTATTAAAAGGCAGACACATGAGATCTCATGTATCTTGTGCCATTTGTAAAAAGGTTGTTTTATTATCAGTGTAACTAATCACAATGAAGCCATCTCTTACAACCAAAGACATTATAATGAATTTTCTTTACAGCTACAGAGAAATGGGATTTGCTGTTCCATATCAAACTAGAACAGGCTGTATAAATTCTTCTTCATATTTATTGTTAAATGTAATTTTTATCTATAAAATCAGCCATGAAATATTAAAAACTGAAACAACAGAATTTATATCCTTTACTTAATTTAGTTTAAACGGTCTATTCACTAAAGAGAGGGAAAAAAGGTTACGTATGTATTATAGCGCACCCTCCCCTCTTCCCCCTAAGCATTTCCATTATAAACCCCCTAGTTTTTGGAATTTATAACTCGGTTGTAAAAATTCACTTCATACTTTGAGTTGGTATACTTTTCCTTTTACAAATTTAAAAAGAAAAAAAAAAATCTTTTCCAGGAGGAGGGCAAGACAGGATGTGAGAGAAGGAGGAAAGCAATCAGACTGAAAACTTTAATGCTTAGCCACTTAAATCAGTAAATAAGGTCCATCTACTGCACTTCAGACCCATCTTCCACTCTTAGGAACTGGTGGGAGATGGTCAGCTGCAGTCACTGTCTCAGAGGCGCAAGGGAAGCTGGCAGAGACCTGAAGTCCAGAGATGCTCACGGCTGCCGCAGGTGATGCTGCACTCCTTTGTTTAGGGGAAGCCAAGGCCATGGGTTCAAATGCAGCCTTTATTCAGTCCGTAACTAACTTTACTCATCAGAAAAGGCTCTCTTTTAGCAATTCTTTAACTACAGTCCACTAGGCCAATGGACACAGGCTGCAACCCACCCCCAGAACAAGACAAATGAGTGATGTTTACAAACTCATTGGTTCTCTACAGTGATTCAGGTTTGGAGGTGGTCACGATCAAAAGAATAGCCCTCATGTGAAGATGCTTTGGTGAATTACACTAATCTGGCACACACAGAAAGCATAGAGTATTTCCAGAATATTCATAAATTAAAAAAACGCGGTACAGAGACATTACCTGTACACTCTCCTGCCACACACTCAAAAAAGGTACGAGCAGAAAGAACTACAAAGTAAGAAATTTGAGGATCTAGTACATATTGATATAATTATTTTGATATCACAATTTGATTTGCAATAGAGATGAATAGTGAGGCACGAGAGAAAGAATGAGAAAGTTGATGCGCTATGACAAACACATCCTTAAAACAACCAGACTCAACAGCAGAGGCTGCAATTGTAACATCCATTACCAGTTGACGGAGTTTATGCCAGATCACCAAAGGGAAAAAGATGAAGGAAAAGGGAAGGCTGAACCAGGTGACAAGGATTCTCTAAGGGTTCGGGTGGCCCTGGGGAATGAAAATCTGCACTCGATTCAAAATATTCAACAGACCTAAACGACTTAAGCCTGTATCCACCAGGGACATCGGGCACTATTGAACTGCTCAATGCCAAACAGAGTGGGAGATGTGGAGTCCCGAGTCAGGTACTGGTATCTCACAGGCAATACATGGAGAGAAGAAAAAGACCAGCTCAACCCAGGGGAGACAGCCTCCTCAGCTAGAGGAGAAGTCCTGAACCCAGAAAGGGAGAGCTGTTGGGTCTAACAACCGGGACAAAAGGAAGAAAACATTTGGCTCTGCTGAGCTACTCCCACACTGTTTCCCTCTCATGGATCTGGAGAGCCTTGTTCCCACGCCGGCAGCACGCCAGCTGTCCCCATGCCCTGAAGCAGGCACCCAAGCACAGCACCCTCCTCCAAACCTACCAGAGCTGCTCCACGACGCCAGGGCCCCCACTGCTGAGAATAGCAGAGCTCCAAGCCTGCACACCGCATGCAGGGATTTTTTTGTAAGTTTTCACGATGATTCAGTAAAATCCACATTCAGTCAGCTTATTTATGGTAAAAATATATTCATTACAAAAACAGGTATTGACCAAACATAAGCAAACACGTATTCGTTCTACCCCTTCAACAGTTACTTAGCAGAAAGACATCAAAACTGCATTAGGAGCACTTTGTAGAACTATTCAAACAAATAATTACCTCAAGAAAAACCTCAACAATATTGTATTTAATAATAAAGCACCTTTTACAAAAAAATACTGGAATCTGGGGGGGTACTAGTCCTGAAAATGTTCCTTTAAATTACTCTTGTTTGGAATGACTGGCATGACCGTATTATCTATGCATTTTTACATCACTTTATCCAGCCAGATGACTAAATCATTAAAAATATACAGGACTGAGCTTCAGTTTGACCTGCAGTGACTCCTATATGTATTTTAAAAATTAACACAAGCACTGAATGCTACTAATCTTCAACTTGTAATAACTGATCAAAGAATACTGCCCAGTAATTCACTACAAGCTAAAACCATAGTGCTGAACTGTGCATTTTCAAACAAGTGGTTTATAGCTCTAGATTTAAAATGCAAAGTTTCCATTATATTTAATAATTAAAATGCATGCTGTGTTATGGTTACATTTGGTGAGTGGATTAGTAGTACCCCAACTGAGCTAAACAATGCCTTTTTCCTATTAGAGTTCATATTACCATATTATCTATGTTTAAGAAAAGGAAGAAAAAAAGCACAGCAAGGAAGAAGGAATAAAAAAGAAATATGAATATCAAACATACTGAAAGACAGTGAGGACCAAGACAGCGAGCAGGCCTGGTATCAGCAAAATCTACGCTAGCTGAAAGTGGAAAAGCTGAAATATCTGTGCATTTAAAGTAGGAAAACTTACTTTAAGAAAATGATTATTCTCCATTTGTCAATAAGTGTTCTCACTCAAAGGAAAGAGTTTAAAGCTCAGTCTGTTTTCCGAGAGGCAGTCTCTACAAATTTAGGGAATACAGATATCACTGTCAAAGAGCGGACTCTCTCAGGCTGTCAGCTTCTTAATCAGGGTCTGACTTCACTGGAAAGTGTGAAATTATGTAATTATTTATGCCTGGCAATTTTGATGGTCTAGACAATTCCAGCACTATGAACATCATCTTTTACAAAGCAAAATTCCTACTGCAGTGTTATTTTAGGGAAAATATCATTCTTTTTCTCTGTACTTTCTAGGTGGTTTATTCAAACAAAATTTAAACATTATGTGAAGTATTTCTGCTCTCTCAAAACAGAGACCATTGAGTTTAGAAACATAATTTACAAGGATGAAAAATAATTAAAACATAAAATCAAAATGAAACCACAGCCAGAGTGATATCAACTGAAGTTTTCTCAGCACTGTCAGTCAGATCAGGTGTCATCCAAAACTCTTGTAATTAAAAGTATAATGACCTTTGAGTACTTACAACAAATGTACAAATAAAACATTATTTGACCCCGTGAAAAGACACACTCCTTACATTTCTGCACTTCCATACAACAATTAAGTATAAACTTCAGAGATTAACTTTGTTTTCATTTAAAGTATAATTTAATTATCTTGGTGCAGTCAGGCTTGGGTGCCTGAAAGCTTGCCTACTTCTCCATCTACAGTAGTTGGTGTACTGTATTACCTCTGCCTGTATGCCGCCTCCTCAGAAATCTAATGCCCTGACAGGGTATTTACCCTTTGCATCCAAAATACGAAGGTACCCATTCTCTGACAACAAAAGTTTATTCAACACTGTACTCCAAAATACACTGTATTGATACCAGCAAAGCCTAAAATCGGGATGATGTGAACAAAGAAGAAGAGCAGGTATCCCTCCAAGTCAACCTCTACCTGCAAAGTTCAGCGTGTTTTTCACTTGGAGACAGAAACCGAGTAGCCCAAACACAGCTGGCAAAACGCAATGTCAGGTTTTAACTTGTCTATTCCGAAGAACTGTCTACTGTACCTAATAACCTTGCACCCAGCGAAGATTCCTCAGTTTTGAGAGCAGGAGCTCCTTACGACTCATCAGGTCTCCACTTCAGAGTGGCAGAAGGGACACCTCCGTCAGACCTTCGTCACCCTTCTCTTCAGTCTCTTCCTCTCCTTCCTTTCTAAGGTTGCCATCCCTACTGCAAATTCCTCGGGCGACACAAAGAAAATCAGACAGGGAACAAAGCCTACATACAACCCTCTGCAGATATTATCAGAGGCACACAAAGAAGTCAAACAAAATACCTGTCAGGAATTTTCAAGCTACCTAGACTTAGAATGGCTCTCAAATTCACAAGTCTGTAGCTTTGACAATTAAAGTCTAACCAGAAACAACTTAAAAAAAAAAAAAGTTTCTTCCTAAAATATATCTGCAAAGTTCCTGGTACCAACAAGAAACAATGCTGTATTACAAAACCTCTGCTCAGAAAAAAACAAGCTCTGGTTTTTGAGGTGAGATTTGGACAAAAAAAAAAAAAAAAGTCCAATTTTATTTCTTTGGTTTTGAATGCACAAATTACGAGATGGATAGCTTGTGTCAGGTTCTGATTTTGATCATTTTGACGCAAATTGAAAAAATTCTGTTAAACTAAATGGAGATATTCTGATTTATAGCCAGGTAAATGACATCAAATTCAAGTCCCAGGTTTTCTTTCCTTCCTGATTAAATTACGTTAATGTACACTCAAAATAAAGCAACTACTGCTAGTGCTACTATTTTTTTTCAGCAGAGTAACTTAACTGTTAACAAAACACCACATACACATATACATGAAGTCATCAGGGTTAGTTCTTCTGTCTGCCATCTATCTGAAGCCTCACAATAACAAGGCTCATAGTAACACTATAGTACGTGGCCACCAACATATCACCCTAAACGCAGGACAGAAGTGAACCTGCTTCCTGTAAGGACCTGTAGGTCACTGGTTTTCCCTAAAATACTTTTTATTAATCTGATACCTGTATGAGATATGAAAAAACACAACACACTGTCTTCTTTCACAGAATGCACCAGGAAAAGGCCCAAAAAGCTAAATATTGCATCTTCACATTGCTAAAATGTTTGACATAGTATTTACTGCCATATTACCCCTAATTAGCAGTTTAAGCTTGTTAACAAGAACAGTTCTTTTCATTTAAGGTAAAAGGAATTATCTTTCCATTGTATAGGTAAAACTTGTAAATAGGACAGCTCATAAATTCTAAGATGAGAGAAACTAGGAAACGATTCATCCAGGCTTGGGTTATAAATTCAAAACATGAAGCAAACCATGCTTAAAGAAGAAGGTTTTATTTTTAAAAGCATTCATTAGGCTCTCATCTCCAAGACTCAGACTTGTAAATAATTTAAAATGAAAATGCGAACAACAGGGAGAAAAAAAACAAAAGCAATTCAAATCATTCCATTGTTATACCAATAAAACTGAAAACAATAGAAAAGAAGTTGGCAGATTTTGAAGACAACACCCAGAAAATATTTTTATTTACTGTATCTTTGAACTTAGATACTATGCTAGCACTGGATCCAATCAAAACCAAATTAGCTCTGACTTGTAACAATCAGGCTGTGCCCATGAAAGGATACACATGCTAAACTAGTAATTTTTAGTATTCACTGCACTTTATTCTGCAGCTGCCAAAACAAACAATCCAGCTGCAGCTTATGGATGCTTTTGGATGTTTTACTTTCCCGTTTTGACTTTTCAAAAATGTATATCCCATTAACAATTTGTATGGCATAAGGCGAGAACCCCCTTCCCTTTTAAGAGTAAGATAAACCTAGGTTTGCCTCACATGGGGAGCATGAGAAGAAATGGCCTTTACTTCACCGGCATGGAAGACAGGAAGTGAAGGCGACAAAAGTAACAACAGAAAACCAAAGACAAGGACCACTGCTGTCCTCGCTGCTTGCCCAGCGTCTCAGACCCAATGTCAGTACGTCCCTGCCGAAGGCGTGTCACACCGCAGGGAGCTAGGAGAGAGCAACGTTCTGCCTTCATTGGATTTCTGGAGGTTGCTACCCTTTTCCCAAGCACTCGGAACAATCCTCCAACTTAAGCTGGAACGATCCAACTCAAATATAACATACGATAAACAGCCAACGGAAGATAAGTATGCAAGCAGCATTTCATTCTCCTTGTTAACAGACCACACGAGACTGCAAAAGGCCAAGGTGCCGTACTTCTATGCCGCGCTCCTCGCAGAGAGAGACGGGCAGGCGTGCTGGGCATCCCCCGAACGTCCAGACGCGCTCCTTCAGCGTGCGGCCCATGGCGTGCGTGCCCGGCGGTCATGGCGGCGCTCCCCAGGGGCAGCACGGGAGCGGTGGGCCGGCTGGTGCCCACATGCCACCAGCATACGTAAAGCCACCCAGCCCCCTCCTGCTACGGCGCGTCCCGCAGCCAGCTCTGGGCCAACCATCTCACGCGCTTATAGCAAATACTCAGAGCACCAAGGACAAACCCAACCGCTCTCCCACCGAATGGAAACAGGCGCGGGCCACAGGCGCTTCCAGAGCAAGCCCAAGCTTGAAAACCTGCCTTAAGAGAGAGCTCATACATACACAAGTACAAAGCCGTACCAGAGCTCTTAAGGTCATCCACGTGGCACCACAGCAGTTTGTTTCTGTCTTTTGCTTAAATTAGAAGTTTTGTCAGGACCTCCACACTTTTCAAACTTCTTGGAGGAATGTTTCCTAGAGAAATATTTGTACACCACATAACTATACGGATTCCCCAATAAAAACGCCACACGAAACAACGATTTCTATATAAAACGATGACTTAGTATTACTATTTGGATGAGTTTTGTTACACCTCGTAATTGCAGTGGATTTTAACGTTTATATCTTTGTACCTGTATGTTGAGGGAGACTTTTGAAATACCAAAGATGGGTCTAAGGACAGCAAGAAACTTTCTTTTTAATTACAGTGAGACAAAGAAGTATCAGACAGGAAAGCATCTATATATAAGTTTGTAGCAAAATAGTGATCTGTGGAGATGTATACATCCAGATCCAGACACTGAAATATTGCACACCGTAACTACTCTGCATGCCTCCTCCTTGGCCATTACATATGCCACACACACATGTAACAGCTTGTATTTTTAAACTCAGAAAGGCAGAGGCAATTAAAATTTATGCCTGTACCACTGAGGACCAAAGGAGACTAAGAACATTCACAGCCTCCCAGCCCAGTTAAATATAACCCAAACTGTTATAGACAGTAGTTCAGCAGTAGGCCAGACTACCAGGAAAAAGGTCAGCCTGGTGCAGATCAAACAAACAAAACAAAACAAAGCAAAAAAATCACCAGTCCACAACTCTGCTAATGCAGGACTGGAAAGCAGTCATGAGTCATGCAAAAAAGCATTTTACTTTTGGAACATCATTACTGCCTGTTTCTAAATGGCACTCGCGTTATTTCTTTGAAAAGAAGCATGTGATTGGCTAGCACTTACTGTAGCTTTCATATTGAGGAAAGAAGGTAACTAGACTTCTTTCTGCTCTGAAGCTACAGATTGCTGCTGTTGTATAAGTTTGGGACACAACCTTCTTTCATCTTCACATGTTGAAGAACTGAAATTGAGTAAAATAAGAAAACTTCCACATATATTTAACATAAACTCCTAGAATGAGCTATAGACTTCTGTAACTGCAGGCCCTTCACTGGCAGGTGGCAGAAACAGGGTCACCAGAATTCACAGTTGCAGAGCAGCAAGGTGGGTGTGGTTCCCCTGTTTTAAACATGCAACTTTTTTCTGTGAAGCAAAAGACGCCTTCGGGATTTCTGCAGGTGACAAATCAGAGACTACAAGAAGAACACTTTGACATTTTTTGCTTCTTCACTGGTTTTATACACGTGGGCTAATAAACACTTTGAGCTAATGTCCTGAGCATTATGCCATGCCACCTCCCTTGCGGCCCCACTCTCTCCCATCCACAGTTAATCCCACACCTCCTGTTAGCCCCAGGCACCACCAGCGAGGCGTACTGCTCGTTTCCTGCAGGCCTCTGCGTCCACCGAGAACCACTGCTGTTCCTTCTGATCGTCGTCCATGCCGCATGCAGCTGCACCCCGGCAGCCCTCAGCGGCTGTGCTGCCCCAAGCCAGCACGGCCAACACAAAAAAAATACCTCTCTGGGGTAGAAGCATAGCCAAGAGCGCTCCAGTGGCCCGCTCTTGACTACTAATCCATCAGAATGAAAGCACCGTTTCTGTTCAACTCCTTATATAGTGCAAAGCACACAACAGAGGCTAGCTTTGTGAAAGACGGAGCAGCTACTCGTCACCCCATCACCACAACCCTCACGAAAAGAAGTCACTGCAAGAAGAGCAGCCATTACATCTGTTGAACAACGTCATCCTGTCTTCCCCACCAAGCCCTATTTTTGGCGATGTGCTCACTTCAAAAGAATAACCTGTACCCCAGGATGTGCAATCTAAAAAGTGAACACAGTGATTTTAACATGCACCGTAACACTGCGGCATTCACTTGAATGACTAGACCAGACATAGCTTAAAACATTTTTATTGGAGTGCTGGCATCATCCATCCAGTGCAGCCTTTTTGTTTCCCCAAGAAAGAGAGTATTTAAATTCTAAACCATCTTAGGAAATTCAAATGTATGAGGCGCTCACCAATTCCAGTTCAATCACATTTCATACGCCAATCCGTCTGTAAACTTCAGCTCGGGCACAAAACCACAAGTGTGTATACATTCAGAAGACTAAAAACAAAAAACAATTAAGCAAAGCAAAGCTGTTTTTCTTAATGTTGTGCACACTAACACAAAAATGCTGCTCTTCATTACAAAAGGTTGGTTTTAATGGAGTACTGTGACTGACATGCGCTTCACACACATTCTTCCTCGGAGTAATGTTTTTCTATAAAAGAAGACAACACAGCTTAAGTTCAAAAAAAAAAAAAAGTTTCTAACAATGAAAACTTTTGGGCAAATAAATTAGAAATTTTTGATGCTTTAACTACACAATAGTTCCTACAGAAGAATGATAGAAAGGACTGGCTCAATGTTTTTAACTCAGGTCATTTGAATTACATTTCCCAAAATGCTAATAAAACTGACATGTTTGAACATACTGAAAAAGTCACAGTCTATCACCATGCTGTCACATCAGTGCATTTGACTTTTTTTAAAATGTATGGATTATACAATTACTGCCAGGCTCCATATTTTATGTATAAAAGCTACAATCTGATTATATGTCCGTGCTGAAATAATTTATGAAATAAGGGTGGAATGACTGTAATGTTACTTCTATGATGAATGTAACTTGCTGTGAATAGTCTAGGAGATTGCAGGAGAGACCAAACCAAAGCCTGTAATTATCTTCATCTTTCATGAAGAGATGTGACCTGGGAAAAATATAGATCCCGACATCCAAAGCTCCAGCCTCACGCAAACATCTTGATTACTCATGCTCTGATACAGGAATGGAAAAAGAAAATTTATAGTCTTCACAGGCCACACCTTTAGATCGTTAAGGTAAGAATCACAGCGAATTACACCCAATGTTTAAATTATACGTTAGTCTATGATTGGTTTGCCCCATCAGCAAATCACTCCTGCGACCGTCACCCTTGCACTTTTGGATTGCCATTATTTACTACTCCCTAGGTGTTACCACCGTGCTGAGTATGATACAGACGACAAACCCAAGGTCTTGCAAGTCTGCATCAGGACAATTACACAAAGAACAGAAGAGGGTACAGGAAAAGAAGAATTAAAACTGTAACTATGAGAATTCTGAGATCACCAATAGCTACAGCATACAGATCAAAAATTAAACGCTTTTCCCTCTTCCTTCTCCTTAAGTAACACTGCATTTAACATCGTGGCTCACAGGCCATACTAATTATCTGAAGGAGCAACAGGAAACCTGCCATAACAAGTCAAACCAAACAAGACGATAACCTGTCCCTCAATGGCCTCCTAAAACAGTCAGTTTTGGTTTAATGATCTTCCCCACTGACGACGCATGCCTCTTCAGAAACGCACTAAGAAATTACTACGTTATTTATGTGAATTTGCTCTCCTTAGTGCAACCGGACAGGTCCCCTAGAACCCCACCGACTCTCTCGAGAAGACAGCGGCACGATGGTGAGAGCGCAGCAGGCCACCGGGGCTTGGCAGACTGCCCCGCTCAGCAATTTAAGCAGAGTAAGGAAAAAATGGCCACGGCTGGGTCCTTCACGCCTCGCCAGAGCCGCTCGGAGAGCTCCCGCCGCCAGCGGCGCGACTCCTCCCGCTGAAAGCGACCGTCGGGGGAAGAAGAGCGGGGCTCGGGCAGCGAAAAGCTTCCGGGACAGAGCTGAACCACGCCGCAGGCCGCGGCCCGGGGGCGCGGGAGCCGG
>Ga0065711_1037086_pt1 | contig 20214 bp, 16 predicted proteins | sample Hoacrofraction12_FD_59098 | JGI IMG/M metagenome (GOLD analysis project Ga0065711, IMG submission 59098) | Hoatzin crop microbial communities from Cojedes, Venezuela - Epithelial fraction 12 v2 (version 2) | ecosystem: Host-associated > Birds > Digestive system > Esophagus > Crop | place... | reverse complement strand
GGGGGGGGGGGGCAGCTTAAACAGCAGTATGTGAGTTCAGAGAAATACTTATCTAAAATAACACTTATTTTAAAAATAACTTAGGACTTCAGTGAGGAGAAAAGTTACTGACAGCTTTAGTCCAGGAGTTGGACAGTAATGCTAATACAGAGCTGTGAAACGTGCCCGTTGGAAATATCCAGTACTAAGGATGTTTAAACACATCTGGTGGGCCTTGAAGCCTTGAAAGAGGAGTTGTGTTACATCACAGCAGTTCTTCAAGGTCTTACAAGCAATATCTGCAACTGATCATAAATAAACACATAAATACATAGATGAAATTTTACACGAAGAACACTCTTGTGGCTGAGAAGACCCGTTTAGCACATACACTGGACGCATCTCGTTCTTAGCTCCTGTGTGACTTCTGACAGTTTATTGCCTTGTGCTTTGCCTTTCCTGTGAGCAAGATGCAGTTACTCAGGTCAAAGGCAGCTACACGTGACAGTTGCTGTAATGTGAAACGCTACATTTCTGTTCTTTGTTGTGGGACTGACTAAGTGACTTTCTGAGTTGTTTTAATGACAGATTAATTCAATAAATGATGTGTGTCAAGGAATACAAACATGTTTTCACAGAGTGAGCTCTAGCCAATGAAAGCCCTAAAACAATTTGTCAGATCAGTGACGTTTTACCTGGAAAGAAGATTCTGTCAGTGGCTGTTTGCTCTATCAGTGTCTCTTACTGGTTTATGTATGCGGCACTGTTGTAGTTAGCATTTTAACAGTATTAATCTGACGTCTTATGAGTGCAGTGTTCTCAGCTGTAGAAGTGAAAGAGAGAGCTGGTACCCAGAGGAAGCCTGAGGTTTTATTGCCAACCATACTTTGGTCAAGAAATGACTGAAGATCTTAAGAGTGCGAATGCTCTCTTTTCTGTTTACTAGTTTGGAATATCTTCATATCTTCTCTTTTAAAGTATGCTGTTTTTTTCTAGGGAACGCCAAGATGCAGATGGACAAATGAAGGAGCTTCAAGACCAACTTGAAGCTGAACAGTACTTTTCGGTACTATGCTTCTTTATACTAATCTGTTTACCAAGTATAATGTTAGCTTTGCATCTTCCTCCTGAGCCATCAGGTGTTTCACACCCTCTAACTTAAAGCTAATTCTTTTTCTTGTTTCTGTCTTCAGTCTTGTTCGCAGCCTTGTCATCCCTGCTTGTTCTTGATCACTGAGCAGTGTGAAAGAGCTTATGTTAAGAAATGACCCAGCTTTGGAAGGGAGTCCCAAACAGAGTTTAGAGGGAGGAGGATTCAAGCAGTTCATTCCTTCTCTTTCACAGTGTAAATAATTTTCTGCATGTTTCAAGCCTTTTGCAATCAGCATCTCTTCCATGCTGTGTGGAAGAGAAGAGCTGTATTCTCAGAATCACGTGGCGTGGCAAAACGTGTATTTAAGGCTTGGAAGGAAATTTTTGCATTACAGCCAAACTTGGTAGAGAACTGTTGGGAGTTTTCGCTTTATTTTGGTAGGGTGCAATGGAACAAATAGGTACTGTACTTGGAAATCATCGCTAGCACATGGAGGTTAATTTATTTTAACAATGCATAGTCAGTCACGCTGCAGGTAAAGGCCAAAAGGCTTGCTTTAGAATTTAAAGAAACTTCAGACTTTACTGTGGTCTTTACGTTGGTGAGGAGAAGGACTGTCTGAAGTTTTAGTAGATCAACAAGTTGCACACACTGAAGGAGAGAAAGGGAGATTTGAGATCAGTTGACTGATGCACGCGGGCCAGAGAGAGGCAGTCTGTTTTGAAAGCCCTGTAGTAATCCACTTGACCTGTACTCAGTTATTTGAGTGTACAGAGAAATATAATTTTTCTTTTGTTTCCTCTAGAGCTCTAGATTTGTATCCATTTCACAAAAATCTGAGTTTCAAATGCTATTCTGATCTGTTTTTTCCTTTCCTCCTATACTTCTTTTTGCTCTTTAACTGTCACGTTTTAATGGATTAGTATTGTGAAAATCTGAGTTATACCTCCCTCCCTCCTTCTGACAAAAACCTAAAATAGTAGAAAAAAATAAATCACTGATTTTCCTTGTTTCTGATACTTCTGATTTTTTATCAAATAGTGGTATTCACACGGAGAGTCTCTTTAACAGTATGTTTACAAACATATAAAATGTATGTTGTACATCTGTCCATTCACAAATACAGAAGTTAGAAAAAAAACCCAAAAAAACCTCAAAAAGTAAAATAACAAAAACATATTTGGGAATTATGATGTTTAGTTAAATTTAGAGAAAGCATTGCACAACTATGCTGTAATTGAGCGTGTGATTAAAGAATCGCATACAGTGTCATCTTGTATCATCTTTTGTGTACCTTCAGGCTAGAATATGCAAGTCACATTCTTTTGTGTCCAACTTTAAATTCTAGACTCTGTACAAGACGCAAGTTCGAGAACTTAAAGAAGAATGTGAGGAAAAGACCAAACTTTGTAAAGAAATGCAGCAAAAGATACAAGAGTTACAGGATGAGAGGTAGGTTTTACTAGTTGTACTACTAATACATAAAAGATTAGGAAGGCATTTTGTTGTTTCATACTTTTTTTTACTCCCTTCCTCCTCACACCAAAACCTCTCCTTTTTTTAAGTTACCAGATTTAATATGTATGTATCAATGATTTGCAGAGATTCCTTGGCTGCTCAGCTAGAGATTACTTTGACAAAAGCTGATTCGGAACAACTTGCACGTTCTATTGCTGAAGAACAGTACTCTGATTTGGAAAAAGAGAAGATTATGAAAGAGCTGGAGATTAAAGAGATGATGGCTAGGCATAAACAGGAACTTACTGAGAAAGATGCCACCATAGCCTCTGTGAGTAATATGAATCATGATTTTGGTAGAGGCTTACGTGGGCTGGAGTTTTGTTTGCAGTTGGAGTTATCTATTGTTATTTACCATACTTAGAGGTAAATGAGATACAACTATATCTGACATTATAAAAATATTTCTTTTCTGTGAATGAAATACATATAAAAAAAAATTTTATCATGTTTCTTCCATGCAACTCTCTGATTGTTCTGTCATCTGTGCCCCTACCCCTCTTAGAGCTAGTCCTCTTATTTTTATCCTGCTTTCATCTGAAGCATTTCCTTCTGTCCTGCAATGCTTTCATATACCAAATGTGTTTTGTTTTACGTTTTACACAGTCATGTGTACGTTTTCTTTTGTAGTTGGAGGAAGCAAATAGGACACTAACTAGTGATGTGGCTAATCTTGCTAACGAGAAAGAAGAACTAAACAATAAACTGAAGGAAGTACAAGAACGTATGTATTCTCTGAAGCAAATGTAATTTAATTTGAAACCAGTTTTGTTCTTTAATAGTACTATTTTCTTTTGTAATGAGCTTTCATAGATTTTTTTTTTAATTACCTTGCTACAGAAAATGCAAAGCTAAAAGAAGAAGAAGCAAATGTAGGAAATATTAAAGCACAATTTGAGAAACAGTTGTTGAATGAAAGAACATTGAAAACCCAGGTAAGCAAATATATCTAAATTAATGGAGAGGTAGTCTTCATAAATAATTTTTAATAGAAAGCTTTCCATGGTAAACTGTCTATATATACCGTTAACACTTGTGGTGGTTCAGTTCCCCCCACCTGGCAGTGACAATCCCAGAACCAGCCAACATTGTGTTCTTGCTTACACTGCAAGAATAGTTAGCTGGCATGACTGGCCATTTTTCTTGCCTTTGAATAAGAGCAGTGAATTGGGACAACTTGGTGCTTTCCTTGTCTTTATACAAGAGCAGTGAGTTGGGCTGATCAGGCGTGCCCTGACTGCACCTGGAACTCCTGATGCCTGGAGTCACATCTGCCTGATAAATGTCAGAACTGTACATTCTGGATAATGCTGGAATTGTGTAGTTACTGTCTAAATATCAGGATTACATCCTGTGGAGTGTGGCAAGGATGGAATATTGCTGATGCCTAAAGTCAGCCATCCTGAGACCCTACAAAGAGCGGTACCAAGGAAGGCCCTTTGAGCTTTTCTGGTCTGCAGTGGGCTGCGCCCAGTAACTCCCTCTGAGTGGGAGGCCTCTCAGAGCATCTCGCAAACTACCTGGGCTGATCTCCTTGAGACTCAACCTTTGCCCCTTGAGAAATCATTTGATTTGAAGTGAGTATTTCACTAAACTCCAGAGGAATTTTTATCATTGTGTGAGTGTGAATCGATTCAAAGCATAATATTCTATTACTGTGATTGTAACAGCAAATTCTTTTTAATCACTCTGTAAATGCTAAGTTGACGAGTGATTAATAGTTGCTAAATCCTTGTGATTCTGTCTCTCTCTTTAAACTGTGAACACACCCTGAATTGGTGATAAACATATTCCTTAGATATAAACCATTGTAGTCAAAGGCTGGTTCTGGATCCAGCTGCACCCAGGCTCCTCTCTGAGAAGGAGTTTAGAGAGCAAGGGGGGCCATTCCGAACCTGGTGACTCAACGGGAGGGTCTCCCTTACCCCTCACACTTTTCTTTTACTCTGTATAAACCATTTTCCATTAAAAACCTCCTTCGATTTTGCATTTCATTCATTTAATAAGTAATAGAGTGAACCTTGCCAACAAACGTTGTAAAATCATGTTTTCTAAATTTTCAGCAAAATCTTTTCTTGCAAAATCTTTGAGTGACCTTTTAAGCGACCTAACCACTCATTTGCGACAACACTTTATTCTTTTTTGCCCCTTAAACAAAATATATTGATCTTTTTTTTTCTTCTACTAAGTAGACTTTCAGTGTAGACAAACTGCATCCTCATCATTTATTATAGATGAATTCCTAATCCAGATGCAGTCCAGCAGCAAAAATCTTGATTTCAGTCAAGTTAATTAATATTTTATTGGTTTCTATCTTGATTTATATTCCTCTGTAAGTTCCATAAAACAGTGTATTTCGGATTTTAATTCAGATTGTTTTTTAGAACAAGTGGCATTTTAATCCAAAAATACATTTTGAGGCTAGCTATTGGAAGCGGAAGAGATTACTTAAATGAGTAGAAATGTTCAAAGCAAATGCTTGCTGAAAGTGAAAATGGCATGATTACTTTCTTTTCAATTTTGCATTGTACATTGAATTAAAGCAACTTTATAGTACTGGATATGCAGGGGTCAGTTTACAGTTAGAATAAAGGTGCCTGGTCATGGATAGGAGAGGGGACTTTATTTGTTCAGGATATAACTAAATTTATTTATTGGTGTTTTTTTGTCTTTTTTTTTTTTTTTTTCTTCCCCATGGGAAGGCTGTGAATAAATTGGCTGAGATCATGAATCGGAAGGGTCCAGTCAAACGTGGAGCTGACACTGATGTACGGCGTAAGGAGAAGGAAAATAGGAAACTGCATATGGAACTGAAGTCTGAACGAGAAAAGTTAACCCAAATGATGATCAAATATCAGAAGGAAATCAATGAAATGCAGGCAGTAAGATCCTTTTGTACATATAAACATTGATAGCATTTTCTGTAATGCTCACTGAATTTGTACAGGCTTTAAGGCAGCATATGTCATCTCTGTTTCTGAATTTTCCATGACCAAAAGAAATATGCAGGGTATATACAGAGAGAGATTGGCTGCAAAGTCTGCGTAACTTTCTACTTACATTTTCTCTGAGTAACTGAGTATTGTGATAATAGGAAATCTTGTAATTTTTTCCTTCAGCAAATAGCAGAAGAGAGTCAGATACGGATTGAACTCCAGATGACCCTGGACAGCAAAGACAGTGACATTGAACAGCTTCGTTCGCAGCTACAGTCATTACACATTGGTCTAGACAACAGTAGCATAGGCAGTGGACCTGGAGATGCTGAGACAGATGATGGATTCCCTGGTAAGTGAAGTTCATTAATACTTTTGCATTAATTGGTTTTAGATCAGTGTTTTACTGTAGAAGCTGAACTATTAAAGTAACCCTCTGGTGATACTGTGTCTCTTCATCTTCATGTGTTTCTGCCATCTTATCAATGCTTTGATAGTGATCACTATCCACTGACTAACTATATCTGTCTGTAATCATACTTCCATTTTACATTTATTTAAATAAATTTCTCTTAAAAATTCTATTGTACCCCATTAAAACTAAGTATTTTTTTCCACTTTATTGTGGTGGTTACTTGGCAATTACTGTGTTATGTGATGAAATGTAAAACTAATACTCTCTTCTTAGACATTCTATTTTGACTTCTTTTCTACCTTTTTCCTCCTTTGTGCTTTGTGTTTAGTCCATATCACTCAATCCCACACTATGGAATCCATGTCTTTTACCTACCAGCACTCTTCTACCTCTGTCAGTATTGCCACTAAGCCTTCCAGTTCTCGCATGCTTCTCGATTCTGATTCTGACTCAGAGGAAGAACCTTTGTCTTGTTCCCACAGCCCTACAGAAGCTGATAGTACAGGTGACATCCCTGAGAACTGTTTGGTTTTGTTCTCACCGTGTCTCTTTTTCCCTGTTTCAAAACTAACACTACTAATACATTATTAAAAAAACAAACAAACAAACCAAAAACAAATCTGGCAGTGAACACACTGCAGTGGCAGTTAACATTGCCATCAAAGACATGAAAACGTTTGCATGAACAAATAACTGGCCTGTTTTCTCTAAATGTTTACAGATGCTTGCTGCCATTTATAAACCCACCATTTTTATTAAAGCATTGAATAAATAAGCCTTATGGCCTTGTTTTCAAGGTAGAGTCTGTCCAGTATCTGCAGCTATCTGTATCACCTGAAGATACTGGATACCAAAAAGTCAAATCTTTGTGTTTAAGGCAAGTGTGGACACATCTAACTCCTCGCCATCTAAATTTACGTTACTTGCTCATAGAAATTTAGTCTTTTGAGTATTATATTGTTTTGCCTTAATTTGAGTCTTGTATTTGATTCTTGTGTGATAAGGCAAGCAAAATTTATTCATTTTTCCAGATACATAGAGCATATCATGAAATTGTGTGGCTCTGGTAAAAGAGCGCTTTGTTTTCCTAATTCTGTACTGATTTTATATGAGTACACATACACTGCATTGAACAAAACTTCTGTTTTGTGTTAATGTCAGAGGTGGGTTTTTTAATTACATTCAAATTTCTGTATTTAACTTGAGATTCCTTTGAAGTGTGAATACCTTTCCACTGAAGGCAAAATTTGTTTCGTAGTATTGACATTGCTTCATCAAGCTAGAGTAAAGAATAATGCATTTCCTCTGTTTTCCTCATTTTCTGTTTTTGGCTATGAGGCTTCTAATAAAAGAATGATGAAGTACAGAGATAATTTTTTCCTTGTTAGCTGGTGTTGTGGTATCTGCATGGTTTTGTTCTAAAGTAAAAATCATATCTAAGCTAGGACTTTTTGCTGGCATAATTACAACAGATTTGAGATATGATGGTTGTGTTTTGTTGTAGAAAGCCTGGGAGACTGAGGCAGAATTAGAAAAAAGAAAAATTTACAGAGCAAAAAATATTAATTAGAATACTAAAATTTGAAATTTTGCCTGACATATAGAGGATATAGGTTATTTGTGATGGTAGTTTGCCTTTTTTTTCCTTGAACTGGATGTTGTGTGGTCTGTACTAATATCTTCAGATGCTGTTTTCAAAGGTAAAGGTTGATAGACATAAGCATTTTAAGTCTTGAAAAAATTACTGAATGCGTGTGCTATAATTGCAAGTTTGCTCTTCCCCTTCTTCCTGATGCCTACTAGTGTTTTGTGATTGCTTTGTTGGTTATTGGCTGTATAAAATAGGAATAAATTTAATTTATTCCTGAACATTTACCGTGATAAATTTTGAAAGACCTTGTAGTTTTAAATCATTCATGTTGTCATGTTTGCTCTGTTGCTTTATTACTGATCTTCAATAACTATTTTCAAACGCACAGTAGTCTGAAAAATAATGTTTTGTGAATATTTATGTTCTTTAATGTATAACTTTCTTTCAGAATCAAGATTGGAAGGCTGGCTATCACTGCCTGTTAGAAATAACACTAAAAAATTTGGATGGGTTAAGAAGGTAAGAAAACCACATTTATGATCTTGTTTCATATGTAATCTGAAGTTCTTTGTCCAGCCAGAGGTGAGAACAGCCATTTGTGTTCTTCAGATGCTTGAATATTCTGCTGTAAGCATTCCCAGCAGTGTTACACAGATGGAATTCAGCAGAGTCTGGAATCAGATGCCCTTGACGGATTATTTAGGAGAGAAAACTGACAACTACTTGTCTGCCTTGTGCAGCCTTCACTCGTTTACTGCTCTTCAGTAGCCTCTTTGATGAGTCTTTGCCAAAAGAGTAACATACCCATTTTCATACCAGTTCACTTACTGCTCAGTCAAACTGTTCAATCTGGACAAAATTCTAGAAATAGGAGGTCTTCCAGGTAACTAGATTTTTAATGAAAACTGCTAGCAATGCCGGTAAGTGTAACGGTGATCTTTGTGAGTCGGATCCCTATGGTGAACTGCACATGTAAAATAGACATCATAAGATGGCGATTACTGTCACTGCCAGTCCGAGTGAAAATTAAAGCAGTAAAATAGAAATCAAAACCTTTTATCATACTTTCTTCCAGAGGTTCATTTTTATATCTTCATAGATACTTAAATCTGTTTAAATATCAATCTGATAACATAAATTGATTTATCAGATAATCAGAATTTTCTTTGTTGTACAGTGAATTTACTGGCAAATCATGGACTTAGCCCACAGTACTACTGTTGTCCATTTAGCTACCATTTAATAACATTGTAGAAAAATGCTGCTGTGACATCTGTGGTGATTGCTGTGACATCTTTGACAACTGTGATGAGCTGGATTAAAATGTATGTTTTATCCTTTTCTGTCTCCTAACAGTATGTAATTGTAAGCAGTAAGAAGATCCTGTTCTATGACAGCGAACAAGATAAAGAACAATCTAATCCCTATATGGTATTAGATATAGAGTAAGTATTATCACCTGAGATTTCTGCTTCTGATTTTTAGGTCAGCTGTGTTGGAAAGGATTTGACAAAAGGCCTTTTGAGGTCTTGTCTGGGAGTGCAATGTCAAATGGGGTGCATTTTTGTAATTTGAGCTGCAGAGCTGGGGGCTTAGATGTCCATTGTGGTGGAGAGTTGGGTTTGCTGTAGTGCAGCAGTGGTCTGGTGCTCAGTCTGGTGCAGGCAGCTCCGATGCAACCGAGCTGCTCCGCGAGCTCAGCTAGACCTACCTCACATACACACTGTAGCAAAAAACATTAAGAAAACTGTAGCGGAGAGCCTATAATTTTCAGTGTTTGTACATTTTCACTTACAGCATGTCCTTATGGGTGGGATTTATAGTTAATCTATTTTCTTACTAAATACAGAATGTGGCTATTCAGAGGTTGGAGCGTGGGGAGAGGGTTGTGTTAGAAAGCTGCTGGCAATTGTTAAAGTCAAGTGATGTTGGTTTTTCAGTGCTGTCTTTTTTCACGCATATGGTTAGATACTTGTGACCTCTTTTTATTTAGAGATTTGGAATTTCATGTGAAGGATTGAAAGATAGGGCTTTAATCAAGCAGTTAGGAATTTGTACTGACAAGTCTTTAATGGCTCTAAGTCTTAATGTGGTATGTTGTATCCTAACCTAATCTGTCAATTTAAATGTATCATTTTGGTAACATTAATTTTTGTCCTTGTGGAAATAATTTCCTATAGCAAACTCTTCCATGTCCGACCAGTCACCCAAACTGATGTGTATAGAGCAGATGCCAAGGAAATTCCTAGGATATTCCAGGTATTCAGTAATAAATTAATGTTTCTGGCATAACAAACATATTTCACACATTGTCACAAATATTTTCATAACTTTATCTACTGAAATATTTCCTAAAAACTTATTGAAAAAGAATTCCAGTGTAATTCTTCATTCTTTCTGCTTAGATAATTATTCTGAATTTACATTTGTCATCTAGGAGTACTGAGAATATTATGCTTTGATTCTAGATTCTATATGCTAATGAAGGAGAGAGCAAAAAGGAACAGGAATTTCCTGTGGAGCCCATGGGAGAGAAGTCAAATTACATTTGTCACAAAGGACATGAGTTTATACCTACTCTTTATCACTTTCCAACCAATTGTGAAGCTTGTATGAAGCCACTGTGGCATATGTTTAAACCTCCTCCTGCTCTAGAATGTCGCCGTTGCCATATCAAATGTCACAAAGATCACATGGATAAGAAAGAAGAGATTATAGCACCTTGCAAAGGTAAATAGAAAGTATTTGAATATGCATATAGTCACTGGAGTCACAAGGCATTCTAATAGATGAGAGGATTCTAGTAATGGTCTGACAGCAACAGAACATGAACAGGTAGGTTTTTCTTTTATTAGTACGTAGCTGTCGGAACCTTTCTAAGGGTGTCTGCATGAGGAACAGCTCACCCCTGTGAGTCAGCAGCAGGTGGCCAATGTATATACATACATACCTGTTGTACTGTCAGCCTCATGCAGTAAAGCGTGGTGGTTGTAAGACTGCTCACGCTGTGTGTTGGGCTGCAGTGCTATGCAAAATGACAGTGTTCGTGCGTGTTATAAAATAGCTTACATTACGTGAAGTTTATTCCTTGTGACTCAGGTTACAGTTTCTTGGGCTCAGGCACACCTCTTTGTGTTACTCTTCCTTGTTTTTCTCCACGTGAGTGTGTCTCGTCCACAGTACTAAGTTGTTACCCTCTAAATGTGAGGAGGCGGCACTGTCAGCAGCCAGGAGACAATGTTTGGCAAAATGTGGTTCACTTCGCTTTTGATTTCTCTGCTGATTTCTCTTTGAGTTAATTGTGAGAGTATGGTAACCTGACAACTAATTTTTTATGTGGGGACGTGTTTAGTAGCAATATTCATTTCTATTTTTAAAATTCTTCCTACAGTGTACTATGATATTTCAACGGCAAAGAATCTACTACTGTTAGCTAATTCTACGGAAGAACAGCAAAAATGGGTGAGCCGACTGGTGAAAAAAATACCCAAGAAGCCTCCAGCACCAGACCCCTTTGCTCGATCTTCTCCCAGAACTTCCATGAAGGTACAGCCAAACCAGTCCATCAGACGACCAAGTCGACAGCTTCCTCCAAACAAACCAAGGTGACAACAAGAGATACTATTTAGTTTATTGTTTTAAACATTTTACTACAATTAGTGTCATATGTTGATGAGGACAATTGACCACACATGTTGTTGACTCCTGACATGTGATCTAGCATGCCATCTTCTGTAGACCTCAGTTAAGTTGTGAGAAGAGACATTATCTTGGTTCCCTTGTGTAAAAGACCTTGCATTACCTGTTAGTTAACTCGACCACAGGAATAATGTATCCCATTGCTCTTACGTGTAATAGGCAGAACTTGTAACATCATCTGTAGCCAAACAGTTCCTGTGAACTGGCAGCTGGTAGGGAAAATGGGGTTTAACTAGACAAAGAGTGGGTGAGAGGGATGTGAAGATTTGAAAAACAAAAAAAAAAGAAAAGACAAAAGAAAAAATTGTTTTAAAATTTTCAAGATGGCGACTGCTGTACCTGATTTCAAGGTGAGCAGTGAAGTTATTGTGGTTCTAATGAACCTTGGAGAGAATTGGGTACCTTCAAAAAACAGTCTGGAAGGCCTTACACATAACAGAAGACTGCACGTATTTTGTTTCTTATCGGTTGCTTTTGAGGCATGTGTTTGAATTCCTGCCCCACTGTCAGATTAGACAACCGATTGTGGATTTGTCTGTTAGTGTGTGTTTCATCTGACCAAATGTATATATCCGTGTCTGGCTCCATTTACAGCTGATGTTTAGGAAGAGATGTTTTCAGGATTCACGTGCTCCTAGTGAGAAGAGGAGCATACAGCACGCTCTTCGACATCTACAGTGAAAACCTAGTTCAGATGACTCTCACTTTTGCGTCTCTGCCCGCGGGGGTTCCGTAGCGTGGAGCCCGCTGCTGCAGTGGTAGACACCTGTCTGAGCATCACTCCCACCTTTTGCAAGAGAGCAGGAAGATGTGCGGTGGGGGATCACCATTTGATCTGGAGCACTTACCAAAAGATGGGAGAATTGGTTTCTGTTCCTTATTCGGCCTAGAAGGACTTATGCTCATGTCTCGTGACTCCTAAAAGAACAGTCTTACCAGTTTCCCCTGATCTGGGGAAAAAATGTCCATACAAAACCCAGTAATCTATTATTGGATCACTTTTAAGGAGCAAAATCCTATACTGAATTGTGGGAGTGCTAACATTCTGCAGGTAGTGCTTATGAGATTGCACAGTACAGAATTTCTGGGCTTTTTTCAGTTTGCTTTTTTCACCACCTGGAGCACTGGCTAATGCTTGGTTATATCAGCCCCCAGTTGTTGACAGCCGGTGAAAGATTTGGTCTGACTTGGGTTTTTTTGGTGCAATATTCCAGCAACAAGGGACAGTTCAGCAAAGGCTTACCATTTTTCCCCAGAAAGATAATTTGGCAGTGGCTAGACAGTATTGCTCTCCTTGTTTCTGTGACCAGACCGACACCAGTATCTGGGCTGGCTGGTTGGAAGCTGGGTTGGGGGAGTTGCGTGCTCTGTCTGACTGTGGTGCTGTTGTCACCACAAAACAGCCTTATGCTACAGAGAGGTAGATCTTAAAAAAATAATGGTATTTTAATGTGTGAAAATGTGTAGTGAAAGGACTCAAAGTAATTTAATTTCACTTCCCTCCTAACTTCCATACAGTCTAATTTTGGTGATTTACTTCACATAGTTAAAAGAAAGTTAGACCTCATAATTTGGATTTTAAATTATTAGATATTTTTTTTTGTTATAACCATGAAGGTAAAAAGTTTTGTAATTACTGCTCTTTAGGGACTGATTATTGAAGAGTTTCTTTGTGCAAAACTAACCAAAATATCAATGTTTGGATTGAAGCATAAATCAAAGAAACATTATTTGGGACAACTTGAGGGACAAGTAAAATGCTTTTCTTCTGCATCATGCTCACAATCTAATTCATTAGCGTTATTCTGTTTCTTACTGTTGACATACAAAGGGTATATTATAAGTTCTGATTCTTTTTCCATAGCTATTCTTAGGTGCTCTGAAAATAATTTTTCTCCTTCTAACACCCTTCTTTCAGTCTTCATGACCTTTTTTACAAAATGCTTTTGTAACACAGTATTTACTCCTACCATTCTTCTTACTTATGGTCCTCCTCCACTACAAATCAGTCTTGAATGTTTTTTTTTCTGTCTATAGATTTTTATATCTGTATATTTTGTAATGGTGGAAAACGAGGACAATAAACATTTTTGTTTAAACCATTTTATTCTTGCAGCTAAACTTTCCAAGTTAGCTTTGCAAATGTACCAGACAGATGGAAAAGCGTAGTTCTGTGAGGTTATCTCACCTGTCACCTTACTTATGCAGGTCTGTCAAACCAGTGGAAATTTGCATGGATTTGAGCACTTTTAATTAGAAACCACATACTTATAAGTTACTGTAATTGCTATGGCCACTTGATATCTGACTGGTCCTTCTATGAGGCTTTTGTGCAAGGGCTTACCATATGGAACAATTCCTTTTCTGTTAGGGACTTCAGTAAAAATGAAGATCTAGTTGCCAGTTAAACCTGGGGACAAACTGGGGCTGAGCCAGTGGTGGGCCCTGGCAGCAGGCTCTGGGACTGCGGCAAGAGGAGCACAGCCAGGCGACCGAGGGAAGAGGTGACCCGCCTCAGTCCACTCCCTGGTCTGCAGCGAGGTACAGCCTCCGCGCCTGGGCGCCCGGATTCAAACCAGACATTGAGAAACTGGGGAAGGTCCCGCGGAGGACACCAGGATGGTCAGAGCGGAGGCTTGAGGAGCTGGGCTTGTTCAGCTTGGATGAAGGACAGCTCCAGGGCGGTGTCGTAGCAGCCTGGCCCTGCCTGTGGGGAGGGCATCAAGGAGATGGAGCCAGGCTCTTCAGTGCTGTGTGGTGGGAGGGTGAGAGATAAGGGGCTCGGCTGAACCAAGAGAGATTCCAGCTGGGTGGAAGGAAAAGCCAACACAGACAGCTGGCGGGGAGGCAGGCTGGTGAGGCTGGACAGGCTCCATCCCTGGAGGCTTTCAGGACCTGGCAGGACAAAGACCTGAGCAGCCTGGGTTGGCCTTGCAGCTGGTCCTGCCTGGAGCAGGACAGTGGGCTAGAGGCCTCCTGAGGTCCCTCCAACCTGCATGGTCCTATAAATACTGTCCCTGCTAGGAATTTCACACAGCGATTGTTTCTCCAAGGTTTTTGTGGCTGTTGTTCTTTGCGGTGATTTAAGAAAGGGCAAACCAATTTTTGATACAGACCATACAATTTTTGATATCCATTCAGATGGATTATGTCAAAAGGATAATTCCAAATTGAAAAAAATCAAGTTTAATAATGCCTGTTTTGGTTTTTCTTTTTTTGCTTTAAATGGTGACAGTGCCTAATATATTCTTTAAGTGTTTTAGAAATTACAGTAGCCATAGTTCATATAATAATATTGAGCCTTTTCAGGGATATATTGTATTTATAAGTGTAAAAACTTTAAAAAAAACCCAACCCTTGAAACCCATTTTGTTTAAAGCAGGTGATAAACTGTATTAAATGCTGTAGCATGTTTTAGTTAAAACACACTCAGTGGTCTGTTAGGGCAAGGTTTCTATCTCTGCCTCCTATGGCTGGTGTATAATCCTGATTTAAAATAATTGAGCTCACTGGTGAGATGACTAGACTGGGTTTCATTTCTTGTAGCTATAGCAATTGAGAAGTTAGTACTTGCGATACTAATCTAGGATCCTTTCATAACAGCAGAAAGAGGTGATTGCTTCTAGACGGTGATTCATCCCATCCTAAAATAAATGCCTAAAATAGGTAAAATGACTCATTTACTGACAAGGTTTGCCTCGCTTGCTTTGTTCTGTGTTGACCACAGAAGGAGCACAGGCAGCGACGCCTAGAGAACAAGTTGATGTATCCTCTTTTTTTTTGGCATTGCTTAGTTTAAATAATGAACTACAGGATAGTGATATAGTGTAATCCCACTGTATTTGGGATACCATAAAATTCTACTGTTTGTATTGTTTGTAAATTCAGAGGACTGTATTTTATTTGATGTCTTGTTCAGCAATCATAGTTACTTGATTTTATTGAAAAAATCATTAGCCTTGCCTTATTGTCTGGAAAGGGATAGCAGGAGAGCATAGAACTGCACCTCAGTCAGCAAGAGCAACAGCAAAACAGGAAGCAGCTAATTTCATGAAATGTACATGTCGGTCTTTCCTACTGAAATTTTTTGGGAAATACCGATATGGTTAGCTGTTCGATAGAATTGAATTATTTGTGAGATAAATTTCCAATGAACAGAGTATTCCTGGCTTACGTGAACACTAACTGAATCTTTATATTCCATGATAGGCGAAGGAAGGAACCCACCTACCTTAACAGGCTTTTATTTTAAAAGGTTTAGTGATAACAAATGGAATTTTGAAGTCTTTTATAGAAGTGTGACACACATTAAACATCAAACCCTCCTGTTGCAGATTACTTGATCTGGCATTTAAGGACTGGGATTGGTCATTTGATGATGTTGATGATATTGATGGTGATGATGATGATGACGATGTTTTTGATTTCTGAAGAAGTTTAAGGGGTAAATCTAAATAGTGAGGAATGGATTTGTTTGCCTTTGAATACAGCATGCTGTGATGGATTTTGTTTCTCAAACCAGAGAAAATACAAGATCTCATTTTAATATTTTAAACAGTAAAAATGAGATTCTGTTCATGATGTCGATGAATTTTTAGAGAAGTCATTTTCATTAAAATTGTGTTGTTGCCTTGGTCAGTGTTTTTATTTTTCTAATTTTAGATCTTTATTCAAAACTCATGTCTGCCTGCCCAAAAAGAAAATAACCTCCTCTTGTCAGAGTAGTTGCTCATCTGTAATTGTAATATTGCTAACCTCTGCACATAACTTTTGGAGGTTGAAAGGGAGATTGTAGCAGCTGGATGTTTAGCTGAAATAGAATTGGTATTTGCAAATACTTCTCAGTTTGAAGCTTAGAACATAAACTGATTGGTCTGTGGCTAGCAGACATGAAATCACTGGAGTTCTGCATTTTGCTTTTCTACCTGTGTTATGAAGTGAATTTGACTTGGCTTTCCTTTGCAGTGCTGTGCTTTTTGGGTACCTAACCGTGCATTTGAAAACTAGGGAAACAAATGAGCTTTTGCAGCTTCTGTGATACGGTTTCTGTGACTGCTTTAGAAAAGATATGGCCGTTTTAGTGACCTCACTTCTCCCGCAGCTTACTTAAATACACGATGTGAATGTACTGGAAATAGTGACAACTATTTTATAGTTCTCAATGTTTAATCATTGTACATGTTGATGCAATGTTATATTTACACAGAAAAAAACCCTCAGTGTTAAATTCCTAAGAATTCCTTAACATAGTACATAAGGTGTCTCAGCCTTGTAAAGGAATGGGCGATGACAGCAGCACTAGGGCTGTACCTCCTCTGTGTACTCATTTAACGGAGATACCAGCTCTTGTAGAATTTAACTGGCTTAGTGTTTACAGTAACAAGCATTAGGTTAATTAAATATACTGCATCTTTATGTATTAAAAGCTTACAAATTACTAATCTTTTAGAAGCGACTATTAGTGTTGTGCACGTTGTACTTTACCCCCATCTGTTACAAGGGGGTTTAACTGCTTCGGGATCATGATGTGTAAGGATGTCCTATACTTAACAGTACTGTTGAATGTAGAGGTGACATTTCTCCCAAGTGTGCTGATGAACCCATCTTAAAGGAAGGCTTTGAGGAAGTATATTTTTGTCATATTACATTCATAGCATTTACTGACCAAACTTCTGCTTCTTTTTTCAGCTAACTGCTTTCCGTGAATGCAGACGCAATTCAAGGTGATAATTTTCTTCCCGTTACAGCAAGACTGAAACATATCCCAAAATATATTAAAAATATATATTCTCCTGAGAGATTGTGCTATATATATCAGAGGTTTACATTTTTGCTGCAATATAAATTACTAATCTCTGAGGGTTTTCCTGCATTCTCCTGCGTGATTGATCAAATGAGGAATGGTTGGTAAATAGTAAAAGGATACGTTAGGTAAGCTTTTAAACTCTGTTCCACAAAAGCTTTCTTGGCAAGACACATACACTACATTTCATAAAAGGATCGAGAGGAATGAATATTAAAACAGAAGAAACTGACTTTTCAGCTTTCGGAAAGATGCCACCAGCATGCCTGCAAGAAGAACAGGAGGAAGATCCAACACAGTGATATAGACTGCATCTGTAAGAAGTGACCATTATACTGTGTATATATATTGTACTGTAATACTGCAAGAGGGTTTTAAAAATCTTTCCACTTTATTTTTTTATGCTTATTAATCAGATACCGTTACTTATTGCAGTTGCAACTATGCACTTGTATAAAGCCATAATGTTGAAGTTTATATCATTCATACACGTCTATCAGAAGCTGCATGTCAGCGTTCAGCAGCTAGTATAAGTTTGAAGTATATACTAGTTTCAGCTACGTCATCGTGGGCAGTCCCGTTTTACCTGTCTAATTGCCTTAATTTAATTTTTTTTCCAAGTTTTTTTGCCCATTCTCTCTATTTAAGGAGAAAAAGAAGGTTTACCAGCTCTTAGGATGCAATTTTGCTTTGTGGCAGAAAAAATAGTGCACTATTTTTACACATAGTAAGTATATCAATGTCAGCCTCTTTTGAATGTATATCGACTGGTTTTAAGGGTGGAGAAGTGTTGGTTACAGAAACAGTGTCTGATACCATTGGAATTACTAGACCATTTGCTTGTACATGTAACTGCTCATCCAGCCCTTTTTACGAACCTCAATATTAGTTATTGACTTATATTAACCCTCATTAAGTGCTATGAAACTTCATTTTGCCTTGTTTTTGCATACTCTCCTAGATGTGTTTTTTTTATTTCTGGGGAAAAAAAAAGGATCTGTGACTATTTTTACATTTCACAACACAGTATCTGAGGACTGTCACAAACTTTAAGAAAACTAAAACATACTGTAGATGTATTTTTAAATTTTAAATCTGGTTCTCTAGCACATAGCTGTAGGCATAGATAAATATTTCAGTAGTGTGTTTTGAGAACTGATAGCTGGGAAGAAAGGGCCTCAGAGGCACTTAATCTGACTTTTTCTTTTAACTTGGAGTTGTACAAAAAAATATAATTTATGTGGGCTCATTCATGATGTGTTCATAATTATCCCAGACAATGCATGTTTTTTACAACTACAGTATGCGATGTTAAACATATTGACAGTAAAAAATGTAGTCTCCTATTTGGTCTCTTTATATATATTTATATATATATATTTAAAATATATATATATATAATATTGTGTGGGAGTGCAGTAATTTAAAATATGATCTAACACTTCAATGAAGGAGGACATTTCACTTTAAAATTTTGTTTGTTTGTTTTTGTTTTTTTTTAAAGAGTGTTGAAATGTTTGGAAGGATAGGACCAGGATTTATTTAACACTATCATGAAAGGTGGACTTGGAAACACTGAAATACTGAAAATTAATAAATTTATTTACATTTTGTAACCTCTACTACAGTTCAGCTTAACAGAGCCAGAATGTATTCAGTCTTCTATTTATGCACTCGCAAAGTAAGATGTTGTTTGTGAGTTCTTAAATTCAAAACTAAAACTTTCATATCATTTCTGTTAGGTATTATTACCCAGCGCACAGCTACAGTGTTTTTTCCCTGCTTGTTTCCATTTACGGAAGTACGGTATGTTTTTAGGTAATGCAGATTTGCATAGAGTACAACATCAAAAATGTATACAGTAAAACTGTTTCCATTCACTGAATGCATAAATATTTTATATATATATATATAAAAATGTTACATTGTGGGAAGTTCTATCCTTTGCTGGATTGGAGAATATTATATATATATATATTTTTAAATAAACTATTTGAGTAAGGTAAAATAGTTCCTGAACTTGAGAAGCTGGTAATTAATTGAAAAATTTAAATATACAGGCAACTGCTGCGGCAGATGTGGGAAAGGCAAGGGCTGCTCAAAAGGAAGCCGAGCGGAGGCTGCGTGTGGAGGAAGGGCAGGCGCCAGGGAGCTGTTCTGGCAGACTGACAGTGCCGAGGCTGGATCTGCCGCGTTTTCTCTCCTTGGCTTGCCCTCATTTACTGTGAATCGCTGTGGCCCTGTTAAGCCTGGCATTTTAGGAAATGTACTGTACTATAGTATTTACCAGCCTCAGTTTATACATGCTGTACTTGCAGGAATGGTTATTAGGTGTACATACAGCAGGCTGTATTGGGAAGTCGTCATAGAACGGTGTGGGCGGATAAGGGAGCACTGGAGGTCTTCTGCTCGGACCTCTGCCTCGGAGCAGGGCCCACTTAGCGTAGGTTCCTCGTGGCCGTTGAGTTTTCAGTGCCTCTCGGGATGGAAATATCACAGCACTCCTCCGTTCTCGTTCATGCAGTTTGTCCCAAACCAAAGGAGCAGCGTGCGCTGTGTTGAGCTGTAATGCGGAGGTCATTTGGCCAGTGGGTTGACGTGCACTAACCTTGGTTTGTACCCAGGACACAAAAGGCAAAGCTGTTCATTGTTGAAGTTGCCTGTAACTTGGACAGCGATGCACTCAGACATGCTCGTCTGAGGAACGAGACAAGTCTACTGAGATGGACGTGGCAGAAAGAACACTAAGCACATCGAATCTCGTTCTCCCCAGAAACCACTGCAATGAATGGAAAAGCTCACCGTAAAACCATTTCTCCAAGAAGTGGGGATTCAGAGGAACTGTAATTTATCAGCACAGGGATGCTCATTATGAGCCTTGTTATGAAAATTGGGGTATTGAATCTTTGCCCCTTTGTAGAATCGTAGAAAGTTTCGGGTCGGAAGGGACCCCTAGAGGTCATCTAGTCCAACCCCCCTGCAGTGAGCAGGGACACCACTAACTAGATCAGGTTGCTCAGAGCCCTGTCCAGCCTGGCCTTGAATGTTTCCAGGGATGGGGCCTCCACTGCCTCTCTGGGCAACCCGTTCCAGTGTTTCACCACCCTCATTGTAAAGAATTTCTTCCTTATGTCCAGCCTAAACCTACCCTGTTTTAGTTTAAAACCATTACCCCTCGTC
>Ga0065711_1037085_pt1 | contig 20215 bp, 7 predicted proteins | sample Hoacrofraction12_FD_59098 | JGI IMG/M metagenome (GOLD analysis project Ga0065711, IMG submission 59098) | Hoatzin crop microbial communities from Cojedes, Venezuela - Epithelial fraction 12 v2 (version 2) | ecosystem: Host-associated > Birds > Digestive system > Esophagus > Crop | place... | reverse complement strand
GGAGAAAAAAGAAAAAAAAAAGAAAAAATATGAAGTATAAAATTCTGTCGTTTCCCTCCTTTTTAGTGTTTTAACAGATTAAGGTTCATTGTTGACACATTCCATGTATTTTGATTTTTAGGACACTATGGTCTTTCTCCTGCTTTATTAGGACGCTCTAATTTCATCAAGCTAGGGTAGAAACACTACCAAATTCAGCAGATGTAACTTACCATAGTGCTACTAAAACCTCTCCGATTCAAAAGACACCACGCATGGTTTTTGTACCATCAAAAGGAAAAAGGAATAAGTACTAATTCTTTTGCCAAAAAACATTAAAGTATTAACAACGATTTTCTTTGTTTCAATATTATATATTATTATAGGTACAGTTATTGAAACCACTTTTCCTAGGAAATCTTTTCCTAATGAGATCTTTAGCCTCTTCAAGAATGTCATTTTCAAGTCTCCTCTCTGGCCCCAAAATAACTTTCTCATCCCTTAAATGAGAAGGCACACTACTGTGTGAATATTTACTAACGGAGACAACCTATACTTCCAACATCAAGTACAGGTATCACCGTAAGGTTTAAGAATTGAAACAAGTAGGCTTAAAAATAACACATATGGGATGCTACATACTTTTATCAACCAGAACCAAGCATTGTTGCTGCTGGGGAATAGTAATAGTTACAACTCACACCTGAACAGAACGGACTTCTTCTGTTTAGAAGTATAGCTGTTGCAGCACAACAGGTTTTTTTTGAATTAAACTTCCTCAACACGAGCACAGCTTAGCTCCTCTTCACCCCTCGCACGCATACAATCTAGTCTTCCTGTTCTGTTTGATTTCCTTAGACCATCAGAAACTTCATTTTTCTTCCATAATAACAGGTTTTAAGTATTTAACGCTTCCTGTACAGGGTATAATAAAATGCCACCAAAAATCAAAAGCTCTACAAAACAGGAAGATTAAGTCCATCCATGCTTTCATACAATGCTGAGTGTCAAATTGTCAAAATTAAGAGTGACTATGAAATATATTTAAAAGTCTGAGTTTCAACTCCAAACCAGTAAGATAAATCTGTTTTCCAACAAGACAAAGACTGTATAGTACTGGACAAAAGTTTAATAGCACTGGTCCATTCAGTTTTAACCCTACTAGTAAAACATCATTTGCTTTTACTGTCGAGGTGATAGAACAATACATTTGAACACACTCATTCTTTGCATTTATTATGCATGCTACAAATCAGACTAGACAACATTAATGAAACAGCCTTCTCTATCACATGCTGTTCTGCATTCTGGACAGACAGAAACTATCCATGGAGCTCACTGTGCAGTGTATGCAGAAGTACTCTCCTACGAACTGTTACAGGTAGAAGTTAAAAAAATTTCATGCTAAACACTTAAATGTGTTGCATTCTTACCAATGAACACCAAAAAGAAGAAACAGGAGCAAAATATTTTAAGGTCGGAACTGAGGGTTATATTGAGAAAAATTGATATGTTGTATTAAACAGTACAGAAGGCTCAAAATATTCTTATTTCTTCTCATGCTATAAAAACCTACTTCTGAGTGTCATTCTCTCTGAAGAGGGCACCAGAACATTAATTAAGATATGCCAATGGACAGGTACCCTGTCTGTAAGTCTACACTTACTTCTAATTCGAATTTGTCTAGCTTTAGCTTTTAATCAGTGGATCTATTTATATCACTGTCTTCCAGACTGAAAACTCTTGTCATCAGCCTATAAAAATATCTAATAGCAGAAAGAAAAAACTAGGAAGTTAGGCTTCAAATTTTGCCAGATCAGGTAGAGAACAACATCTTCACACCAAAGCTGAAGTCCTGTTTCCAAATTAGGCTGCATTTCGGTAACACAAGAAGGAACAGTAAGAGTTCTGGAAGAGCAGCGTAACTCCAACTGCAGGTTTTCTTTAGACTTCAAACACGCTTGCTTTGCCAGGGTGATATTGTATTAACAGAACATTATCTTGATGTTCAAGCATTTTTTTCAGTACTATTTGTGCTTATAATAAAATCTACTGCAGTATCGGTTCTAATCAGAGTATAGAACTTCAGATACATTCTGAATTCAAACAATTAAAACAGAATTAGTTTCACTATTTTTACTTAACAGTTTGGCAACTCTGGAAGAAAACGTTTAAGAACTGGGAAAAAAACTGGAGATGTGTTTCGTAAGTTTTCAAACCTGTGTTGAAAGTGACACAAGTTTAGGCTGTGCCCTGACTTGAACCTCACAGAACTCCAGCCTTCAGTGGAGCATGGAATGGAGTTTGGACTGCGCATGGTTATCTCAAAGCTGCCGTTGAAGTGTTAAGAGTTTGACAGCTAAAATGCACATTGAAGCCCACAGATTCATGCACAACTCATACGTGTATTTATTAACCACTGATCTTGCTTCCAGATTTTTTTCTGGTCCAAAAGCAGTACTTCATGGAAAAAGCAAAATACGTGCTTAATTTTTGAAAGTCAAACATGACAACTTGCACTAGGTAAGAAAAAAAAACCTAAACAACTTGCAGTCAACTTTTGTCCATATCAAGAGATGCTCTCAGCACTATGCTTGTAGGACAGCCTCCAGCAGGTCACCATTCTGGACTTAAGTCTTACTTCACCTTCCCCTTCCCCCCTGCCCCGTCTCAATACTTGTCCAAAATGTAAACCTGCATCTCTAGCACTGAGTCTGAAAATAAATTCTAATTATTAGAGACGTACACAGGCACAAGGACACAGTTGTTTTTGGAGTAAGATCTGCAACATCAGTGTTTGCTGCTTATACTATCTGGGACAACCTGTAGCTTTTCATAACCACACTGGAGTTTGACGTAATTCACCTTAAGAATCTTCTTTCCCATGCTTCTTCACCCCAAAATTTATCTTCCCTTAATTATACGGCATCTATGCTTTAGGAAGAGTCTTAAAACTGCTCTGCAGTTAGAATTAAAAGCCTCAGAAGTAGTTCTTGCATACTTTATGCCAGGTATAAACTTAAAATGAATTCTTCTGGAATACATACTAATTTAATAAGCAACAGCTTCTGGGAACTCTGTGTGTATTTTTAAGCTGTTGAGTACTTACAGATATAATAACGGATGACAAGAACCATCATTCAGCACTTCAGGGAAAAGAGGAACTACTGTGACTCCAGTTCAGTCACTTACGGATTGCAACAAATGAACATTCATTTATTAAATCACAGAAAGTCAGATATGCTGTATCTACAGTAGAACATTTTAGATGGGAAAACACAATGGAAGTGAACAAAGCTCATCTCTGTTCCCAAATGTGCTTCTTTAAAAATAAGTGACTTGCAACCAGTTTATTCCAATTTGTCAGACTGGACTTCATACAAAACTTTTAAGAACTAAGGCCATGCTGTTTTAAGTTTCTCTTTAAAAAGTTACTTTAACAAAGGCAAACAAACCTAACTAATAGATTAAAGATGTTCTTTAAGATAGCCACTAGTCACAAATTTAGAGTGCATCCTCCAATACACTTAAACTTCTGTAGCAGTGCAATAATCCATTTTAAGACAGGCAAACTGAAAAGCCATTTGAGGACAGCATCTGGATTGTTGTCAGTTCATCAATTCTAAGAAACAAACAGCGTAGCTTAGTAACCCTTATACACTACAGTTCCGACAACTATGCCCACCGAAGGCCTGCAAACAAATTTAAGGCACACATCCCAAACCTGTAACCCCAACTTCATCCCAAAGAGTTCCTGTTGGTTGTACAGTGTCTTTTCTACCATCTCTGCTAAAGTGGACATGGAAGAAAGTCTTCCTAACACAAACAGTTAAGAAATTCATGTCTGTCTGCACAGTCTCTGAACAAACACAGACTACAGTGTCTGCTAGGACACCTGCACAATTTTAGTTAGTGTAGCATTTATGTTTAATTTGTTAGCTACTAGGCATAAGGACCAGTAATTGCTCATCAAGTCTACTGCAGGACCTATATGCACCCTGATCCAAGAGACACCTAAGACAGTAGGTTATCTACCACTTGAAGAAAAATCCAATTCAGGTTACTCCATATTTTCTGCAAGGTGACAACACAGACCTGCAGTTCCCTCCTATTACTTCAAGTCCAATAAACCAGCATCCGTTTCCTCTGTTGACAGATCAATTAGAGAAAATATCTTCCAGGAGCTTTATTTCAGAAGGCCACGAGGCAGACTGAATAGTCTATATAACAAATACAGCAAAACTCTACAAACAGCCTAAGGAGCCAGAATAAAATGTAATAGTATAAACCACTATTGCACTGTCTTTGGGTTATACTAAGCCACCCAGGTTGTCTTTAATGGGTTCAAAACTACTGAAAATACCAAATGATTTTGGAAATGGTTCAATGCTACTTCTTCTCAGGGAACTCTTGCAATGAGAAGAGGCAAATGTATTCCCCCACTTCCCCTGAACTGCAATACCAATCTACCAATTCCTACAACAAAGAGTTATCTTCTCTCAGACCCACACAAAGCTACTTTCTAAGTAACAAAGTTGTTATAGCATTAACTACAACTATTTTGTAATGGAAGACCTGTAGAAAGTGGTTCAAAATTAGATATCAGCACAGGGGAGAAACCTATCACCTGGTTATTTATGCTACTCTATTCAAAGATATTTGCCTGGACACACAAATGTCATTGGCACTTTGCCTAGAATTCCATACCCAGATATGTATCCTAGTATGAAGTGCTCTGTCACTTCCCTACATGGCCATCTTTTTGCAAACACCATGTCAAAGGCCATCGCAGTACTCTTACACTTGAGGCACAGGCATGCAGACAGTCTCTCTCACCTCCAGCTCTTGACACTAACGCTGGTACATGGTGTATTGCTCTTCTCTACTTGCTCGGTAGCTTTTCTGAGTTTGATTACAATGAAAATTTCATCAATGTCTAGCTACAAGTTAGAATTAATTGTTTCAGTATCAGAGTTTGTATTACAATGAAGCACTTCTGTATTAAACAGCCACATAACCGACACTTAGTTACCTTCACCTGAAGCTGCAGTTGATTATATTTCACAATGTAAGAAAAACACAGAGAGTACTTATGACTAGCTGGAGACTGTTTGACCCATCAGCTTAAGTGTAGCATTTTAACCAGCATGAGCTTCTACAGCCAACAAGCTAGACCAATTTTCAAAGGACAGACATAGAAGTTGGATAATTTGTTTCTCTACATCTGAATACTAGCTTGCAAGTTTATCCTTTAAAAAAAAAAAAATCAGTGCTACACTTGTTGGACTATCACTGTTCTACAGATTTTAAATTAATGCAATAGTAACCCTATGAAAAATAGGGCAACAAGTTTGTTAAACACATCCTGGTGTTATAGGTACACTAGTTAGCAGTTTATTTCCAACTCATTTCTCTCCTTCAGACACAGGCCCTTTAAAGAGATGTCTCTAGGCACAAGTAATTGATTTTATTGAAACTGACAATACACAGCAAGCCCACAAAACTCCCAGGTGTTTCACACACAACTTTAGCTCTTTTTTGATAAGATGCAAATGCAAACTCTGCCTCTTCTGAAATAGCAAAGAATCAAACAGAAAATTCTCAGTGCTCCAGACACCTGGCAGTGCAGCAAAATCCAGCATTTTTCCTTAGTGAGATACTCCAAACCAGTACAAAACACATAGTCATCAACTTGCAATTCTACCAATACTGCTTTAAAGCACCAAAAAACACAACCTCAATGTATTTCCATGATATAAACTGCTTCCAGAACTACCATCCTATTGCTGACATTTAAAAACAGGATAAAGATTTGGACTAGGCATCTACTGCAGAATCTGTAATTTATACCGTTCGGTTTGCCTCAAAAGGACACAAAAAATGTTAGCTGCTGAAACAAAATCTCATTGCTGAATTCAGATTTGACTGTACACTGCAGTAATAGTGAGTCAGAGCAGCAGAGTAAGTGACAAGGTATCGTAATTCACCCTTTATTTCAGCTGTCAGCACTTTGTATTTGTACTTGTTCTTCACCAACTGACGCTAAGAGGAAACTAGCTTCAGCCTTCCTGAGATCCACACTCCCGTGGAATTACCCTAGCCAGGGCTGCTGTAGCTGAATCATCCTATGCACAAAACGGAGCTTTAAGACAGGGCTCTGCGAATGTTGAAGTTTCTCAGGAATGAAAGCTGGGCAGACAGCCAACACCAACTTCATTTTGAGCGCATACTCTCTCTGCCTGCTAATTAAAATAGGAGGATAATCAAGTTTAAGCATATATATTTGTCTCCTACTGAGACCGCTACCACTTCTAAAAGCAAAGTGACACTAGTGAAAAGAAGAAATTCGATGTACACCCTAAATCGTTCCCAAAGGAACAATCACTCAGTTAACAGTTGATAATGACCTACAAAATATGAGCACACAATTACTCCTGACACATAACAAGAACCACCTAGTTTTATCTGGGAAGGAATCAGAAACATTAAAGTCATTGACAAGTCCAGGTTAGAGAAAAAGTTATCGGTGCGGCATTATCGCCAAAATGAAGGAGTGTTAGCTGTAAGTATATGATACTTCCATTTTTGCACTCCTTCCAAACAAAGATGCACCTTTTAGGGCAAACCGAAGTTATTAGAAAGCTCAATGCAAAAGTCTCATCTTTTACAACAAGACACGTACTTCAGACACTTACACTGGATAAATAGGAAGCTCTACTTTGTATAGTTATTATCTATTTGTGGTCTCCTATACAGCAATAGGCAAAAGAAGCAATAAAGAATTATGAAAGATTAGGAAGAAAAATAATGTCACACGCCAGTCATACTAGCTGAGACGACAGAGGAAGACATTTGTAAAGAGAAGTTGAAAGGACTGCTGGTGTAAGTCTAAGAGTTGGAAAAAACCTTCAGATGAAATTAGCTTTACCTAACAGAGCGTGACCGAAAAAAATATCCCTGTGTTCCAGAACCCGAGGAAACTGTACACGTTTAAAAGCAAGGAAAAGAGTATTTTGTGATAGAAAACAGACAAGTTAAGACACTCTGGAACCAGACTTTAGAAAATAAAATTTCAGAGTCGTGTCAAGTGTTAAAACCTGTACTCCAATTAAGACAGTTTGCTTTTAGACCTACCAATTAAACTAAGTGGCAATTTGAAAAACAATCCCCTCAGTGCAAATGCACATTTAAGGTAATTACAGATGAACAGAAGCAAGATTGTTCGTAAGTGAAGTATATACTTAGGAGTCTTTGAAAACTCCCCCCAGGGCCCCAAATCATTAAGACAAGGCCCCCACAACATTTTTACAGCAATATGCTAATACATGTACATACCACATAAAGGAGCCTTACCTGCAACTTCTACAATATCACCTGGGACAATGTCTCTTGCTTTAATCCTCTGTACACTTTTTCGGTCTTGTCGATATACTTTGCCCATTTCTGGTTCATATTCTTTAAGAGCTTCAATAGCATTTTCAGCATTTCTTTCCTAAAAGACAGCAAAAATCTGTAATTTTGAAGCCCTCAAGGAAAAATACGTATATCAGATCCAATTTTTCAAATGCATTATCATGAATACTACTGACTCAGCTCAATTAAATTTATTCATACAGAAAATTACATGACCCTTCCCCTTATGAGGCTGCTGACTGGAAATCATTACACCACAATTCAGATATTAGCAGGCATTTAGAACCTAGAAGTTGTTTATTCAAACTCGCAGCATTTCCCATCAAGAATATCCACTGTGTCTTGTTACAGGGAGGCCACACAGAGTTCTCTGTAACATATGCATACTTTCTGACACACAAAAAAGCACTAAGTAGAATTAAGACTCACGGATATCATCTTGTCTCAGCTGTACCTTACCAGCAGAGCAGCTTAGACTGAGACTGGAGTAGCCTAGCACTACTGAATTTCACTCACTGATAGAAATCAAGTGTCAAGTTAAAACTAAGTTCAAACAGCGCATTACCAACTTTGATTCAGCAAATCACGTCACACTACAGTGAAATTAAAGCACACAGACTAGAAACTTCCCAAGAGTCTCTAACCGTTTACAAGCTTAGATGAATCCCCACACATGACAACCTTATTTCCACTAACATTGGCACAATAGCTTTCCTATTTCAAGCGCAGTTCTCTCAGCTAAACACTACCAGAGGTTGGTATCAACACAGTGATGCCACCTAGATAAAGGACAACATAAAAAAACAACAGCTTATCTGTACTCTAGCTCTTGACGAAATAACTTATTTTCCAGCCTATAGACAAGTACAAACATAATATAGTCTGGTTTTTTTAAACAGATAATGGTAAGGGTGCACATAGTTTTTTAGAATGTCTTCCCTTCAAATATATACCAGAATTTCCAGATAATAAAAACTTTCCTCCTGCATGTATCGAAGCAGAAACCTAATCTTCACAAATTCAAAGGCTGAGGTAGTAGGTACTTCCACACAACAATGCAGCTGAAAGCCAGCATTACCAAAACTACCTTGAAGGACTAATGCTTACTTTGCACAGCTCAGTGCCAGGCAGTGCACAGATACCAGCACGGACCCATAAACCTATAATTAATACTAACCTCATATTCCACCAGGTAAATTAATTCTGGTCCTCAGCGCAGTAATGCTGATACTGCTTTTCTTTGGATTAACTAAGAGTTAACATTAGGCAAAACCTTAAAGGTATAAAAGAAAGTCCCACAAATGGAAGGGTAGTTAAACGAGAAGTAACCAAGAGCCAGCTTAGTGTGTTAAGCTCTATCTTTTTGTTCCCTGTTTGCCTGAAGCTACGGTAGTTAGACTATCTTGCCAACTACTGAACGACTAGCAGATGGCACTTCGGGAAAAGGGCACGTGAGAGGATAGGTTGAGGAGGGCAGAATTAAGGCAATGACTCAGTTGCTCACGTCTACGTCTACTACCTGTAGAAACAGATACATTTATGGGTGGAGACTCTGTACTGTGACTTATTTTCCATGTCCATTAAAACAAGGGAATGAGTCATTTAATCTGTACAGCAATTCTGTTTCACAATTCAGTTCACTGTATGCAGGTATTATTTGCCTCATGTCTGAAAAAACAGGTCATTTCCTACAACAGGGTATACAACTACACAAGAAAATCCTCAAACTATACAGATAGCTCTAACTTACTTTTCATACTTACAGTTACTACATGCAGGATTCTAACTCAAAGTTTCAAGTTAAAGATTAATTCTTGCACAATTTGTTTATGAAGATTTGAATATAGAATTTCACTTAAGGGTCAATGCTATCATCCCTTGATTGACATTATCTCTTCCCTCCATACCAGCTCTAGTAGTTGCACGGCAAGCTGGGTATCACTAAAAAATGATTTTTTTAGAGGGTTAGTCTTCAGCCAGCTTACTTGGGCTACCACAAAGCAGAGCACAGGAATATGCAGCAATGCCTCCAAATGGCACTTCTGGTGGCTTCCAGTGTAGGGGGTCCTCTCTAACATGTTTTAACCTGATAATAGGGCTCCTCCTCCTCCTCTTAATTTCTGTTATTTTGGATGTTTAGTTGATGGTTTTTCTGTTTCGTGTGCTGTTTTTGTTGGTTTTGGTTTTTTTTTAAAGCATGAAACCTAACTTGCTAAGATAGGAAATAATTATGTCACATGAACACCACTCCTTTAAAAAAAGACCATGAATATTTATTAACTGGAGCAAACAAGAACAACCTTACAAAGAACTTAAATTACCCTAAAAATCCTAGAGTACTTTTTATCTGCAGAAAAACAATTGTAATAAAACATGCCCTGTCTGAACTGATCAAATTAGTAAACCAAAGTTATATAAACAATTTTGTTTTGGCATCTCAAGAAGTGTTAAAACGTTATTGCCAGTATGATTTATAAAAAGCCATCTAATTAATCTCATAGCTGATAACGTGGTATTTAGATGTTTTCAGAGGAAACTTCTGCCTTTTGACAGACGTGCAGTCTTTAGATGTACACTTAATAAGTACTATAGTAATTGAACAGGAAGAATTAATACTGTATTAAATGTACTAAACCATAGCATTTGTCTCAACAGGAAACAGACAAAAAACTCTGTTCCATCCTTTGTTCCTTAGTTGCGACAAAATCCCTTTTTTTGCAAGCTGATCCAACTGATTACTTCTTAGCTTTGCAACATTTGATTTATTTCCTGAATTCCGGCCCTCACTCTGGACTGCCCACTTCATGTGTTCACCAGTGTGTGGCCAAATACACTGATGGGCACTTTGCCTTTTTGGCAGCACTTCTGAAGCTTTCATTTTACCTTGAAGTCAACGCTTTCTGTCCAGAAGTTTTATGGTATCTAAAATTAGCAACACATATTACTTGCATTGTAGGAAGCACCTGACACTACACTGTACAGCCCTTCCTCCTAAACAAAAAAACCCAAAACAATTGTGATTTGATGTAAAAATATCTGCGTACCTGCCACACTCCCACAATTGCATTGGCTACTAATATAAGTAAGATTACAAAAGGCTCTACAAATGCTGTGATTGTTTCTTCACCTTCTTCAAACCAGGCCAGGACCTGCAAGTGAAACACAATGATTTCAATTTCAATGATTTACACAGACACCTTGCAAACTTATGACCCAGTAAGCTTCAACTTGAGGTTCAACTGCTTAAACTTCAGCAATTTTTTAAACCCCTCACTCTCCTAAGGTGTAGTTTTGTAGTTCATGAATGAGTGGGCAATATGCAATGGAAAAAAGAGGAAAAGAATCTTTACTGAAGTAGTACAAAGATCATTTCCAAGGCTGCCCTTCTTTTAAAGGAATAAGCTCTTTATTTGGGAAGCATATTGCTACTTTTGCTTCACAAATGAAAGCAGAAGTTGTGACAACAGCTATGGCAGTGAAAAGTTTCAAAAAATTTTTCATCACTAAAACAGGATCCAGTAGTTTGACTACTTAGAACACTAAAACTTTGCCAGCATTTGAATTTTGACCCAGTTCATCATTCTTTACCAATACCTTAGACACACAAATGAAAACATCTTCAGAAGTTTTTGGTGAGTAGAAATAAAAAGTAAGGATCTACTTATTTAAATACAAGTTGTTGTCTTACTGAAGCATCTAAGTGAACTGTATAGTTACATCTGAAATTGAATTCTAAGCCCAGCAGCTGATAAAACTCAAATTAAAACTCGATTTTTAAAAGTAAATCAACTTGAGGACTTGTGTAAAAGGCTCCACACAGATTTTATTTTAATCCATTTGCTTTAGAATTACACTCTAGTTTCGGCTTCTGCCATTCACTTGACTTGAATGGGTACATGTCAGGGCCTCTGCAGAGTTCTGTAGTCATTGAAAAGTCAAGCTAACATGACCAGAGAGGAAGAGCTTTTCCGTCAACATGTTGAGCAACAGGAAGCCTGGAAAGTGACAGTAAATAGGAACAAAGTGTTGAGATAATTAGGGCTGGTAGTCAGGCAACAGCACTCTGAATCACTAGAAGACTGCAGCGAGCAGACCGTTACTAAAGCAAGCGCCATAATTCCACCAACAGCTGCTCAGAGCTATTGCTCAATTGTGAAACACTCCAGGATGTTAAAAGGAAGGAGCAGCAGCATGAAAGCCTCAAGCAGAAAACAGACTGTCAAGGAAATTCAATGCAACAACAAATTTTATTACAAAAGGATAAATCTGTAAAGATTCCGGTTATGATTAATAAGATTCAAACATTTCAACCTGCAACATAACGTTTTGAGGGTCTGTGTAATCCTTCTGGAGAAGGGATTTAGTTAGGATCTCTTACGCTCTCTGCATCTCGCTATTTCTTCCCTCCTCCCACACCACTAATCTCCAACCCCCAGCAACAGCTTCTGCCATCTGACCTGCTAGAGCAGTCATGCAGTCCACACTGTAGTCTCCACTCCATGCATTACCCCTTGTATCACACACAGCTTTTGCCCTGCACCAGCACTGTTGCCTCCAGTGGAGCTACAGAAGTGGCCAATGGTACATTGCCAGTTTTCTTAGCATATACAAAGTCAGATGCTGCCATCAGAAAAGCTTCTTAGTATCTGCTTCTGCCCTCCCTTTCTTTATTGGAATGCTGCAGAGCCCATTTTGCTTTCAACAAAGCAAGCACATACAATTATTTTGCCATGTTCTTAACAGCGCACGCACCTACAAGGTTAACTGGAATAAAACATCTGCTTTACACAATATTAAACCACAGTCTTTTCCGATTGAAGACCACAAGTGTTGTGCAGTAACACTGAGAAAGCCTGCAACTTTAAGAGGTAAGGAAAGCAGCTACAAGGACAGCAAGACCCAAGTATGTCAAGGAGAACGAACACTGAAGTTTTCAAGGGATCTTTCCTTCACTAAGTCGTCATTTCAAAAAGAGCAGATGAACTCGGATTTGAGATCCTGACAGCACAGATTTGATGTCTCAGATCTGCACTGTTGTTTTTTTGGCAAAGTTATCAATCTGTGACCAGACTAAAATGAAGTAGTCAGTCAATCCTGGAAGTCAGCAACACACATTTCTACCCCAAAACGTTCCCGCATGATTACTAAGAGTAGAACAGATCTAAGCTCTAGTTCTAGAATACTTCTGTAGACATAGACATCTAAATGACAGAATACACTGTGAATTCTTGGTTTTGCTGTAGCAGACTACAACTGTACCAACACTCCATTTAGGACCCTTGTGATACACAACACATATCACTGTAACAGATCAGGTTTATTATTTGATAGTAGCCTGAAGCAAAAACAAAACACACAGCAAAAAACCACCCAGAAAATAGAACAAAGAATACAAGTATTTAACTAGACATTTTTAGAAATAACAGATCATATGCTGAAGCCTAGTGGAAACTAGATGATTCTTGTCCAAGACATTGAGTCCTTGTCAAAAAGTTTCCACTAGCACACTGTTAAGACCCTGGAGAGGTTTACAATGAGAGATCTTTTATTTGACTGCTACTCAAAAGGGCCTGACCATATTTCAGCCCTATAATCACTTTAAGACTCACATGTAGAACAGCTTAATTTCCAGGTCATTGATCTCTAATGCACTGTTCAGGCAGTATGGTCAATAAGCAAAGTTACCATGTATTTAAGAAGCTTAAAAGAGCAGGGGGGAACAAAAAAAGATAATTGCTCAAGAGAAATGCAAGTCGGAAAACATAAGGGAAACTAATAGCAAGACATAAAAGTCCCATATCAACAGCTAACGTCAGCAGCTTAAAGGACAACTTTAATTCAGCATGTTTGCTTTAGGGCTGCTAGAGCTATGGCTTTGCAGAAGCCTGTTTTAATCAAAGCCTAATGGTGGACCTGCAGGACACTAAGCCAAAAAATACATAGTGACAGGCAAACAGCATTTAGTTTTCACGGTTATTTGTAGAAAGAGGGCAGAGGTACCAGGCAGAAGTCAGCCAGCAATGAAGTAACTACTGACGAGAACAGCAAGACAGAAGTGTCCTTACAGCTTTTTGCTTTTCTACAAGTATCTCTACTGTAAGCTAAGTTACAGAGACAAGTTGCCTCAGGTGACTATTCATCTAAGTAACCAAACCAGAATTAGAGTAAAGAATGGAAGTTTCAAGACAGAATTCTGTTGCCCAGCAGGCTGTACCCACTTACCACTAACAGAAGAAAAGCAAATAGTTTGTTGTCAGCAACCTAATCAGGTTTTTTTGTTTGTTTTTCATTTTGACAATGGAAACTTAGAAGCAAGCTGGAAGAGTAAGATTTCATCCTAACAAAAGAAGCCCTGGACTAATTAAAGCAGGTCACTATGGACTGCTTTTAAGAGAGCTTTCTTCTCACAGGATACTGTGAATTACAATTTAATATATTTTGGACAGAGTACTTAGACCTTTAAAAACCCTCCTTTAGTGACTTCTCTCTTCAATATAAAACAGCTTAAAATTAAGCAGATGCAAAACAGTTTAGTGGTCCTGATACTTGTTCCACATCAGTTAAACTGAACACCAGGAAACACGAAAGAAAAACCTCCCAATATTAGTTCCATTATTCAGTAGAGATTTTTTTTTATTTGCTACCCCCAAGGAGAGACGGTGGAAAAAAATTGGATCTTGATCACACACCGAAGTACAAACTTAAGAATTCTACTGGGTTAGCAGATTGTAAGCACCCATCAAATATGCTAGTCCGTGTTTCTGAAAAAAAAAAAGCCCCACATTCCTCAGTTTCTCCTCCTTATTGCTACACTAAACAATGAGTGTGCTACATATCTTTTAATTTCTACAAAGTAAAATGGAATAACAATTACTTCTCACAGTTTTATCACCCCTACCCATCAGCTGGTATCTCAGGTGCTATTGAGTAATCCGAGTTTAGCTAAAAGCATGCCAGTGTAATGTTCTACAGCAATCCTTATCTTGTACCGCATACTCACTGCTACTGACCTTAACAGGTAGCTTTTGGGGTGATTTCAGGGCAAAGCCTGCAACATTTTTATCGGCACATTTTACTTCCTCCAAAAGTAGCTTTGCTCACCTTTTAACACAGATTAGGCTGTACTCACACTAATTTATAGGCAATAATAATCTCTGGACTAAATCACAACATATTGTTTTAATCCAAACATGGATATCCCGTAGTAGGAAACATTCCCAGAACATTCACTTCTAAGTCAGTTTAGGAATCACAGGAATAATTGGAGGGAGGGGGGGAAAAAAAACAAAAAGAAAAAAAAGGAATGCTCTCAGGATGCCGTAACTATCTTTTTAAATTTTTGGTAGAGTTTATAGTCCACGCTGCATCTTGTAGAAAAAAATATCACTGTAAGCATGATGTAAAGATAAGATTGGATGGTTATGCATACATCACAGTTTAAAGCACACATGCTTCACCAAAGAATTAATCTGCATCAGATGTGCAATTGACATCTTGCAACTTGTCAAAGTCATTTATACAGCAAAGGAACCTGTTCTTGTATGTAAATACTGTAGATCTGAGCACATGCTACATAGGTAACAAGAATAAAAGCCGTAGTTCATGGAAAATTAAACATCCTCTCACTTGCACCTGAAGAGTCAGGCTACAAAGGCCCTTGAACTGCTGAGATACCTCTACAGGTTTATTTCTGCATAGGCTTCACAGATTCGATACAATGTCAAGACAAGGTCCAAGCCTGTATGTAGATCCATTTACCCACCATCAGAAGTTATTTATATTGTTTCTTTTCAAAAGCCATACTTATGGCCAATAAAAATACTAGGAAACAACAGTGTAAGAATTTAAGCTGTTACTAACCAGGCACATCTGTAACACCAGTTCCAACTTGGAATGTAGGACAGAGTATCTACAGCCAACAAACAGACAGCATATGACCCCTACAATCAGCTAGGGTGACACAGATTCAGCTGTTAGTCTGATTTATTTTACTGACACATACCTGACAGGAGGTGTGGGAGTAGAGGACACAAAAGGCACTCTGAACACAGAAGTTTATATCGCATGTAAGTGGGGATGTTTCTGCACAAAAATCTAATGCAGATCTCAATGTTCAGGATGGCTGTTTCTGTGCAGTCAGTCATAACAGTAAGAATATAATATGATTTATGATTACAATTACCAGAAAAGCTTCCATGACAAAACAATAACCTATATACCTCAAGATCCCCTCTCCCAAACCTGAATCTTCAGGGTGGGGTTTTTTTTGTTTGTTTTGTTTTTTTTTAAATTGACCATGTACAGCTGGTAAAGAACATTCACTGCCCTAATAGCACTTATGCCTTTCCTGAAAGCACACACGAATCTGCTGCCACTAGCACAAAGTACATGCTCCGTTTGTTCATCACAAAAAACAAAATCAAATTAGAATCAGTTTTTGGTGACACTAAAAAAGATACCACCCTTAAAAAAATTAAGTCAGTGCTATATATTCATGCCCAACTCCAACACTCAGCCCTTCCACTATCAGCTCAAAGACTTGAGGGCTTTTGGGGTCATTTGTCCTCAAGACCTTGGTAAACCACCTTTTCCCATCCCTTGTCATTCAAAGGAAACTACTTATTTGAGCATCTTGATGAAAATTCCCTCTGGGACATACAGCAGGCCTAGAAGTCTTCAGCCAGAAGTTCTTTCAAACAGGAGCCATTATCCAACCTTACTTCTCTTGGTATGCTATAGTGTCCTACTTTCTACCCAAGTGTAACAGTTTACAGTCTGTCAAATAATAAATCATAGTAAAAAGCAGTCACTGAAGTGAGAATCAGCACTTCACTAAGCTCCACAGTACGTTTCTGCGGGATCTGACACTGTCCCCAAGAAAGCCAGAAGTCTTGACTCAAAGAGCAGCTCTCAACAGTATTACTCAATATCCAAAACCAATGCAAATTTAACTGACTCCATTTTAAGTCTAATTATCCATTTCAAGATCAGTAAGGTACTGGGAGTTTCGCATGTCTTGCAACAGTATGAACGGCAAAACTGAATTTCTAAGGCTTGTAAAAGATAGCAGAATAAACACACTGAAGTTAAGCTCTAGCCTTAAATTGTTCTATAGCAAGAATGACTTCACACAATTTATAATCTCAGCATTATGTACGATTTCAGTTTTAATGTAACATTTTCAAGTGTTCCCATGGAACAACTACTGTCCACAAGCCTAACACAGCTACACACTCAAACATTTTCAGGAACACCAGAAATTAAGTGATGTTAATTACATTCAATTTTTGGAGCAATACAGTCTTTATACCAACATACCCAACAGTTCTTTACAGCTACTACAAAACTCTCTAACATGCTTTCATCAAGAAAAAGTGTTAAGAAAAACAGACAACAGATAATCACCACCTGAGCAGGGAAAAAACCAGAAACAAACACGAAAGGGAAGTGCTTTTAAATACCAGAATTTTAATCTATGTAGATTTTTCTTTTACATTTCATTAAAAAGAGAAAATCTTTACTATTAACATAAAGTTTGGTGGGTAGCCATAGCTCCTAAATAGGAGACAGAAATGGCAGAGCAGTAGCCCAAGGTCATATACCTTGCCAGTTGCACAGAAGCAGAGAACTCTGATCTATCCCACACTCCGTTAGACTACAGCCTCCACTCAATTAGATAGGAAAATTAAGCATACTGAAAAAAGAAACCGAATACAGTTACTAACCAAGTTTTCAAAGCGTGCTTGGCAGTGTGTGTTATAATGGTCTCTGTCAGTCTGGTATCATACTTACTTGGATAAAGCTTAAAGTTTGATGAATTTGATTTTTCCCTTACTTGGTTACAGTAAAAACAAATAATGTACCTTGGCATGAAAGGCTAACAAACTTCTGTACTGTCATTTCTCTCATGAGATGAGAGAAACACTCCTGACTTTTTAGGAACAAGAAAACACATCCCTTTCTTACCCTCTGTAAGAGGAAAATGGAAAAGAAGTGGGGAAAAAAAGCTTTTGAATGACTTTTTTATTCAGTTTTCTGTAGCCAGCCTGATTTCCTCCCCAGGAAACAGAACAGTAAAGCACATCTATCTCCATGGTCAAGCTCAATGCCGCAAATCACTGCTCAGCTGGTAACGATACATGCATACCAAAACCCAAAGCACTCTGAAAGGTGTCAGCCTGGGTGTAGCAAAAGCCTCTCTTGGTGACGGATCAGCCACACTGCCTATACTGCAGCAGCCACAACAGGGCAACCCTTCCTCAAACATAACAGCTTCAGAGGACATTCTCCTCTGCCCATCCTCATTAGCTTGCCCTTAGCTAACGAGTCACCACAATTTCCACTCCCCTCAAGAGCTGCAGCTTAATTATAACTCTAGAGCAAAGTCTACTATAAACTTCTACCTAAACAATTTAATATTCTGCACACTTGTTTCTGTTGTCCAGCTCCCCAAGACATACAGCCTTCATCTTCCTTCTGTACTTAGCCTTTGCTCCATTTTCCAGTTTTTCAGCAAACACATACTCTTTACACATTACATAAAGACTGCCTAAATGTGCTTTTTTTAAAAAGAAAAAGTTAAAAGTGTTCTTGTTCTTTTAATCCTGTATGCAAAGCAAGATGTCCATTTAATGACTAGACTATCCAAAGGTCAGTTACCAAATTTGGTCAGCAATGGTGCCATCACTGCTGTCATCATTCTTGTCACTGTCAAAAGCAACAACTGTCACCTTGCTATTATCAGGAAGGGAAGGCAACTGGAATATTCGCCATGTAAATTCTATTTACAGTCTGCATTGCATCCAAAAATGTCTTCCAATGGTTATACATTGAGCTTGATAACGATTAACTCAAAGGCAAGAAGAATGTCCAGTTAAACGCTTACTCAAGGTTAGTTTTCAATGCCAACAAAAGCATTGGGAAATCCCACCTCAAATAAGCAAACTGGGCTGAATGAGAAGCACTTTTTGAAATTCCTGTCTAGTGTAGTTACATACTTATGACTCATGCAACAAAAGATTCCCTGAAATTTTGTCTTCCAGCATACAAAAACCTCTTCACAAGGCTTCACTAATTTAACAGATAACAATTTACTTTGCATCTAATACTTCTACATTTTGAGAAAGAGAGTAACTTCAGTATGTACAGTTCCTACACATCGGAACATATGCCATTCTGCAATACAGAAGCCAAGGAAATAAAAAAATTCATACTTACAAAAGATATGCAAGCTGCCAGCAACAAAATTCTAACTAGTAAGTCTTCAAATTGTTCAATCACAAGCTCGAGTAAGGTTTTTCCTGCAATTTGTAACAAAGCTATTTAGTCATGCACATTAAAAAAATTATGAATTATCAACAAGATAATTAAGAGAAGATTTCATGAACACGCTTACCTTCTTCAGCCGGTAACTCTGTCAGTGGATGATTTTTCCAGGAAGCATGTCAAAGAAAAGAAATCATTGAAGAAACACATTAGACCATTACAATGCATCCATCAGATAATGTTCATGAATTGTACACACAACTGGGTAGGATTTGACAGACATACTGAAAGCCCCAGTAAGTTCGCTCTTTTCATTAGAGCGTCTGGAAAGGCTCGATAGTTTTGCATTTTAAGACATGTACAGGTTAGCCAGAATGTGCTAAGGGTTATAATTCAGCCAAGTCATCACTCCAGCCAGCTGTGGGACTTCGGCTGTAACTGCACACAAAGGGTCAAAGGCTCAAAATGCTTTTCAAATGCTTTCTGACAAAGGTTTTCCTCCCCATTCACTTAAAAAACCCCAAACCACCAAACTCGGTTCAAAATATTCCAAATTCTTTCCTCCATTTTAAGGACATTTTCTTATTTCTGCTCTCCCTTTTATCTCCCCGCAACTAGATGTAGTAATTCAAGAGGCACAAAAGCACTGTTGAAGCTAAAAAAAGCTCCACCGTATAATCTTCTCGTTTTTACACAACAGCATGGGAGTGGAGAAAGGACTAGGAAGGCCAAGCAATAAGGATTAAAAAAAAAAAGAAACACCTTATCGGCTGAATTCTGTGCCCCGACTCGAGAGAAGAATGTAAAATAAGGGACAGAAAGGCACTGAAAAGCAGGGAAAAATGAAGGTCAAGACGGACAAAATAAAAAAAAAACAAAACCCACAGCGCTTCATTTTCAGAATGGAAGATTTCCCACCGTTAAGGTGAGAGGAAAGGGAGGTGACACCCTCCTTCCCACAGCAGCCCTGCGAGCCCGGGGTATGAAAGAAACCCACGAGGTGGAGTTCAAGTCAGCCATCTTCTCTCCCTCGCTCCTATTCCGGGTCCTGTTAAGAGATGCCGGCTTCGCAAATACACACACGTTAGGCCTTGAAAAACAGGACCCCGAGAAGGATGAGCGAAAAAGGGGTGGAAAAGGGAGCGGGGTGGGGGGGGAGGAAGGCGACGAGCGGCAGCGACAGCATCCCCGCGGCGGAGCTCGGCGGGCCCCTTCACCTACCGTTGGAGCCCCATTTCTCCTTCAGCTTCTTGACTTGCTCCAGGCTGAGCCCGGTGCTTTCGTTGACGCCGAAATAAGCCAAAACTTCCTCCACAGTCTTTGTGTGCGCGTTCTCCATGGCTGGGGCAGGGAGCAGCAAATGGTGCCTCGCCTTTTCTTCTTCTTCCTCCTCCTCCTCAGCGGCGGCGAGCCCCCTCCTCAGCCCACCGCCCCCGTGCTATCACCATAGACCCCCTCTCGCGACAGAGAGCGGCCCCCGAGCCCACCTCAGAGCCTCACTCAGGCCCGGGGTGGGGAGGAGGAAAAAAAAAAAAATAAAAAATTAAAAATTAAAAAA
>Ga0065711_1037084_pt1 | contig 20215 bp, 7 predicted proteins | sample Hoacrofraction12_FD_59098 | JGI IMG/M metagenome (GOLD analysis project Ga0065711, IMG submission 59098) | Hoatzin crop microbial communities from Cojedes, Venezuela - Epithelial fraction 12 v2 (version 2) | ecosystem: Host-associated > Birds > Digestive system > Esophagus > Crop | place... | reverse complement strand
CCTGTTCCAGGGCTCTGTCACCCTCAGAGTGAAGAAGTTCTTCCTCATGTTCAGACGGAACTTCCTGTGCTTCAGTTTGTGCCCATTGCCCCTTGTCCTGTCACTGGGCAACACTGAAAAGAGTTTGGCCCCATTCTCCTGACACCCACCCTGAAGATATTTATAAGCATTGATAAGGTCCCCTCTCAGCCTTCTCTTCTTCAGGCTAAACAAGCCCAGCTTCCTCAGCTTTTCCTCATAGGAGAGATGCTCCAGTCCCCACATCATCCTCGTAGAACACGTTACAGAATCGTGTCATGGGTAATTCTGAACTAGGTTAACTTTGTGTCTTATTTCCAAAAATATGGTACCTTAGCAGAGTGGTTCATTAACAGTGTGCATCCCATTACCGAGGGTGGTGGAGTGGGCTGGATTCTATGCCTGTCCTGCCACAGAACATGGAAACCCAAGAGCTCAAATCTATGCAGATTAAGAAAGCATATACATAAGAACAGGAGAATCTTTTTATGAAGTAACCTTTCAAATGTTTCTCTCTGTATTTATCTTAAAATATTAAATTGATTTGCCCTTGCAAAAAGATTTTTCTCACAACTGATTATTCAAAGTATAAAAGGGAAAATTTTGCATTTTAGCAGTTCTAGTTTGAATAATAAAGGGTATTGAAAGATTAAAGAAAAATATTGTTTATTAATCTTGTCTACCACAGTGCCAAAGTCTTACATTTCTATTTAAATAAAGATTCTTATTTTTCTGTTTGTGACTAGATAATAAGGAAGATTACTGGGAATTCAACCCTGTGCCCCACTCAGTGTAGTCCCTGAGTGTCCCGCTGTCTATTTAAATACTGCAGGGTACAGGTGGTTCAGTGCTGAGGCGATCATGAGTGTGGCTTCTTCCAGATGCACAAAGGAAAGCCTAAGAGCCCCAACAAGTGATCTATGGAAAAGCTGAAGACATATTCTTCAGAATCTGTGTCCTCAGTGCTGTCCATATTTCCACTGGGGAAAGCAGTGTGTGTGTAGATGCTCTCATATTGGTGTACTCGGACTCACACACTCCAGACATCCTGACTAACCGTGCGCTGGCAGACAGACCATATATTGCCTGGATAGACTTGATGCTTCATCACAAGACCAACGAGTCCAGAGTCTAATGTAGACACCATGGCCATTTGTCAGGAAAGCAAGCAGATGGCTGCGATAGGTAAACAGCATATTACCTCTAAAAGCAGTAGTCTAGGGTTCAAAGCAGTAGCACTGGCAGAAGTGTTTGCCTACTGCTGCTCCCAGGTAAGTGACTGAAAGCAAAATGAAATACCACATTTTTCTGTTTTCCCTTCTGTATCGTTTACTTTTCTCTGCATACCAAAATTAAAGATAAATGTTTTGTCCATTACCAAAGAAATTTAAACTCTGGATGCAGAAACTAGAAGTAAATGTATAATTTCAGAACTGTCTCTGCTCTCTTTCTTTCACGGAGAGACAGATCACAAAGTTCCTGTATCTTCTAAGCATTTTAAGGGTTCCTTTTGTACTTTTGAATCCAAAGTAGAGCCACCGAAGCCAGCAGATTGGACTGCAGTGCCATCACTGTCCTGATGACACCTTGTCTTTACATTTCTCTGGTGGCTCCAGGTGAAGGGTCTCTCTGCATCCCTCCCTGTCTGAGGAAGAATCCCAGCGACTGGGATGAGAATAGTTGTCAAAGACTCCATGGGCAGTGAGGGACATACAGGATGTAATGTTCAAAAAAGTTGCCAGAAGTGCAATCTGCCTTCTCTTGTGTTAGTTATTTGGCTGTTTGTAGCTGCTTAGAATTTGGAGGACAGGGAAGAGGATGGGGGAAGCATGTGAGATGCAAGGGCAAATGTGTGGAGGTGGTGCCAAGAAGTCAATCTGAGCACATAAGACTGGAAATTTAACTGCAGTTTTCGCTTCTCTAAATGTAGCTCTTTTAATAAGGAACCATTTGATTTTTGTAATCACTGTGGGTTTTTTTGATTCTTTCCCACTCAGCAGCATTTAGAACAATATTTGCTTTTCAATGATGAGATTTCATTTCAAAAATTAGGCTGTAAAAATCTTTTTTGGGTCCTCCTCTTTGAAGAACATCTACGTGGGTTGCATGTTAGATCATGAGTTAACTGCCAGGAAATGAGATACTGCTTCTGCCTATTGAACAGACAGATTGCTGCTTCCTTCCTTCAACACCAGGTCCTCAAACACACTGCACTCATCAGTTATTATCATCAGAATCTTTGCACTTTGATAGAAATAATACATGATACAAGATGTGATGGTATCGTTTACTTTATGTGCAGTAAGCCTACTGCTGTTTAGCCTGGCCTGTGTTTGTTATGACAGAACATAAAAAACTTGTGTGTAACCTCCCACTAACCCAATGCTGCTGTTGCCTGCAAGATGGTGTACCGTTCCTTCAAATGGAAAATAAATATGTTACCTGAAAAGGAGCCGAACTGCAGAATCATCACCTCATAGTCGATGGCTCAGTGAGGAAGCAGGCTCATTTAATTGCTAGGTAACATCCTGGCTGGAGCATACGGTGCACTTTCCTGGGGACACAGTATGCAACTCTGCAGCATGGTTGTTGGTTTGTCAGTAGTGTGTGTCCATCTGCTTTATTTCCTATCCTACCCAGGGTAGCTTGCTCGATCACTCTTGATTTTACTGACTCCATAAATCAATCGCTTGGCAGTATGTGAAGTCTCTCACGCTATACTGCTGGCAGGAACTGAGAAAAGGTACTGTCATGAAAATAAGGTCTAAAATCTCCAGGAAAAAAACCTGCTCGTCTGGTAAAAGATGATGTTTTCACCCAACATGGCAAGGCAATTGAGCCATATGCCTCAGGTTGGAGTCTGTTTTTTCTCCACGAGTGATTACCTTACAGCAGGGAGAGAAGATGGCTCCTCTGCTGCGTTAGGACTGGGGATCGGCCTGGATATGTGGCTTCCTTGTGCCAAACATACGAGACTTTATACTCTGATGAGGAACCATGTTTGTAGCAAATTATGTCTGTTTAAGTAAGTGAAGTCATGCCTGTTATCCTTTCAGCAGGAGGTGCAATATGTGGGGGAGAATGTTTTAGGTAACCCAAAGTCTTACTAGTAATACTAAATGAAGTCCCAAAGAGGTATCTGTAGCTGATTTCTCAGGCTGTCAGTTTGGTAATGTAGGGCTGGACAGACCATATGGGACAACAAGCCTATCCCTGTTCTACCTCAAGAAACACAGGTAATGGACATTAAGCTCTATTACCTGAACAGACCAGTCTCAGCTTCTCTCTTTACCTGACATTTTTCTTCACACACAAAAAGCTCCTTTCTGCACCAAATTTCATTTTGTTTTTTCCAGGCTCAGGAGTGCGGTTGAATCGGCAGGTTTGCTCTCTGGCCTGCAGAAGGAACCTACTATTGCTCTCCAGTGACCAACTGTGCGAGTTACAACTGTCAGCAATGTCAGGCTGCTTCCCCAGAGTGTGCGGTTTTAAACACACCGTCAGTTGGTAATGACTGTAGGTCGCTATGATTCTGGCCAGGATGTGAATCAGTGACCTAGAGAAGACAAGCCTGATGTGTCTTTAGCATGGCCATGAGCCATCCAGGGCTTCTTGTCAAACTGTGTAAGGAAATTATCTGTGCTGTTACTATATTTATATATTAGTGGAGATAATGAGATTCAATGAGTCTCATTTTTTGCTCCCTATGTTCAATAGTGCAGTTCTGTTGCCCTTGATATACTGTTATGGGAGACCAATGATTAATGGGCAGGCAGAAAGGGAATGTCTGAAGCTTGCCTCTCTGGGAAGGCCAGGAGGTCTAGCCAGCCAACCATCAGAAGCTCATTACTACAGCAATAAAAGGATTGATCCCTTAGTATAGCTCCCTCAGAACTTTAACAATTAACCCACATGCAATTATATGCTGGCAGTATAAAGAGGCTGCTGATAAATCACATTTTTTATTTCTAAAGGCAAGAGGGAAGAGAGATATTAATACACTGCAGCATATGGAATTAATATAAATTGGGAACTAATAAAACAAGCTGCTAGGAGCAGTGCTGCCATTGCAAAATTTTGAATAACTTGACAGTAGCAGCCATTTCATGGCATCTGGACGAGGAGCAGATTCTTCCAGATCAGGTGCTTTGGCTCAGAGTAAACATGCATCTTAAGCAGTCTACCGAGGGCAACAGAACTGGCTGGCAAAAATGGAGTTAGTGCAGCTTGAAGCAGTGACCTGAGGAACAAACAGACTGTTGCAAAGCATAGAGTACTAATTGCTCCATTGTATTAGATGCAAACACAGAACCAAAATTTATTTCCTACTCCCCAGTGTTAAGAGTTTATAGTTTTCTAGACAGTAATGTGTGACATGGTGTATAATACATCTGGTGAAAGACAGATTGTGAAGGAGAAGCGTACAGGACAGAGAGATGTTGATTCTCTGGCTTCTCAGTTTCTGAGTTTCCACGTCCTGAGGGCACCTCTGGACTGAGATAAGGAGACTGGGGCTGTCTGGCTGAATCCCATTAATTGCCTGACTCTGCTTCTCTGGCCATAGTCTTAAGAAACCCAGTTAAATTACAGGTCTGCGGGCAGAGCTGTTTGCTCCTCCCCAGAGTAGTCTTGCAAGATAAACACTGCTTATGCGAAGGAAATAAACTGCAACAGTAAATCGATACACATACGCCGTCTCCAAGAAAGGGCTTTAGTGGCCCCACTCTGCCTCGCGCAAGGTAGATATTCAAAGCTTTTTCATATTCTTGCTCTGTGTCCTCTTTCAGATAGAACGACTACCTTTTCTGGAGCTCTCCTCAGTGCGTTTCGTGGGGCCCCATAGAATCACCATAAGACTGTTCAGAAATCAGCCCGGGGAAATTTTGTCTGTTGATGTAGTTCTTCAGCTTCCAAAAATCTCAAACATTTTACCTTGAATAGAGCGACAGGGGGACGTGCACAGTGATACCACTTTCTGTTGGGTCTTCGGGCATGCCTGTGGGGTGCCAGGTGGGCTGGCTCGGGACTTCAGCAGGGTGTGGGGTGTCCTCCCTCTGAGGCAGTATCGCAGCAATGCTTCGGCTCAGTGCTACAGGGGCCATGGGTGTCTCTATGCCCTCTTGGGTGACTTCAGAAGCACTAGCAGCTTTAGGATGATAAATTAGTAATAATAGTATTTCATGCTAACTCTGTTTACTGCTAGAAGAACAGAGTAAGAGTACGTTAGATTTGTGCAAGCCACTTGTTCTGGATTCTAGAAACATCACTAACTGGAGTCCTAATTCTTTGATAACCCAGCTGCCATTAGATATGTTATGCTGCACTCCAGATATTCCAGTCCATTTAGGATAAATGAAATATAAATTGGAGCGATGTAACATAGGAGGATGTCAGCTTTTTATCCTCAGGATTTTTTTCTAAAACTGTTTTTAAGCAGCTGTAAAGAGCTGATTGAATAAACTCTCTGATTTCTTCTGCTTCCCCACTGACCTGTGTTTATTTTCCCTTTTGGATCTTACACAAAGTTGCTAAAATAAATGGACATTGGTCTCTGTGCTTATTTAATTGCATAACTATATGTATTCCTCTGCTTTCCTTATAATAAGCTTCATGGAAACCCAGTTGCTGTAAATGAATTATTGCAATTTATGAACATCAAAAGAACTGACAGCAAGGACAGTCAAATCATCATTTTGTTTTCTCATTCCCCAAATAAATATACATTTTCACAAAAATTTTTGAGATGACTACTTGATTTGCATCATAAATGCAAACCCCCTGTAATACAGTTTTCTTTAAAACTTAAAAGATTGATTACAAAACTGAAGCAGGAAAAAAGATACAATGCCAAACAAAAAGAAAATTTTGAAACAAAAAATCTGCAGAAATTTGTGATTAAATTGCTGTTTTAACAGCGACATTTTTGAGAAAATTTCTTTTTTTTTACCAATTTTGGTGACAGTCGGGGTTTTAAGAAATCAGCAGAATCTTAGTTTTCAATGCAACAAAGAGAAATACACTTAAGACATGAATGCATTTATGCAAAATAAAAAGCTATAGGTGAATATAGGGCATTTGAGAAAGGAAGTATTCTTTGCCTCACTCTAGTGGTTGATCCACAAAAGATAAAGTTCAGTAATTTAGGTGAGTTCATAGGTTTAAAGGAAGTAAGCGAGAGCTGCTATCGGCCTCTCTAACTGTTGGGGTCTCTACAAGGTTAGCATGAGAGCACGTCCTCTCCTCCTGTCTCAAAACAGCAACTCCCCTGTGCATAGATTCAAGAGCTCAGCTGATGTTGCTGTGGCAATATGCGCATCCACTCTTAGCAACTGCTTTCTTTTCATTCTCCTTTCATGACCTGAGTTCCTCTTGAGGGAAGGACTGCATATTTTAAAGGCACAGTTTTAAAGCTACAAATATTTGGAGCATGAGAGAGTATTTAGGGAAGTCTTGCTATGTGCTTGCCCTAGTTTTATAAGTTTCTCTATGCATTTACAGTGTCCCCAGAGACATAATATTGAGTTAGACTAACCTTTTGTATGACCAGGATGACTGTTTTTTTTATGTGTATCTTCATCAGAATATATATCCGATTTTAGAAGTTAGCAAAACTCCAGAGATTTCCACAAAGCATTGTTTTTCTTCACAGGCGCTCTTCTTGAACATTCACTTCTGTGTGAAGGATCTTTTGTGTTACTTTTGCTGTCTGCAGCATAGCAGGCACATCTTTTTTTTCATCTTACAGTCAAAGATACAAGGCGTGAAGTCTTTCAGTGCCCTTGGAGGACAGGATGTGAAAGGAGAACTCATGCACTCATTTCTCTTACGTGCAAAAAGGGCAGCTCACATACACAGAGTCTTCCAGAGTCTGGATTTAAGATGTTGGCATCACTTTACATTTTTAGGTGGTGTTTGCAAAGAAAGTGTTGATGTCCACTAGCTTTAGGTAGTCACTGAATACTGTTGAGTATGCATCTACAAACCCAGGGATTCATAATCATCGGTCTCCAGAAAACAGCTTTGTTTCAGCCCAGATGCAGTGTGATATTTAGTAGTTGTACAGGCTTAGCAAAGTGCTTCAGAAAGACACAATGTCATGTCTAGGCAGAGGCATACCTTCCTCTAGAAAATGGGAAGAACATTTCTCAAAAGAAGCAGCAGGTGAGAAGTACTTACTTAGCTGTGAGGTTGGTTAGTTCCTCAGGGGAGGAACTAAAAGAGTTTCAGAGAAGGTGGTTCAAAAACCTTCAGGGAGGCTGAGAAACATCAGGAACTGCTGTTGCTATGACCATGCTACACCGAAACAGCAGTACTGGCTGCACAGTGTGAGCTCCGTGTATTCAGAGCTGAGTGAATCATTACATCTTCTTTCCTGAGCATGCATCCTCTCTCCCACAGCCATTCCCTAGCACAGTTCCATACAGGGCTGTGCAGGTGGGAAGCGTTACGCCATTCTTCCATCCTTACACCATCAAAATCCTCTTTTCCATAATAGCTTAGTCCAGGACCTGTACGAGAGGTCATGATAGAGACCAGAATGGGGCCAGGAGACCCAGGCCAAGAGTTTGATAAGCAGCAGATGTAAAACTGTCCCCTAATATTTAACCGACAACAACAAACTGACTGGTCAAAACCACCATAATGTACTGTACGTACAGCACAGTCCAGGCATAAGTTTAGCAGCAAATTCAATATTACAGGGTAATACGTGTGCTGGGGAGAGCTGGATTACGCGTGCTGTGGGAGCTATAACCATGACTTTCTTGGCTTTGTTTGCATTTTCATTCTTTTTCTTCATACATTCTTTTTGGGGCAAGAGCCATTTCAAAACCTGAAAAAAATCTTTTTGCAAGAACAAGACACAGGTGAGAGTGAGCTGTTGTAACCTGAGAAGCTACAGAGACCAGGGAGTCCTTGAACTGAAAGACAAGGAAGATGCCCTCTGCATTTGAGCACGTGTTTTTGCAGTGGGCTGCCATCATGAGCCTAAAGACTGCATAGTTGTCCAGGATAAAGAATATTCCAAGATGGTACTTCAGTGTTATTGTTTTCATTAGCAATGGAGCAAAATACTAAAAACGCCATAAACCCCAGCTGTTTTCCTCTCACCTCTGTCATCAGAGATCTTGGGACAGTTGTGTGATTGCTTAAATGTTATCCACCAGAGTAATCCCTGATGATGTGCAAACCCCCAATGTCTCCTGCCAAATGATCTAACTGAACCAAAGTGATATTCTTTACATAAAAATACCCCATTTCCACCAAAACATGAGTCACTTTCATCCTCTTCTCAGATAATATTCCTCAGTGTGCTTATTTCCATAAGTTTCACCAGTTTATCAGTCCTGTGCTCTTCTCACAGCCCATCAAAACCGTCCTGCCTGGTGCTTTTCCTTAGCTCACCAAGACTGGACTTCATACAGCATCTCCTGAGCACCTTATTTAAGCAATTTCCTTAACAGCTGCTACAAAGATGCCTTACAAATCTACCCTTTGCTTCTGGCTGAAGGACGCTGTGTTACGTTGGGAAGGGACAGGCAGAAATGCAAGCTGGGCAGTGGAAAGCTCCCACTGCACGCCTTGATGGGATCCACAGTGCTGACAAAGACTTGTAGGGTGCAGTAAGTGCCTGAGTGATCTGGTAACTTGCTTCCAGGCTGAAAGTATGGTTAGGTGTTATACCAGCATCAGCTTAATGTTTAAGAGCTCTGAGGAGAAAATTAAAGTGATATGCAACCAAAACCACCTTGCTGTGGACTCGAGTTTGAAATCAACTGTGGCCATTAGTCCTAAATTTTCAAGAAAAGTTAACTCCGGTACAACTTTCTGGGTTTGTGCCAGAACCTCGCCGTATGCTGAAACTGAGGCCATAGCTGTGTTTCAGATCAAGGCCATAGATTAATGTCCTGCTACATCCAAACCAGAAATGTCCTGGGTTTTATTTTGTTTTAGCATTTGCTCTTTTTCATGTTGTTCCAGTCACAATACGTTATCCCCCAGTACTACTATCAGCAAATACTTTGCCCAGTACATTTCTGTACTGGAACCTCTTTTTGTTGTTGCTGGTCTGGCCTGACCGTGTAGGTAATTCTTTCCTGGGATGGAGGCAGGAGTGCTCAGCAAGAACTGTGCTGGCCTGGCACAGGGTGTGCTGGGTCTCGGCCTTTCCTTGCAGCTGGAGCTGTGGTGCCATCAATATGCTAATTCAAGGCAGCTGAGAGCAGAACTCGCTACCTGCAGACTTTTAAACTCAAACATTTTAAAATCAGTTTCCTAATTGGGACATAGGGGACCCCATTATGCTTTAATAATACATTGGACAAAATCTATCTCTTTTTCTTTCAAAATCCTTAATTATGGGATGCATTTTAAAAGAGTTTGATCATGGCGAATATCTGTGTGTTCCAGGCTTCTTTTTTTTTTTTTTGTCTCCTTCAATGAGATTGGCACACAGAGATGCTCTGGAATCAGACATAAAATACTCCATATGGACAGTTTATTTAAGGCATTGTCACTGTGTGGATCAAGTCACTACACAAAGGTAACGTATTTTTTTATTCAGTTGTTTTCTTTGTCTTTGCTTTATCGGTGACCACAGTGATTGCTGTGTGTGACTGTGGTCAGATTGATCTGCGTCTCAGACAGTTTAAGGGACTGTAGAAGATACTGTGTTGGAAGTTTGGAACTGACAATATAGGCCAATAATTCGTGGTGTATACTCCATAGACACTACAGGAGAATACATCAGTTCATCATAACACTTCTGTAAGGAATTTCTTCCTAACCTCATCTGGCGATTGGCACCGTACTGTCCCTGAGCTTGAGGACTGAGAGTTACTGCTATTTAAGATTCTTATCACCTAAAGATAAACACCATTTTTCGGCATATAGGCAGACACAGTCAGAAGTATCCTGCCTTGTAGAAGGAAGCTCACATATACACAAAACCAAAGATCTCTCTTATTTACTCTATATATGCTGATATACTGACTGTCCAGTTTGTAAATCATCTTTTTGTTGCTTTTCAGCTTACAAGGTGAAGACAGAGTTTCATAGCACTTACACTAACTGTGAATTTAGCAGTTAGTCAATTTGCATACTATTTCTAAGATACTGATCAAACTCCAAGCCAATTTTCTTGTGAAAGTGGGATTAGATTTTCCTAGACACTACCTTGTGCTGCCTTTTCTTGAGTCCTGATGAGGAACTTCGCAATGTTGTCCCCAGGACTTCAGTGACTGTCTTCGTCATTTCATTTTTGTGTGGTCCCCATACCAACCCTTTAGACTGGACATCACTGTCATCTAAAGAGCACGCGCTTTGCTTTGTGACTATGCACAAGAGGCACAGTAACCATGCTAAGAGCTATCAATGCATCTCTTCTTGGTATATCTGTAGCCTGGGCATGTCCTGCATTTTGCTGTTTGTTAAATAACTGCATTCTTTGAAAGAAAGCAAAGAAGGTGTGGTATCTGTCAGGAAACATAGGGGAATTTGCTCCTACTGAGTGTTTGATCTCTGAATTCGTATTTCTTGTCAGTCCTTGAGATTCTGGAGTTCATACTTACATCTAAATGTCTGATTTATAAGATGAGTAATAAATGCGCTGAGTGATGGTAGGGAACCTGAGGCTGTTCCTATAGAAACAAGCTGCCAAGAGATGTAGGAAGAGTTTGCTTTGGAACTTTACAGGGGGCCTGGATTTTGGTCCTGGGGAAAGGATCTGATGATGGAGAGATCCAGCATCACTGAGTGTCTACCTTTACGACCCACACTGATAGACATGATAGGAGTCTTATTTCTGCTAAGGGGTACCTTTTCTCCTAGTTTTATGTGTCAACTATTATGCTCAGTTAGGATTGCTTTTGCATCCGTATTGTTAGAATTAAAATGCAGATACCTACAGTAAGTAATGCAGTTCTGAGATGACTTGGCTTAGAGAAATCTCCCCGCCTCTTGCCTTTGAGCACAGGGGGAGCTGCGGGTGACTTGTATATTTGATTGAATGTCTAGGATTAGGTGGGGCAAGCTTGGACTTAGGTGTATAAGCAAAGTAGTGTGTTCTGTTTGAAGGAAGAAAGAGAGGCACTGATAATAATTCTCTGTGGAATGACTTCTATATTTGAGCAGAGGAAATCCAATAGAAGGGTTCCAGTAAATACTGGCTAGAGGCAGCTGTGCTGCCAGCTGGGACACAAGAGAGTACAGGGTCACCTAGTAAATCTGCTCCAGGAAGTTACCTGATGGTGACAGTGAAAATCAATATGGGCATGGTGTTAAATGAATGAGGGCCGAAGAAGAAACTAAAGCATTTCTTCTATCCAACCATCTCCACTATGTGAGTGTGTGTTTGCTCTTTGGCTCTTAACTGGAAGGAACACACAAAACAATTGTAATTACATTGTGGGACCATAGAGAAATCATATACAGCTGAAAGGAGACCCTGAGGGAAGTGCTATGGAGCACAAATATGGCCACAGCTTTTTGAGGGAAGGCAGTTCTAAGTCAGGCTGAACTACTTGCCTTGGTGCCAGAAAGGACTCCATGGTCCTATTTTACTGAATTTTAGCCATGCACTAGGAGGAAGATGTGCTGCTGGTAGCCAAACGAGCTGAAATATTATCAAAGGAAGAAAAAAAAGAGGAACGAGATCTAAAAAGAGCAGGAAACAGATAGGTGCAAGGGAGATGCATCACAATTCATCTCGATCTTCTTCAGCCAGGCAGGAGGAATCCCATCTTCCCTGTTGTCCTAGGACATGCAGCATATCTTTGTATGGCTGGCCTGTAAACTTTATTTTCCTACTGCAAACACAGGCAAATCAAATATGTATGTTCCTGACACTGCTTGTTCTGCCATCACCCAAACTGGGAAAGCAGCTTCTGCAAAAGCAGCATCAGACGTCAAACTGCATGACACATCCACTTAAAAGAGAAAGCAAGTCCTTCTGTGTGAATAATTGCATAATAAATAAAAGCTCTTTTTTCTCAAAACTGTTGACATTCTGGGTCAAACCTCTCCCTGGTGTAACTCCCCTGTCTTCAGTGAATTTACATGAGAAGAAAAGTGGTCCCCACTGTTTAGAAACAGAGGCGATTCTGCCCGTGCATTTGTCTCACAGCTTGGAAAACTGCAACCTTGTGTCTGTGTGTGTCTGTGTATATAACATACACATCTGTGCAAGTGCACATGCACGTGTGTGTATGCATTAAGGAACTGAACTGCAGTTATGTTACAAATTTTAATGCTCTAATTTGTCAGTTTAAATGCATTCTCATGATCTGCCAGGCCCATTTTACCTGTTACAATTTGCCTATTCACTTTTGATGTAAATCATACTGTCCCTTAACTTGCAGTGAAACAGGATTCTCATGGTAATTTTTAGCATTAAAGAACAAAGCACTATAGATGGAGTTTAAGCACCATAATAATAATAAAAATGACTATAAAGCAGCAACTTCCTCTACGACTTACCCACTTTTGTAGTTTCTTCAAGTCATAGCTGCTGATTAAAATGAAGTTTTTACTCCTTTTTTCCTTGTAGCCTAAACACAGCTACAGCAGAAAGCTGAATCCTTGCTGCCTCACAGAGATCATTTTGAAGATCAAGCTCTGTTGCAGAATGGTTATTGTGGTGATGAGGTGAGAACAGCAAATACCAACTGGATTGCCAAGTCCTGCAGTTGGCTATGAAGCATTATCAAAAGGGGAAATCATAAATTTGACCTCAAACAAGAATAAACTGTCAGCCACTTAAAAAAAAAAAAAAAAGATCATTTTTCTGGGCTTTTATCTCTGCAGGGAGAGAGCACAAGTATAGGTCTCCAGCACTATTTGAATTGCCTTCCTTTTCACTGGAAAGAATCAGGATGAAACTCACCTAAATATACCTTCAAGAAATAAAGGCCATCTTACTATTTGCACCAATGGAAAGAGATCAAAATAGGTCGAGTGTGAAATAAGAGATGAGCAGGTGAAGAGTTGGAATCTGGGTATATCTTGGGTAGAATACAAGGCTGTTGAACAATCTCTCTGGGAAAATCACATATCCAGCAAAAGCATTCCTCTTTAGCCATCTGATGCACATTTTTCTTCTTGTCCAAGATGTCAATTTTACTAATACTAGCACATTTCTGTAGAAAAATGTATCTGAAAGCTCATAGGGACATGTACTGAGAAATTCAAAGCATAGAGAATTGTTTTTTGCACAAGCAATTACACCATGAAAGTGACGGTGGCAGGTCATCACTGATGACAATAGCTTCTCAATATATGAGAAAAGAATATTCACCTAAGGAACAAAAGGACCAGAAGTTTTCATAAGTACCACCAGTCTCACTGGGTTTTTGGGGAAGGTTCTTGAAACATTTTCCTCAGGGTCTAAACCCAACAACTGCAGTTTGAAATGGAGGCTGAGGTGAAGGGGGACAAGTAATGAAGCACATTAATGCACATCCTGTTACTGTCCTGATGTGACTTGCTCTGCAAGCCTTCTCAGAGCCTGGGACGGTAGTAGATCTCAGCCCTCCACCAAGACCTTCAGGCTTGAGGCGAATGTCCCATGTGTGCAACCTTCCTTCAGAGCATCTGGTGCCGCTCACTGGCAGAAACAGGACTCTCAAGTAGCTGGATAAGGTCTTGAAAATTCTCATGTTTCTCTGCCAGGCAGCTTAAATACTCATCATACTCACATTCTATGAATAAAGTATTTATGTGGGTTTTCTCTTCTGTACCTCTCTGATACCTTTCTGTGCCTGTAGAGAAGATCTTGCTGTCATGCCATATACTTCACTGCAATAAATGCTGATGTTTTCATAATGTGTAGACTGCTTTTCACACCTACATATAATTGCAGCTGCCTAATTAGAAGCTGTATTATGGAGGACGGAAAGTATTAAAAATATCAGCTCTATTTTATGTACTGTAACATGGAAGGAAAAGTGCTGAATTTTCAATTAAATAAAAATTGTTGTATTAGCACTGCATGGTGCCACCCCAAAAGAATAGTTTTTAAATGTGCTACCGAAAGGTGGCTGTCTTGCACATTCTTCAGAACATCAGATTCGTCCCCACCACCCAGTGAGTGCTGAAGCCAACAAGGTTAAATTGGTCTTTGCCACTCAGACCACTTTTTCCTTTAGAAAATGAGGAAAGATTAGAGATTTGATGCTACCAGACAATCTTCCTTCTCTCTCCCTTCCCGTTTTTCAATGCATAGACTCAGTGTGTGATTAATGGTTGTGAATAGTATATTCAATATGCATTTTCTGTGCTAGAAGTTATCATGCTACAAGCTAAGTTAAAGCACTTCATGCGTGATGTGGCTTTTTTCCCATTGTCACGAGGAAGGTCTGAGGGAGAGCAGTGACATGCTCCAGAGAATGGGAAAATTTTTTGAACAGGTTTGTGATAAAACTAGTTTTAAAGTTTTTCAGCCACTTGGTTTCATGAATATCGTATCCAACTGCATAGGCTATAACATAACACTTAGATGGAAATGAGAGTTTCCCCTGTCAGTATGTATTTAGTGTAGCATAGCCATTCAAACTCTTCATTTAAAGAATGAGTGATCTCAAGATAAATTGTAAGGCTTCTGGTTACTTTTTGAGAGTTTTCAAAGAGATGGCTGCACGAAGAAGGATCTGTGGTTTGCTCAGATCTTACTTTGACTGTAGTGGCTATTTTGTTCATGAGAATGATGTCTGGATTTGATGCTGAGTTAGCAAGAGCTGTCCCCTCTTGCTTCCCTACCTGTTGCTCAAGTAGGTTGTATTGTGTTACTGTTATTTGAGTTACTAAATATGATCGTAGATGTAACAGTGCTCAGAACTGAAGCCTTTATTGCCCTGATTGGAAGAGAGACTTTGAGGTCTACTCTACAGTAAGACACGCTAAGCATACTCACTCTTTTCCTTGTATTAACCTTAACAATATTAAAATAAACACACAGCTTGATATACGCAGCAGCCATTTGTAAGTCTTCAACCTGACAATGCCACTGTTTTAAAAACAATTGAAACATTTTTATTGATTTGAGAGCAGGAAGGAGATAACCAGTGGAGATGATAGAATATTATTTATGTTGTCATATCCCATTTCCATTTGTTTGGCTGCTTTTTTGAGAGATGATATGTTGGAAAATAAGTTAACAGCATCTATCATCATTTACCTGAGCGTAAAAAGTTGCATTTACAGTCTTTACAACATGGCAATGCGTTCTGCTCTCCATCACTCTGTAGTAATTTTGGACTAAATCTAATGACTTCTACAAGGCTTCTTGAGATGATAGCAGAGTAAGATTTCTTAACCAGTCTAAATAGGATGACACAGTGGAATTTCCTCAGCATTCAAAACTTTCTTTAAAGGCCAACACTCTGTACAGATTAGCACTGTATTTGAGAATTGTTGCATCAAATACAAATTAAATTGGACAACTGTGTTAAAGTAGTGTAGTCTTGTCAGAATTTTTATTGTCCACAGTATCGGTCATATAAGATAACCTTCCAATGTCTGCTGGACAAGGTCATAACAAGATACTAGGGAGAAACACAAAAAATACCTTCACAAACATGACTTAGAGAAAGTGCCTACTCAGTTGCATCCAATTCTTGGGAGGTATCTGAAGGTGAGGGAAAGCTCTGCCAAAAAAGAGGTCACTGACCTTTCTCATGGTTGGATTTCAGATGTAGACTTGTTTATATTTTTAACTTTAGAGCTGTGACCAGGAGGTCTAAGCAATGTTATTTGCCAACAGAAAAGAAAGATGATCGATAAGGATCTGAACCTGCAAACTCCAAGTACGTGTTTATCTTCACCAGTGAGAGAGCCCAGTTAAAATCAGTGAACCAGAGGCAGCTGTAAACCTAAGGAGATACATGCTTCAGATTCCAAGTGAGATTCCTTTTTCAGCTCATGGAAGAACAGATTATTTTTTTGCAGTACAAATATTTGTGCACAGATCCAAATCCCAGGTTGAATAGGATTTAGTCAGTAGTGGAACTGCAAGTCTCGAAAGAAGTCTGAGAATACTCCTGGAAACTTTTCTCATAATTGAAACAGCGGGTAGTTTTTCCTCTGAATCCATAACCAGGCTAGAACTAGGGAGTAAGTTTTAATGGTTTTGGGCTTTTTTGTATCTTATCTTAAGGAGATAGTTGTTCTGTCTACAGTATGTCTCACTTGCTGGAAGTCCTGAGAGCAAGGTGAAAAGTTGGGCCTTTAAAAGACCTAGACTTGTTCTTCTCTCAGATGCAGACTTGTTGGATTGCTTCTTGCAATGCACTTCTCTTCATTTGCTTTCCACTCCCTCCTCTCACTCTCTTCTACCTGTGGCAGAGTAGATGAAACCGTTGACTGACAAAATATAAGCAGTTTTTATAAATAGTAAAGTTTAGGAGCAAGGCTGCTAGTACCTCTCAGAATTGGAGAACTCAGAATTGGTATTTAGAATAAAGTGAAGTTCACATAGATGCTGAGAGGTAGACTGGTTATGGCTGCATCACTTCTGCAGCAGAGCAACATAGTGGCACAGGGCTAATGGCCATTTTCAGCACTGAGGAAGTCACAATATTTTTTTTGTGGGAAGTGGGTTATTTAATTTTTGTGTCTATTGTTGACATTTGTTTGAACACACTGTACACCTTTCATTGAAAGCATTCAAAGTTTTGGCAGTCCTTATTGACTGTCTGAAAGGCAGTAACATTGACTTATAGTATGTGTAAAACGATCATTGTGGTCATCAATGAATTTCATCCATTTCTGGAGAGAAACACAGCAGGTGCTCCACTGAACACAGCAATTCTAAGCAATATCATGAGAGAAGATGAAGAGCCTGTCATATAGTGGAAAAGCAACAGAAAGAATGGCAGTAAGTAGGAATTAATATATTGGGGATAGCCCTTTATTTCTAAGAAAGGCATTGTGAAATGTTGTAAGTGGTCAGGATATAGCAGCAGAGTGCACCTTATAATCAAATCGATAGTAACTTGGAAGAGTGTGACCTTTATTCAGTTTATGAATTCATAAATTCTTTACTCCTGAAACCAATCCGTATTAGAGATGGCTTTGAAAGAGTCAAGACTGGATACCAGGGGAGAGGCAGAAGCAGATCTGTGCTATACCACATTAGTTTTCCACTTTGTCCCATTTTCTTTTATAAGCGCATCCCGTTTTATCTAAATGCAGTGGCAAAAAACATAAGCTGATAAATAAAACAGCAGACACAGAGCAAAAAAATCCCATTTGAAAATTCTGTGTTGATGCCCTGAGTGTTTTGATTATAGCCCAGCATAGCAACCTTCTCTTTCACCACAGCTTGAAGTGGAACGACAAGGGGTTTAGATCACCCTGAATTGTCCTGTGTGTTGCGGTTCCAGAAACACCTGTGAGAACCCCTCTCTGCTGATTTGCTCTTACAATTCACAATGTTCAAAGGTCCTTGATTTTTTTTTAAATTTTCGTGACAGATGTGATGGTCTAGTGGTTGTACATGGGGTAAGAGTGTACAGCATGTAAGCACAAATCACATTTTTTCCTGCAACTGTATGTGCCAGATTTTAAAAGGAAAAAAAAAGAGGGTTTTTTTGTGTGCAGTGATGAGCACTTGTTTCACATCTTAAATGCAAGCACAGACAAAAACCCAGACTATGCAGAAAATGGAATCTACGTAGATACTTCCATGGTGATGGAGACCATCTAGTGAAATATCCAAAAGGCTTTCTGTGAAACATATTGTACAGACCTATACTGTGAATATTCATCAATACAATTTGAGATAATTTGTAGTAGCTGCCTAATTCTCTTGGCAATTTTAATTGGGTAAATGATTCATCTTTGTTCATTGGCTCATTGCTACATAATGTTCTTGTTCATTATTAAGCATCTGCATTAGTCCTTTGGGATTGCACATGTGTAGCTTCTGTCATACAGAAAAGGTATTATTGAGGAAAGGCAGAGGACTGAGTTGTGTTCCTTTCTTATCGGTAAAAGGGGCTAATAATACTTTCCCCATCATAACAATTTAAATTGCACAGCTTTTGTGGTACGGTCTCTCTTGGACAGAATTTATCCTGCCTTCTGCAAGGAAGCATTGGCCCTGGCTTCATAGTCTATGTGTTCACTAGTGTGGCTGAGAAATTGTAAGTGGACTGCAGTGTCAGACCCCCCACCACCTTCCCCTTCTGTGGGCTTTGTGAGGGGATGAGCGTCTGTGGAGCACTGGGTTAGGAACTCTCCTCTTTTAAGTTATGCTTCCTTCCTTGCAAAGGCTGCTCACTATTGCTGGCCAGGATAAAACATTGCCCTCCTCGGTCACATGAGATGTTGGAAAACAAAGTTTGCACAGAAAGCTCCCTGAAACACTGTAAAACACTGTGAGCAAAAGAGGTGTAATGACCTGTAGTCCTCCAGAAGCTATAGATGGAGGGGACTGTCTTCCGGCCTACTCAGGAGTGAAGGAGAGGCACACTGAACCGGAATGTAACGAGAAGAAAAGCCTGAGCAAGAGACAAAGACTCTAGGAAAAAAAACCCAAACAAACTCTGGGCCTTAGATAACCAGTCAAATTAATTACTGCTGTTAATTACTGCTGTTAATTACTGCTGTTTGGACAGCCTTTGACAGTGTCTCAAGGAAGACCACCCGCTCAGGTCAGCTTCCATATCAGGAGAGCAATATTCAGGCAAATGATTTAGAAGGAAACACTCGGGTCCTGAAGGAGACCCTGAAAGAGCAATACCACCACAAACCCCAGGGCTTTCCAGCATGTTTTTTGTCTTCTCTCGCCCAGCAAGTTTCTGTAAAACTTTCGTTCCTATTTCACTGCAGAATTGGGTCTATAGAGAATCCAGCTGTTGAAGCATAGAGCAAGGCAGGTCTACAAAGGCTTTTTTCTCAGGCATGTTTTGGTAGCTCAGCTCCTGGAGGAGGTGAAGGAAAAGACAGTGATATCTTGGGAATACATCAATGCTATGTCAGCGTGGACAGCTTTTTGGCTTCAATCACACTGCTCAGGCAACAACAACGGTGCTATTATAACTTACAGTTTAGTACTTCTTTCTATCACAGATTTTTGTGTAGAATAAATGCTTTCGTGGTATAGTGTAGCTATCAAAGATAAATGGTATGAGGAACAAAACCCTGACTTTATCACTGTGCTTAGCTAAATCAACTAAAAATTATTCAACTGTGCATTGCAGGTCATGTAATAAAGTCAAGTCAGAGACTATGAAACTAAGCTGACTTGGACACTGAGAACAGTCTAAGAAGAGCTGCACACAGAAGGGGAAAGGCTAATTTATTTGGCTTCTCAGACCTCTGCAACCATTGTGTAGATTGGTATTGCTAATGAGGACTGCTATATAACATTAACAGAGAAGAAATATAAACTGAGATCAGGAAGGTCTGCGTCTGATCTTTGCTGCCACCTGCAATGGAGTCATGTGAAATTCAGAGGTTACGAAACCCAGCGTGTCTCTCACTGGGTGGTAACAGACACAATATAGTTCCACTGCCAGATTTTTTTGCCATTCTTTCCATAGTCTGTCTTAAAATACACGTTGTAAAACTGTAATTTCTTTCCAGATTTCATTTAGAAAGACCTGCAATAATTGAAGGCTCATCTGTTCTCTGAGTCTTTGCTGATGGGAATTTACAGCTGCGGTCGGGTGCAGGATTTCCATCCGCGGTGCCCGAGGCGTGCTGTTCCCCGAGCAGGAGGAATGCAGGAGGGTGAATTAGGGAACCCGGGCTTACCCCCTGGGCTTTCTTTCATCCCTTGGTTTTCCTGCCGTGCAGCCCATTTCATCACTTAACTGGGGCTGAACACAGGCTGCCAGCCACGTCACTCACACCGCTGGCCTTCGGGCCTTGGGGAGGGTTGGGGTCACGACACGACAGGATGGTGGACCCAGGCAGGGATCCAAAGCGTTTCCATTCCGGGACCCCTCCTAAGCGCGCGGCCGCTGTTCGCGTCGGATCTCTGACGCACAAAGCTGTACTTGGGTTTGTGACTCTTGGCTGTGAGGCTTCCCCCCTGCCGTTTCTCCCCTTGGAAGCTGCTTTCCCTTAGCTGCCCGGCAGCGTTGCGCGCCTCGAGCCCGCTCGGCCGCCGGTCCCTCAGCGGGGCCCGAGGGAGCGCGGCGCCCGGCAGGGGGCAGCAGCGGCCCGCGGTGGGAGCCGGCGCTGCCGGGGAAGGGGG
>Ga0065711_1037083_pt1 | contig 20215 bp, 8 predicted proteins | sample Hoacrofraction12_FD_59098 | JGI IMG/M metagenome (GOLD analysis project Ga0065711, IMG submission 59098) | Hoatzin crop microbial communities from Cojedes, Venezuela - Epithelial fraction 12 v2 (version 2) | ecosystem: Host-associated > Birds > Digestive system > Esophagus > Crop | place... | reverse complement strand
AAAAAAAAAAAAAAAAAAAAAAAAAAAAAAAAAAAAAAAAAAGTGAGAAGTGACCTTTCAACACCCTTACTACTCCTTATTTTTGATGCAGGTAGTTTTATTTGTTCAGGTAACAATTTTAAAGCTTGAAGATTGTCACTAGTAACATCACTTATTTAAGAGCTGAGCAAAAATCTATACTCCTGACTTCGAGAAGAGAGAGAAAAAACAGGTAAATACAAGCAACATTTAATTTTATTTCAATAAAAGCAAAACTACACGAAAAAATCTCAAACTTCAGCGCTGAATATTTTTTTTTCCTGAGCAAAAACCTCTTCACTGACATTTCGGTTGTGACTTAACATTTCTGCTTTGAGTCATTTCACTTCTCTCCCACAGCCCCATTATATTACTCTGTTTTCTTAGACGAACTAAATGTCGCAGCACATGGCACATGGCACAGAAGACATTGCCACTTCTATTTCGCATACTTTTGTTGCACTTTTTGAATCCATTTACTCCTCACATTTTATTGTGTGTGAAAGAGCATTAGAGTCTGCCAACTTCAAAAACAGCAGCAATCCCATCTTAAACTGGAGATTTCAAATCTGCTTAAGAGTGCATTTATTGTTTGTGTTCAGTCTACGCCATCGTATCTGTCTTGAGTAGAGAATTAACAAATGAGTACAATATGATAAAACACGTAGTGCAGGTACAGAGGACTACTTCAAAACAAAGGAAAAATTGCCATACACCACTAAATCTTAATGTCAAGAAAAGTGAGTGCGTTTGGATCAGTTAGAGAAGTTCTTTGATTCCTCATCATCACTGTGCAACTGGAAACAAAGGAAACCTTCACCACCCAAGCAAAGGCGGCAGCTCCCCAGCAAGTGAAGTGTATGCGCATGTGCGTATCTATGTATACATACAGCGGCAGGTAAGGGAAGAAGCAGGGAACAGTCACCTTTTACATCAGAGCTCTCCAGTTTGATTGTTTAATCAGGAGAAATTGCCGCAAGAGCTCCCATGATCACTGTTCAACATTCTGTTGGAAACTAAACTGATTACAAGGAAGAGGAATGGAAAAATACTTTCTATTCTTAGATTTCCATACTGTATTTGGGAAGGAAAATTAAGTTGTCCAAGTCTTCATCTAGTTTTCTTTTCCTAATGGTTCTGACAGGTAAGAACCAGGAAAGTAAGCACTATACAACCAACCAGCTTGCATCAGGTTTTTCAGAAAACTGTTCTAAAACTCAACTTTCAAACCTGCATTTGGTAACACAAATACTATTTCACTCTTCAACTGTCCTTCATCACAAACAGAATGCACATATGACAATTAACTTACTGCCTTATGATTTATTTCAATGCAATTCCACTTGCAGTTTAACCTGTTTTAAGGGAGGAGGGATTTATTTATCTCCAAACCAAGCATGGACAGCACAGTAAAGCACCAGAAGGATACCCCCACGATAATGACACACTGCGGAAAAAAAGACTGGCTTGCATCTATCCTATGTTCTAGTACTTAAAGAAGAATTCAAACATAAGATGCAGACTGAAACAAATAATAAATGTCTATACAGCTTATTAAGGGGGTCATAAAGAGAACAACTTTGATACCACTATCAATTAAAATATCAAACTCAGGTTTTGGTACAGCATTAACTACACAGCCTTAGATAATACTCCTGTGCTGTAGACTTACAAGATGAACACAACCATAGCCTTCAGAAATAATTAAAAACCTTCGCCTCCACCTCAGGCTAAACTGTGTTGGTTTTAAACACAGTGATAAGTCAGTTCTAAGAGAAGAGTGAGCTCAGGCAATACACTGATTTTCAGTAAGCCAAGCTGACCCGTGCAGTACTTCTATTACTACTTCATTTATACTAATTTTATGGAAGTCAAATACCATACTTTCTCTTGGCCAATTACTGTTGGGATGATGGTTAAGTTGGAGAGGTAACAAACAACGAAAACAAACACACACCAAGATTTTATAATCTTTTTTAAAATGCTACAAATATCAGATAAATAAAAAAACAACCCACCATAAGCTACATAAAACTTAACTGAGCTTGAAGTTATAAAATTAAATGGGGAATGGAAATACATGTTAAGATTGTGGGTTTTCATGCTTTCACTGCTACACACTAAGAATACTGCTGTGACCAGCTCACATTTGTGTGCACAAGGAGAGGGGAGTGGGAAAGAAATAAGGGAAGTAGGACCTAGAAAAAAAATATATTCCTTTAAAAAAATACTCATCTAGAATAAAGCCTTGGATTACAAAGATTATTTGCTAGTCAGGAAGATTAGAAAAGCTCAATCTGAATTTCCTCAAAGGAAATGGGTAAAGCAATGTAGACCTTAAGTCACTTCTTCAGACACTCCCTGGAGATCTCAAAAAACAAGCATGACATGAACAGAAAAGATTTTTTTTTATTATAGATAAGGGCTCAGAAAGCATCCTCACCTTTGTAGGTGTTGTTGTTGCTCTTACTCCCCAACAACAGGCAGAGAAGAGGAAAGGCCATAAAACACCCAGAAGGAGAAAGAGAACAACTGGAAGTGAAACAGAAGAGCAAAAGGGAAAGGGACAGCACTAACACAAGCTAAAAGAAAGGTAGGAGTGCTGGGAAGAACCACCTGATCTTTGGTCTTCAATTCATACGTAAACTTCTCTCTAGGTCCAAAAAATGAGAGGAATGTTGTTCCCGGGTGTCCTGGTTTCGGCTGGGATAGAGTTAATTTTCTTCCTAGTAACTGTTAATAGTGCTGTGGTTTGGATTTAGTATGAAAATAGTGCTGATAACACACTGATGGTTTTAGCTGTTGCTATGCAGGGCTTATACTGTCAAGGACTTCTTCAGCTTCCTGTGCTCTACCGACTGAGAAGGCACACAAGAAGCTGAGAGGGAGCACAGCCAGGACAGCTGACCCCACCTGGCCAAAAGGCTATTCCACACCATACCATGTCATGCTCAGCATATAAATTGGTAGGAGCTGGCTGGGTGCCGCGACTGCTGCTCAGAGCGGGGCAGGGCATCGGCCGACCCGTGCTGAGCAATTGCATTATACATCACTCATTTTGTATATTCCATCATCATCACTATTGCATCCTTCCTATTAAACCGACTTTATCTCAACCCATGAGTTTTATCAAGAAAAACGGGGGGAAAAACCTGGCAAATTAAACCCTCTACCCCTCTTTTTTTTTTTTTTTTAAAAAACTTCAGTGTTTCACAGTCTAGACCAAACAGCTCACCTACACTTTTATTCACAGCACATTTTCAAAATCCACCTAGTTCTGCAATATGAGTGCTTAGCCAAGTGAAATAATAGGAAAGATGTTTAACACATGAATCCCAAGAGCCTGAAGTTACCAGAAGCCTGGTAATATATCTGTCATCTTTTCTGTACAATAATGAGTGGGGGGATGGGACCAAAAAAAAAAAAGAGATGAACAAAAAGAGCATTTGAAGCTCTCAAGGCATGCCTACAAACAAAAGCTGTCCTACAAACACATTCTAAGGACCTTGTGGTTTGTACAGCCTTAGATATATCTGACTCTCAGACTTCTTTAAAATTCAGTTGCTGAGACATTCAGAAATTTTTAGATTGTTTAATCCTGAGCTACTTATGTTGCCTGAAGCAGCAGACCTAAGGGTTTATGTTTCCACAAAAGCCAAAATTTAGCAAGAAAGGTTTTAATTATTCTAGAAGTGTTCTGACAAATTTTTAATTGCTACTATGGCAAGGCATCATCAAAACCTCACCATGTTTCTTTCCTCTTATGATTTACACAGAAAAGTCATCCTGTATGACAAATATCCAAAACATATTAAAAACCAGTACGTGGCCAAAAAAAGGTAATTCTCCACCTGAAAAGCCCAGTTAAGTACAAACAGCAACAACAGTCCTGAAGGGACGACGTATGTCAGACAAGAAAGTAAAAAAGTGTAATTACTAAGGAAACCGCTTCTCCTCCCCAGCACATTTGTGCTAAGCAGGATGAGTATTCTGCCAATTGCAACACATTCAGACCTTCCCCACTACCTGCGTTCACACGCACACCCCTAGAAGCTGTATTTTACTTTATAACAGAACATATATTTGGTGATAGTTTCTTACAGCTTTTCAATAAGGAAAAGGAAGATTTCTTGATAATGGAGACAGTAAGAAGTATTGGGGTTTTTTTCCCCATCTGAAATTCTGCAACTATTTTGAAGGTTATAAATGTAACAATACAAAATGCTTTGCCATTAAGCTAGCATAGGTAACAAGCAGAGAACTTGCTCTGCACACTGGCTGTCCACAAGGTTTCAGGAGTTTTGCATAACTAGCACAGGGATCTTTTCTGACTCCGACGACTCACAAGGACAGTGCACAGGCAAGAAACCTCCTGACAGCTCCTCTCACCTTTAAGAGTCACAAGCAAAGTCTGGAAAGGCTTAAAACAAAATTTCCGACACCTGCCATTCTTGCAAAGCTAAGGTAAAACATGCACCATATATCCAGAAAACACTGTGGAAGACACAGTTATCTTCCAAGCAGTGACACAACGCTGTGCCAGAAACTGAAAAGTTGTCACTTCTGGGTAAAGAGTGATTACATAAATGAAAGCAATCAAGCCATTTTTTGCCAATTTCTGCTCTGCAAGTTGTGATTAGGAACACAAATACTATTTTCCAGCAATTTAAGCGTATTTTTTAATGCTTTCTAATGCTACAAGGATCTCACATACGTACGGATAGTACTTACCAAGAGTCCTCGTGTTTTAACACTGACAAAAGAGTAGAAAAATCTTGCAACATGTTATCTTCTCTTTCCCTAAGTTGCAAAACTCCTGGTAAACCCACAGAACTACAACCCCATCCTTACCTTGAGAAAAAGCTTTTCTTCGCTGGAACACTACTTGGCTATAGGGATTTTATGAACAGATGATTAGCTCCTATAAGAATGACAATTTTGGAACTATATCACCAATGTACAACATGGTGTGGCCTTTGTTAATTCTACATTTCAATTTGGTTGCAAATTGTGAGGAAAGAAATAACTATTATCAATGAAGGAAAAATTACAACATATTACACACAAAACCCAAGAGTCCTAACAAAGTTTCCATGGTGCTGAGTATCTGAACACAGTTCTGCCTGAACATCTTGACCTCCTGCAAGGCAGGTACACATTACTTTTTACCCCATGCCCTGACCCATGGAGAAAGCCTGGGAAACATTTCTGCAATCATGGCACATTTAAAGTACACAAAGCCCATTGTTTTCATGTGACAAAAAGGAGTCTTAGTAACCTTAAGATTTGTTAAGCGAGAGGTCGACTGCAACAAACATGCATGCTAACATCTGTAGAAAATAACCGTAGGCTCTAAAATGAATGAGAATTAAAGCAGGTATGAGGTTGGAGATGTTATATATTAACATCAGTTACATTTTTAGCACGCGATACCCCCTCTTTCTCAATTGGCAAGCATTAGTGAAGACATCAACTTCAAGCACTCTAACCACTTCTATGGTTAGAAACCATACTTTGAGGAATCTTTGTTCTGACCTATTAAAAAAATGTTTCTGCACTGCCTTGAATAAGTAAAGGAGACCCATTTTCCATCAGGTAACAATGAAACACACATTACACCTAGCACACTGATATTTAGTCAAGGGGTCATTACCTTATGATGCTACCATAAATTGATACTACCGCAAATTACTGAGTTGAAAACAGAAGCTGCAGTTTTAGAAAAACTCAGTTCATTTTAAAAAATGTAAAAGCCTATGACTCAGAACGCTCACAGAGTGAGCTAAAAAATTTTAATCAAGCAATAATATATTCAGATATTGGATTCAAGCAATCAGAAAAAAATTTCCTTGCCCATGCAAGAACCAAAGACTTGAGACTGTAACAAGCAGACTGTGTCTTCTCCCACATCACCTCACCCCTCACAAAATCCTTCCAGCTTGTGGGGGTTTTAAGCTTAAAACGAACACTTTACATCACCATATAACAAGTGTAAAGTTTATATTTATTTTCCCACACAATACGAAAAAAATCAGTCACAAAACATTCCCAGCAACTTTCAGCTGATTTTTATGTTAGTATTTTTTCCCAAATGATTTCACAGTGGTTACCATTCTGTCAATGGAGCAAGACGAGGCAGCTGAAATCATTTAACTGTCTATAGTTTAACAGTTACACAGTATAAGTAACCAAACCCAGAAATTTCAAAGAGAAACTATGAACTGGAGAGAGAAAAACAAAATGAAAGTTAAAAGAAACTTGATGGGATAAAACTCAGGATGAATTCTTTGGGTATTGGCTAAAGACATGTACCAATACGCACCAGAGCTATGCCTGCCAAGTTGGAAATGAAGGACCAAAGTCGCTCAACTAGAGGTCAGAAAGAAAAGATGTCTGTATTTATTAGACTGGTGAAGAGGACATCTATCCAGGATGCAGTACACCCACTGGAGTGACTCCTCTGCCAAAGAAAACTTAGGCCCTCTTCTCCAGTGTTCTACAAGAGTATCCAAACCACAACGTTACAGCATATTTTGGGATCCATATCTGTCAAACTTTCCTGTTGACATCACTGCATGCAAATAACTCACTGAAATAACCAAACAACCAAGATGGACTCCTTGCAGACTTGCATCCTCGTGATTGGGATAAAAACCAGTTCTTTCTCACTTTTTTCCCTAGTGTCTATGTAACTCTCCAATACAAGTTGGACTCCAGTGAGAATGACAACATGAGATTCATCTCTTGCCTAGCAGTTGAGGCATTGTTTCAATTGCATGGATTCAAATCCCTTAAAGAATGAGCATACACCTGGCCCTTCCATGTCCAGGTATCATTCTTGCCTATTTAACACAGAAACAGAATATTAAAAAGACATGCCCTCCAAATTCTGTAACAGAAGACATACCAATTTCTCAAACGAGGAAAAGCTAGACAAAGTATCAGAGAAAATGCAAACGCCTACTAGCTGGAATAAAATAATCACAGCCTACCGCTGTCAGATGTATGCGACTACCCTGCTGCAGCCTGCCCTCCCCTCTTTTCCCGAAACTACTGCAAAAATAACCAGGATTATGTCTATCTCTTGTTAAAAAGGACAGATGCAGATCTATTGATGCTATAGTAAAAGCATACAACCCAAACCTTTTGGGAAGAAGGGAAGTAAGGAATGAAATAGTATTTACACATAGTAAAATGATGACTGGCTCCATGCTACCCCTTTCCCCCACAAGTTTCCTCTGCTGTTCCACTCGCTAGCCCAGCCCTCACTAATTAGCTTTTAGATGCTCCACTCCCTCCACCTACCAAATTTCCCAGACCTTCCAAAGCCACCTGCAACAACAACATGGGAGCTGTGGGATTTCTGACACTGAGTCTCCCTTTAATCATTTGCTTTTGGATCAGAAAGAATCTTTCCTGCTAGACTGGAGTGATAGGAAGATAAATAGATATTTTCCAACTTCTTCGTAGCTTGGCAGAGGATTAAGATAAGTAACACAAAAGTAGAAAGAAAGAACTGGAATTTGTGATTCTGTTTCTGGCAGGGAGAAACAATGAGACGCAGATCCCAAAAGCAAATGACACATAGAAGCACACAGGTCACTATTACATTTCTAAAATAATGAGAAACCTAATTTTTTTTTGGTGTCAATGTCTATTACTAACCCCCTACAAGGATGAATAAGATCAAGAAATCATACTTCTAGAAACTGGTCAAAGCACCAGACTGCTCAAAGGTCCGTTTAGTAAGCTGGGAAATCCTTCAAAACACTACACCCAAAACTAAAAAAAAAAAAAAAAATTTAAAAAAAATTTAAAAAATAAAATGGCCAGCGATGGAAGACAAACTCATCGGTCCTCCTTGATCCCCTCCTTTGTAAATAAAATTGTTGGCTGCCTTGCAAATCCTCACCACAGATGCATTAGCGCCTTCCTTGCGCTCTCAATTCAGAGCAAGTAATTCTTCACATACAGCAATCCTTAATGTGCAGTATTTCCAGTAATACTAAATAAGTAATATAGACTAAAGGTCTAAATATCTCATTGCTGAGTATCAGTATTAATGAAAAAAACACTGGTTTTAGAGAGGGAATCAAAAGTGGTATTTACCTAGTAAAGCCTCACTTAATAAAAGGAAGCCAAGTAGAAAATGTTTCATGCCTTTCTATGATTGAGACATTTATATTAAAACTTGCCACTATCAATACAAAATTATATGGCAATTTTTCTCTCTGTGAATTAAAACAACTCTATATTAAATCTGGGAAGTCTTTTTTATTCTTTACATAAAGTAACAAAAGTGCATGAAGAGACTTAAAATAGATACCATGTTTTTGCTTGTCCTGAAAGGTCACTACTTGATGTCAATGAAGACTCAAATGAAAACACAGACTAACATGAAAATATTCAAATCTTAAAACATTCCTCACGCATAAACCAGCCACTCTTATAAAAGACAAATCACCATGCTCAAATAAAAAACAGCAGCAGATCAATTTAATGTTTCTTACCATTTAATAAGCAGAACACAAATAGTAAGATGGAAAGGTGTCCACTGTGTCTTCTTGAAGCCTCTAACCCAGACATGCGGATTTCTCAGAGGCATCTGCCTTTTTCCATTGCCTAAGAGAGGGGGCTTCTAAATCCCCAGAATCACAGCCATTTCTGGGATTCTGCACGTGTGAATACTTACCAAAGGATGGCAAAATTTTCTAGTTTAAATGAAATAGTTCTAAGAATTTTATTATAAACTGACAATAAAAACCGAGAAATACGTCTCAGGGTTTTTAGACACATAGCTGTCACCTACCACAAACAGAAGGGTCTACAGAGGACATTAAGAATGCTTCATTCAAACAGAATTTGAAAACTACTCATTTCTGTCTAAAAAAAAAAAAAAAAAAAGTATCTCAGGAAAAAAAAAGTTTTTTTAGAACCCAGTGCTTCAGTTCACAAGAATAATAAAATGAAGAGACTCAAGCTTAGTATTCGTAGCTGTACCATCCGTACACTTTACAAGTAGTGGAAGTATTTAGCATGCCTATTTTCACTCATGCAGAACTCTGTAAGTTATCCTAAAAACAAATAAAGACTGTACCATAAAAAAAAAAAACATTCAATTTATTCACTGAGAGCAGCAGAGAAAAATATTCACATCTTATTCTATTTGCAGGCTTCCAGCTACACATTAAAGCTTTTTGCAACGAGCTATGGAAATTCCACAAAACATAAGCATGCTAAGTACAGCAGAGATGTACAAGTCCAGAACAATGTAGGAGTGGGGAAAGCACAAAGTTCAGCAACGCATTTCGTTCCTGGCTCAGACGAGGTGGAATAATCGATGCTCCAGTGCTAGCTTGTAAAACTAATTAGTTTTACAGATGACGCTACCTACTCATATGCAAGAGTCATCTAATACAGTTTCTCGCAGTACGCCAGAAGATAATGGTTAGAAAACCACATTCTGGAACAACACTAAGCATGTCTGGGATTTTCTCTGCACAGTGTTTTCACTCCAATATTACTAATAATTCTTATTTAATCTTGTTACTCATTTCCATAGCTCAAACACACGAAAATGTTGCAAGAACACAGACTAACGTGACATGCTTTGCTTTTCTATCTACATTAAAGAGTTGGTAGAAAAAAAATGTAATTATAATCTCCACCCCATAAACTACTGCAGAAAGGCTGAATCACTGCTCAGCTAATGAAGTTGCAAGGAGGCAGGCAGTGCAGAAAAGCTATGCCGAGTAAACTACACCATCAGCTTATCTCCTGTTACTCTATTTTTCGTAACTTACACTGAGGCCTCTTTAAAAGAAGTACATTCTAATTTATGGAAGCAACCAACTGACATTTAACTACTTCAATGAAACGGAGCACAGATCACATCTCATCACATCTTGATCCAATGTGTGCAACAACCAATATCCACTTACTTCCCCCTCAGCTGTCCCAGATACACAACTGTTACTTACATTCAACAAATCATAGATCTCCTTATGGTAAAACAAAAAGGACAGATTTTGCATCTAATGTCCCCAACCAAGTTAAGCAAGATGTTTTATATAACCTTATAAAATGTTTTATATATCTACAAAAACAAACTCACAATAAGCCATTTTTACTCAATAGCCACACACTTCTCTGTCCTAACCACTGATTCTTAAATTTTATCTTACTGAAATATGACAAGGCCCTAAGTTGAATACATGCATGTTATTTACCTAAAAGTTGCTGTCTTGCACAGCCTTTGCTCCTAAGTGTCTAAATACAGATACCAAATAAATTATACACGCTGAAGTCTAGGCTTTGTAATACAAAAATAAATATAACCAACACTCTTAACCTCTTCTTGACCTAACTGTAGTAATTTTCATGTTCTTACTGTCTTTAACTTTGCCTTAGTTGCAGTCATGAAAGGACAGAAAACCAGACATCCCTGCAATGCTCACAGACAAAGCTATTTGCATCTCATTCTCATCTACAGCATAGTCAATTTTAACATGTTTCCAGAGCTTAGTGTAGACACTTGTGAATGTGACAGGCTAACAAGTACGCTAAACCTTCTCAACTTCCATTTCCTGCCATTTTATAAGCTTTTCTCAAATTTATTATTAGATGTGCCTGTCCTCTACATTGCAAATTATAAACATACTCTACGTTTAGCTGTATACACACCTTCTGAGGCTTCAACAGAAGCAGGAAGCACATGAAGAGTCAAGGTACGCACCATTCTTACCGCAAGATTTACCGTTAAATACAGTCCTTAACTATCCACCTTACATCTTACAGATTATGTTACGGGTTTGTATAACTGTCAGTTAAGTATGCTTTTATTTTAATAGGGAGGAGGAAAAACCCTGATAAATCCACTTGCCAAATCTGAATCCTAGAATAACCAGGAACTGCTTCTAAACAACAACAAAAAGAGTCTAATAAATTTTAAATGGTGTCATTTTAAATGACTCTAGTTTAAAGAACTGGACTTCATATCTGAAGTTAAGATGTTAGCTTATGTCAAAAATACAAAACCAAACAGCTGCCTTTGATGTGACTGATTAAACAACTTTTGTCTCTGGTATTACTAATGGAATGAGTAAGTGGGTTGTAATATAATGTACAATAATTCAGTTACACACTAGTAAACATTTCATGGAGATCAGAGCACTAAAATCTCAGTTCATGCTGAATGATTTTATAGACAAATGAATATAAGCTTAAATGCCAAATAAACATACACTGTTAACAGGTTACCTCAAGACTATTTGGTGAGCCACTACACACAGTGGCCCACGGGTACTGCAGTTGGAGGTACATGCAAGCATAAAACACGCAGTCAAATGCTGTTTCCAAACAAGGTTCAAGACTCTTGCACTCCCCAAACCACTTTTCCACACAAATCAAGACAAATTTAGAAAACTGATTGGTTTTAATTAGAGATAATCTCATATTGGAAAGGATTTCCAAGCCAGTTACCCCAGTATTTTGTATTACAGGAACAACTGCTTTCCACAGAATACTGCTCGAGATTAGCAAAAAAAGTTTCTAAAAGTAAATACTTCAAAATCAACTGTGAACGTACATCCAACCCTGGTTTCATCACATACTGAAAATGTATTTTACAGGGCTCTACACCTATAGTTGTACCAGAGTTCTACTGGTACACACAGCAAAACTGGGGAGTACAGCTTTTCTATGTAGAAAAACACAGAAATCAGAATTTCCATACCCACCACGAAAGGAAAAAGCAGCAGGTTTACTTTTATGTTTACTACTGTGTTTAGTTACCCAGAGTTTGCAAATGCAATGCACTGCAACACATTGCATTAGAAACTTAAGCTTAGTTCAGTCTTATTATATAGTAACATGACTACGAAAAGTCATTGCAATGGATAAAGTGTATTGTATCAACTCAGATATTGAAGAGATGTAAGACGTACACACTGTGGCTGCTCAGCAGGTTAACAACAGCTCACCTTTACAGCAAAAAAGCAGTTTCAAAACTGCTAGTAACTGTAATTTTGCAAAGCGTCAACGTTTCACTCCATCCCCAAATAAGTAAATTTATTTACAAAACACATTTTTAAACGCTATGCTCCAATGAAAGAGGGGAAGGGAAGAATTCTGCCTTTAACAGCAGAAACCACTGTATTTCACTATTTGGAAGGGAACCTACACACCACGTTTTACTTGCACGGACTAAGCTGCAGCCGCTAACACAGGCAGGACTCTGCAGTCACGACAGCCAAATCTTTCTACAGTAGCAAGCACTGTGCAATAAACTGTTCTGAACAATGGCCCATCTCACCTGCCTTAAGTGTATGAATAAACCGCTACATTTTTAAGTGGTGTTCTTATTAAAATAACTCCATGAGCATTTAGGAAGAGATATCAAGGAAAAGCAAGCAGATGGAGAGACTAGCTGACACATAACAATAGCTGGTGAAATAGTACTCTTATTTTCTGTAATAAACACCAAGATCAAAACATTATGCAAGTTAAATTTCCTTGAAAGGTTCCCAGCAGGAGTTTTCCTTTTTGTTTGTGCAGTACGTGATTTCCTCTCACCCACAAAAAACATACCAAGAATGTGCATGTGCCACTAACACTAAGCAGCACTTCCTTAATCACTCATTTCCAACAATTTATGGATGATCAGTGGCAAAAACGAGCAAAAATAATGAAAGCACGCAATGAAAGCTCATTGAGACAAACCGGCTTGGACTTCCTACTCATTTCGGTGTCTCTTTAAGATGGGGGTCTGATACAAATTAGCCACTGGGAAAAGAGTCATCTGGTCATAAAATACAGTACAAGGTCACTTTTATGTAAGTTTGCCAAAAGGGACATAAACCAGGACAATTTCAAACTGTGACACAGGATAGAAGTATATTAAAAAAATCTTTGTTCCTCCTCCATTGTGCTGTCATGTTGCTCAGCTTTATAGACATTCTGAGCACCAGCTCCGGCCTCTTCGCTTCCACCTGGTCCACCTAATTAATTAAGCAAGGAAGTTACCTCAAATTTTTGTACTATTTGTTTTTATTATCATGCACTTCTTTTGATGTTCTAGGAGTTAACCTCTTAATCCACAGACTCTGTGTGTTGTGTTCTGAACATTTTGGGATGTCTGGATAATTTGGATAATTGGTCAGGATGTTGCTGTCGCTCATGTTAAACTTTATGCCATGACTTCAAGTTCAAAGATCAGTATTAAGGTAAAATACTTCATAAAGTCTTTTTAAAACTCTACACTCGTGATGATGCAATACCTAGTCATTCCAGTTTCTCACGGCGGTAAATTGCACTATTTGTATTTTCTTACAAGGAAATTACTCCTAAACATCTTTATCTTTGTCAACTTCAAACAAATACAAATTTCAGTTGAAGTTACATCAAGAGAAAGCATATTTTAAGGTCAAGAAAAGGTACAGCAATTATCTCCTCAAAAATGCTTGCCTCCTTCACTCAGCAGCACACATCTAGTTTTCTGTGCAGTCTGTTACCACACATGGAAACGTCGGCGCTGTGAACTACAGATGCTCAACTGCAGATACCACAATTTTCCTTTTTTGAAAGGAATGATAGAGAATGAGGTTAATTCTGACATTAAGGAACTTCGTTGACACCTTTGTTTCATAACTGTACTACACAATTTGACAAAGCACCAAAAGAATATCTAAACAAGACATAGCTTTATGCACAGACTCTGCAAAAGAAGGCAAAAAGAATGTGTGCATAAATACACACATTGTGTGTATGCATATACACAAAGATATACACATATTATACACCAGCAATATTACTTTTATAATTATTTTTCTGAGAACAGACATCTGCAACTGCCATTAAATAGAAATAAGCTATGGCAAGGAAGAGCACTTAAGCTCTTTAAAAGGGCATGATCAACCCCCTTAGGCCCAAAATGCCCTTTTTGAATTAACATAGTGATTGTAATTAAAAACTAGGCAGAAAATCAATTTGATTTTCAGTACAACACTGCATCCGTCCATGGCGAGTGCTTAATTTCCGTATTTCTCTCCTCTGCACAATATGCAAGTCCTCAGTTGTTTTAAACAGTTGCCCTGGGGAATTGAAACGAGTCTGTAAGAGGGGCCATGTGCCATTTAGAAAGTATACTAGCAACCAAGAAAAAAGCCATAGTAAACTGGAAGATGGTTAATCAAACCCATTCAGATTCATGAAACTCAAACTGTTAAGGGGGCAATAGTTCCTTACAAAAACACGGAAAGAAAAGTTATACAAAGCTCATAATAGTAACCTATGAGCTATCTGAAGTATCATAGCTTGCAAAAAGTTCCTATTACAGTGAACAGATAAAAATCAACTTTTATAGCATAATCTATGATAAACACTCAAATGGCTAAAAACATTGGGAGTTAGACCTGTATGTGATAATGACTAACCTCACTCTCGCAATTTAAGCTGAACAAAGAAATACATGAAAAAATGAAAAGAGCCATCCTATTTCAGAACTGAACCTCTTTTAATCATTTTCAGAACTTTTATTAAAATCCAGCAAATAATTCTTACGCATACACCTTCAAATAGATATCTTGATTGTGCACACCTAACTCTCAAGTGACCTATTTATTCATCATAATAAAGATAATTCTATGACAAATTCATGATCATCTGTATGAAAGTTTCCACCAAAACAGTCTTTTCATCCAAGTTTTGAGCTGAGCAGGTATCTAGAATCAACTGCTTTCCCTACTCTTTGTATCCAGCTCCCAGATGAAAGATTAAAGATCACATATCCCGTGTCCAACCTCCTTACTGAATGTCCTCACATTTACAGTTCTAAAACATTGCAAGTTTTGCCAAATGTATGAAATGTTCTTTTAAGTTGAGATCAGTAAAAAACAAATTTAGATAGTTAACAGTAACAGCATTTGAACGATATTTTATCTCTATGGCCCATTAGTCTGATGTGACAAATGACAAAATATGACAGTTTTTTTTAAACTTGCACAAGTATAATCAAAACTTGTTAAAGTACCAGAATTCTACAAGGCAATCACGTTCTCAAAATCTTCTCTGAAAAGACATAAGCAACGTGCCATAATCTAAGGAAAGTAAAAAAAAGACGTGATGTACCCTTCACGGATTCTACAACCGAAAAGCTTTTGTGCAATCCCGAGTTCAATCAAGCACAAACTCTCCCAGATTCCAATCACCCTATTATGTGATGTAACTCTTCAAAAATACATAGTACTTGTTGCAAGTAGAATCATTTACGTGCATCAGAATTTGAACGGAACAGCACACTGAATTTTAACTATCAACTTAGTCCCAAAGTGACATTTATCACTTACTTTCTACAAAAAGCAACCAAAGACAAGGTGCATTCATATAAAAATGGACTACAATTCCTACATCTTCACCAACAGCTAAAGGGCTCGCTCAAAGATGGTAAAACACTTCAGTGTATACCTGCATTCATCTTGTATACTTTCAAACAAGAGCAGCCAGGTAGAACAGACATTGGATAAAGGCCTTGAGTACCTGTACTAGGAATCACATCTTGCTTCTGGGCTGTACCAAAAACATCCAGAAGTCAAAGTAACAAAACATCCCAAAAACTGGGGTTCTTCCCCCTCTCACAATATGTGGGGTTTGATACTAAAATCTGATCTCATGTACCCCCATGAAGAAGCAAAACTACTCTGCAGCACCAACAATCATCTTTTTCCTGACATCTGTAGACAGATTACAGTTCCTTCTCATTTGGAGTTACAAATGCTTCCATTCCAAGTGTAAACATGCAATGGTTGATCCTATTTATCCTGAATGGGATTTATTAATAGCCAGTATTGTAAGTTCTAAAGTTATGCTATAACTATTACAGTTTCATGTAAAGTGCAAGTTAAACACAGCTAGGATACATAATGCATCTGCTTGAGCCAACAGAAATCTACAAGTCAAGGGAACACACCAACAGTACCACATACGGTACGCTAATGGAGAGAACCCTTGGGTTTGGTTGGACTGCAGGAGACAAATCCCACTAAAATCAGTTAACTTTTTTCTTTTTTAAAAGCAAAGATCTACATTAGCTGAGGCTAGATACCTAGAATCAAGAGGAAAATGGAGCAGCCTGCACCTGAAAACTGAAAGGACAAACTGAGTCACCGAAAGTTTTCTTAGCCCTGCAGATACCTGAAGTGAAGGAAAAAGAGGAGAGGAGAGTTTTTTTTCCAGCCCAGCTGGACAAACAGAGTTAAACATAGGGGTATGGAAAATACTTAGCCTACCACCAGACTCCTTTGAAGTTGAACTCATTAGCTTGGTAATCCAAACTTCTACCTGAAGTAACATGGAGACATCTACAATTCAGTCAATACAAAGTAAGACTGCAGTAACATCAACGAGCTCAGAACAGGCTACACCAAACAAGTGTTTACACACCATCTTGCCTGGGTCCTCCAGGTCCTTTCTGACACCGCTATATTGCTCAGTCTATGTAATCTCCCAGTAGCTTCAACTATAGAATAAAATCTCTTGTTTCTTCACATTATTCTTTCCAAATTAAAATTTTCATTCATGCTATACTTTGTATCTTATTTTCTTTGCTGTCCTCTGTTTTTTCTCTTAAGTGTCCGCATGAACCCTAAAATCCCAAATTGGATGCAGTACTTCACTTGAGTTTTCCCCAATTCCACCAAGAACATCCACCAAGAACAAAAATGGCAACTTCATTGCCTCCATGCCACATTCCTGCCAAAGCAACCAGGAATTATGTTTTCCCTCCCACACAACCATCCCCTTATTGATTTATGTTACATGCAGTCCACCCATGACTCAGTCTTCTGCATCCATCTTTAATGCATTTCATTTTCCTGATTTCAGACCACTTTAAGTTCCTTTGCTTTCTAGTAACTGTCATCCAAAGGGCGTGGAATTCCCTCCAGTGTAATATCATTAAAAACAAAAGTGTAATCATGTGGACAGTAAAGATTAATGAAAATGTGCTACAACTGGTCCCCAGTCAGTCATTCCAGTTGAATTTATTTGCTATATATAATTTGAAATTCCTTTTACTGTGCCTCCCATTATAGTAACTTTTCATTATCTTTCTTTAGTTCACACATAATAGTTATCTTTTTGTTCAGAAATTGTTTTGTCAAATTAGATGCCTCACTGAAATAAATATTCAGCCCTCTCAACTTGAATATATTCAACTGAGTTCAATATTTTTAGTTACTCTCTACCTTTTAAGACAGTTTTCTTAAACTATTATCAATACTGACCACATCTGAACCTTTTTTGGGATGTCTGTAATCTTTACAATTCACAAATGAAGCTTGTTTTCTCTGGGTCATCTGTTATTTCATCACTCCTCCCATTAGTAAGAACCCTGTACTTCTTTCCCTTGCTATTTCATTTCTAGTGTACTTATTGAACCTTCTCTCCTTTGAGCATGCCAACAAAATCTTTTTCCAAAAAATAAAATCTCAATTACAACATTCCATTATTTAAAAGCAAAAAAAAAAAAAAAAGATGAGTTAAGTAATTTTCTTGATCTCAGTATGGACGGCTTTTCAAGGACTTCCCCTCCCCCCTTAAGTTTACTCACAGCCACACACTGTATACTCACTTCACCTGCTTGTGCAAGGGTGCACATCTGTACATAAACATTCACATCAGCATACGCATCCCAGTGCCAAATCCTCCCAAATTAGTAATTTCAATTTCATCAGAAGCAAGGGCTGAAAATTGATTATGTTCTGTAATTGCTCTGTATTTAACAGTATTTTCCTACCTTTTTTAAGCCAGCAAATCCTTCCGATTCCAGGAAGAAAAAGGCAAAAGGCATCAACACAAACAAACATAAATTTGAAAAAAGAGAAGCAAGATTCCATAAACCTGCAACAAACAAGAAAAAGTTTACATTACAGGTTTCTCAGCTTTAAAAGTTAAAGCTGTTACATTTTTACATATAATAATGTAGCATACATACAAGTCCTAGCAGAAGCCAGGTTTTTATGGATAAAGTCATTGCTGAAACACACCCATTTCTCTGCATAATGATCTTCAAATAAAAATCAGATTTCAGCTTAAACAGCAGAAATTGTCTGAAGTCTTGGAAGACAGACTGCAAACTCCGGTGGACCGTTTCCACAATATCCCACTTCAGCCTCTTTAGGTAATTGTTTAAAAAATTTTCCAATCAAAAGTATTTTACTACCATCAGTGAATCTCACGAAATTCGGTTCTGCGTACTCACTACGATATTTTTTTCCTCAAGAGAAACTTCAACAAATCAGGGATTTTGACATCAGCAATACATAAATGCCATCATCACCTCTAAATTAGAAGATGTGATGGTAACAGCAACAGCAGCCTTCCGCGATGAGATGACAGGATCAGTGGGCAAAAGGACAGCAGTGGATGTTGTTTATCTCAACTTTAGTACGGCTTTCAACATCATCTCCCATAACCTCCTCAGACTAACTAATCAAGTACGGGCTAGGTAAGCGGACTCTTAAGTCAACTGAAAATTGGCTGAGCTTCCAGGCTCAAAGGGTTATGACCAGCAGTACAACATCAGGCTGGAAATCAGTCACCAGTGGTGTACCCCAGGGGGTTGATATTAGGTTTTACATCTTCATTAATGACCTGGACGGTGGGAGAGACTGAATCCTCAGCAATTTTGCTGAAGCTACAAGATGGGGACGAGCAGTGGCCTGTCATTCAGATGAACCTCAACAGGCTGGCCAAATGGGTAGAGCACACACTGGGAGCCAGTCGTTCCAAAAGTAGCTTCATAAATAAGGCCATAGAGGTTCTGTCGGACACCAGGTTGAACACAAACCAGCAACGTGCCCCTGCAAAGGTGGTCAACAGCATCCTGGGCTACATTAGGAGAAGTGTTGCCAGCAGGCCGAGGGAGGTGACCCTTCCTCTCTGCACAGCACTGGTGGCACACATCTGGAGCACTGCACGCAGTTGCAGGCTCCTCCATACAAGACAGACACGGACATGCTGAAAGATGATTAACGGATCTGTCACAGAAGCAGAGGCTATGAAAGCTGGAATTGTTTGGCCTTGAGAGGAGAGGGCTTCATCAATGTATATAAATATCTAGCAAGGGAGAGGGAAAAGAAAACAATCGCACTCTTCACAGTGGCATCCAGTGAATGGAGAAGACACAATGAGCACAAACTGAAAACAAAAAAATCCAACCTAACTATAAAAAAAAAAACCCAAAAAACACCACACACCTTTTCCCACTGTGAATGCCGTCAAACACTGCAACAGGCTGTCCAGAGAGGTTTTGTAATCTCCATCCTCTTCTTATTTAAAACCTGACTGGGCACTGCCCTGAGCAGCCTTCTCTAACCGACCCTGCCTTGAGCAAGGGGACCAGACTAGACCATTTCCAGAGGTCCCATCCAACCTCCACCATTCTGCAATCTAGGTGGGAAATCAACAACTGACTAAAACTAGGACATCTGTAAGACACATGTGACATCGGCAGGAAGGAAAAAGGTTTAGAAAACAACCTGAAGTGATAACTGATCTCCATTAAGGGTATCTGCTCTATTAACATCTTCTAAGCTGAACACTTTCTGAACAGCCAGTTTCTGGTGCATAAACATGAACCATCATCATCCCATCAATAGCTGTGCAGGATGCGGTGTTTCTTCTTTGTAAAAGCAGAAACTTAGCTTCCCTAGTACTAAATTGCAGATAAAAGGTTTAACCAGTGTCGCATGTGCTGCATCCTGAAACCACAGCTTTTATTTTGTAGTTGAGAAAAAACAAGCTTAGTCCCCCACCTTCCGCAGAACATGCACATTTCCACAATTCTGCAGGACTATATTATATCACCTGAAATCCAAAGAAGAACATTCCCCGTGATAAGAAAATTTAAACTAACAGCTTTGTTTATTTCTTTCTTCTCATGTACAAGCTTGTGCGTCGTCTTCTTTGAAATTCCCATTTTGGAAAGAATATGGAAGGAAAGAGACATCTACTGCATGTCTGGGGTATTCCTTATTGAGAGAAACTCCTGTATTCAGCCCCAAATGTAAAACAGTTAGCAGTTCTCTTCACCTACACCCCTTTTAAAAAAATGCTTTCACCATATATACTTACTTTTTTCTTTAAATGAAATAAAATTTCAGAGAGAAATAAAAACAGGGTGGGAAGGGGGGGAGGGGAG
>Ga0065711_1037082_pt1 | contig 20215 bp, 7 predicted proteins | sample Hoacrofraction12_FD_59098 | JGI IMG/M metagenome (GOLD analysis project Ga0065711, IMG submission 59098) | Hoatzin crop microbial communities from Cojedes, Venezuela - Epithelial fraction 12 v2 (version 2) | ecosystem: Host-associated > Birds > Digestive system > Esophagus > Crop | place... | reverse complement strand
TGGAATACCGGGCTCTGTTTGGCCAGGTGGGGTCAGCCCCCACCCCCCCGGCTGTGCCCCTTCCTGGAGTCCGGTGAAAATTAACCCTGTCCTGGCCAAACCCAGGACAGGATCCAGTGCCAGGACGCATGGCAGTGGTTCAAAGCTGTGCCAGGAGAGGTTTAGACTGGACATTAGGAAGCATTTCTTTACCGAGAGAGTGGTCAAACACTGGAACAGGCTTCCTAGAGAGGTGGTCAATGCCCCAAGCCTGTCAGTGTTTAAGAGGCATTTGGACAATGCCCTTAATAATCTGCTTTAACTTTTGGTTAGGCCTGAAGTGTTCAGGCAGTTGGACTAGATGATTTTTGGAGATTCCTTCCAACTGAAATACTCTGTTCTGCTCTGTTCTGTTCTGTTCTGATCGTTCTTGTAGACTTGTTATCTCAGGATATGAGAAGCAAAGCTTGTAGGCAGAAATAATATTGGCTACATTAATGGGTATTTTTTCAAAAAAAATAAAAGATTATCTTTCACTCAATAAACCTGTCTGCCCAAAACCTTGTCCACTTTTTTCAAGCTATATCGTTGTAAATCACCTATAAACTTTGTCTCCATTTCATTGTTAATGGGGAAATAAAATCTAATTCAATAGCATTTTATCAGCTTTAAAATACTTTAGCTATTAGGGAATTTTTTCTCTTCTTTTGCTGGATCATCTCAGTGCATTTTTTTTCAGTGAAGGTCTGACAACTATATTCAGTAGTATTATATGACAAGTAGTTGAAATGTCCTTTTCCACTTTCTTATTTTAGAGTTTGTTCTAAAGCTCATAGATTAGGCTGTTTGAGAGGCTTTGAAAGGTAAGTTAATCATTAGTCTTCAAACATGACTAAGTACCATAGATCATCATCTGCAGAGTAGCAACTGAGCTATGAGTATAAACGTGATAAATCATTATAGAGACTGAATGGGCAACCTTCCTGAAAGCAGTTCTCAATATGGTGAAGTTTATATAGTTATATATTCAGGGCTTGTGAAATAAAACAGAAGGTGTTGAGATAAAGGTTGTCAGTGATCAGACTTTATCTCTGGGAAATCAACTTTTGACAGTTACAGATTTAAATTAATAAAAAGACATATTTAAATGGGATTGTATGAACCCAGTTTGTCTAAACACTCTTGACAGCGTGCCTGCTGTGCTTGGACAGCCAGAGTTGTGCCCCATACATGCTTTACACTGTGGTAGAGCCTATAATACCACTAATGCAACTTGCTGAAAGACCTTTGAGGCAGGCAGAAGCTTAAACTTTGTTAGTACTGGAGCCTTTGTAGTCCCTATAAAAATACAGATTTGGCTAAATTAGAAGTGCTGGAGACTTTCCATTTGTTAAATCAATGATCTCTGACTTTTAATTTGCAGAATGTCTTCAGTAAAAGGTAGAAAGTAACTAATTCAGTGCTACCTCCTAAAGTTACAAAAAGGAACAGAACCCAGACTTCTAATGTGACAGTCTGAGTTGCTTTATGTTAGCCCTAGTGCTCTTTAGAAAATGCAAGACCTGTATGGTCATCTACACAGTCTGTAAGCACTGCACTTTTCCTCCAAAGGCAGAGATTGAATCTAGAAATGTCAATATTCCATTGTTGTCTAGAAGAAAGATCCATAATACACTTACAGAATATGTGATTCCACTGTGTTAGTTTCACGTGGAAAAAGATTTGCTTGCAGTGGACACTTTTATAAAAATAATCTGATGAACACTCTTAAATCTTTGTTATTAATGTAATTCCTCCTAATCTTCTTTTATTTGATCCCATATTGCCCAGAAATTTTCAATTACAAGTACTATAGGACAAGTAATTTTCAAAATAATAAACACAAAAGGACCTAAAATGTAAAATATTTGCACAACTTCTGTAACTTTTGTCATGGTGACGCTGAAGAACTGAATCTTAGGTCATTCTTTGGTTCTCCTGTTCTTAATTTCTAATGCCATCGTTTGTTTTGGTTCAGCCTTTACCATTTGTATTGTCCATCTTAACAGCTGCTGATGGCCCAGGAGATCGATTTATCATAGGGGAATCCCAGGCTGGTGAGCAGGTGAGCACAATTTCTTTTCTGTTTTCTTTTTAAATGTTTTTTTCTTTTGTAAGATACTGCTTTGTATTTTTACAAGCCTTGCTAGTGCTCCAAAACTCAATATTCTTGGAGGTGGCTTGAAGTAGGACACAGCTGTACCTAGTCTCCTGCTGTGTGCCTTGGGACATGATTTCAGACAGTGAGGTAGTACGGTTACATAAGGTAAGGAACTAACAAGGATATCCCAAAATACTTAAGAGCATTGTGCTGACATGTCTGATAGGAGTGTGTTCAGTAATATTCTGCCCTAGTACAATGTTAGAGGACATAAGGTTTCTATGGGCATTACAGTTCATAAATGGAGAAAAGCAAGATTTAACGCCTTCTTGCTGACAGATTTTAAAAGGGACGTCAGCTCAATAGCTATTTCCACAAGCTGCTTGCATATTTCACTCTGATATCTGCAAAACAAAGTCTAAGAATTTTTGTATGCAGCCTTTAAATGTGGGTGATGATCAACAACCTTGACAAAGCCTGGCAGCAGCCTAGTTTGTGGTATTGCTCCTTTTCTATGTGTTAGATCAGAAGAGTGCTTGTGCACCTTAGCAGATACATGGATTGAGTTTAAGAGCAAGCTGGGACAGCACCCATTCGTGAACTGCTGTGCTCTGTAAATATTCATGAATAGATACTATTTGGGATTTTCTCTCAAACTCAAAAGCATATTTGATTAAGTTCTTGTACTAATACTAGGGTGGTAGGAAAAAATCAGTTGTGTTCAAACACTTGTTTTATTCTGTCAATTTAATTGTACCTGCTGCCTTTTTTTCAGGAGACCATGGGTTAATCCAAAATGTTTCTTCAGCTATTTCAAGTCCCAGTTTATAATTCTGTGTATTGTATGTGAAACGATGCAGAAATGGAATAGTGACAGGCAAAACAAAGGGCTGATCGGTTTTAAGGAGGATTTTAGAGTGTGGCCATTTTGACTGCTAAACAAAAAAATCTCAAATAAAAAAGATGCATTTCAAAAGTTGTTTCGGGTTTTAGAAGTATTACCTGTTGCAGGATTGTTCCATTTTTTTAAAAAATGGAGTTGAACTGCCTCTGATCATGATAGATACAGAGAACTATGAAAATAATTTTTGCTGTAGTTCACATTCATCATCATGAATTATACTTTGGTATAATAGACATCTTCTCAATACTGATATGCACACGAACTTAGATTAATGAATCTGTTATACAAAATATGTAAAATTACTTAAAATACTAAGAAAAGTAAACTAATGAATTTCACCTGCCTTGGACTTTTAGCCCTTCTGTCTCCATTTTCAAACTTTAGTCCAGAATCCAAAAGACTGACAACTATTTTACAAGCCCTTTTATGGTCACTATAAAATAGCAAGAACCAGCAGAGCAACCTGCTGAATTGTCACTCCTATCATTATTCACCTGTCATCAATATTATCATTTTGCTAGTTAAAAAAAATCACAGCCCAGTGGTGCTTAAAAACAGTACTGTTGAAGCTATGTCTAATGGGGAGGACTGCCCACAGGCCTACAGGTTTTCAGTGTCCTAATCAGTTCAGCAGGTTTGTACAAAGGTTAAAAGGGCAAATGGGAGCTTGCTTCCCTCCTACAAAATTCAAGAGCTCGCAGATGTCTCTCTGCAGGGACAGTCTGTCCTCCCAGACCAATGGGAATGGCAGACCTCTCTGGCTAGGAGCTAAAATTGGGTGGAAGGAGGCACGCAGGGAGAGAATAATTCTGGAAATACCAGCGGCAAGTTAGAGAAATGGGGCTGTTGACCTCTGAATAATTGGTCAAAGTTTTTTTTCTTGGGCCGACACATCTTCAGGTTCATCTCCTTCCCAAGAAATTATTTATAGCCTTGGAAGGCTCCTCAGTCTCATTTCACCCTTCAGTCACTCTCAGCAGCAACATTCTGCTTTTCATGTTACAGACCAATTAACAAAATGATTCACAGCAGGGAGTTCAAAATAGGTTTAGATTTGGCTCCTCCTGTAGGGAAAAGGGTTATGTAAATGCTACGTAGAGAGGAAGAAAATGGAACTGAGAATTGCATAGAGGCCATGTAGCCAACTTGGACATTTCTGTATCAGTTTGTAAATTGTGTGTTATTTCCTCATTTCCATTTCCAGATGGTCGTGTTTATGTGAAAAGCCTTTTTTTTTGTATTGAGGAAAACTTTCAGACGCTGTCCTGCTTTGGGAAGGGTAGCGCACATTTGAGAGTGCTAGTCACGAGCCATCCATGTGGCCTCTATGTGAAAAATTCAGCCATGGGGAGCAATGATTTTCTTCCTATGGACTTGCATAGCTGGAGCTTAGCATTTCCCGGAAGACTTTCTAAAGATGTTTGTACGAGGCACTATGACTAACCAGTTATAATATAGGATGGAAAACAGGCATTTTTCACCTTTCCATTAACTTGGGCCTTTTTACAGAAAGGAGTGTGGGTCATTGTAAATCACACAGAAGAGGTGTTATCATGTGCAAGAGAAAGTGCCTGAGATGGGGGCTGTGCTTGATAGATTATTTCTGGTTTTTATTCAGTGACTAACATTAAATAGATTATCAGTGATGAAGGCAAAGGACAGAACCCAGTACTGCCCTATTCCAGGTAAGTGTGAGATGTCAAAGGCCTTTTAAAGAGCTTCTGTGAAACTGTTGTACATTAATATGCTTTCTGAGAAGGAATCATTTCTTTATCTTCATAGTCTTTAGCACAGAAGAACACAGGCCTGGAGATTCACACACAAATCTGATGGATGACTTTTGTTCATAAAGTTAATCTGATCAAATTCTCAACGGACAAAAAGGAAATTAAATACATGAGCACATGATTCTAAAAGCAATTATTATTGTATCATAAATTTGTTTAAATGTTTTACATCATTACACCTCAAAAAATTAACTCATCAAGTAATAAACTGCAAAAGCATGGATAGTTACAGCGCATTTTATCACCATAGACATTGATTTCTGGCAGAGTCCTAGACATTTTGTGTTCTTTGTGGTTCTTGAGGCACAAAAAACACATTTTAAATGGGAGATTTCTTTTATGCAGTACATTTTTTCCTCTAAAAATTGCCACTAAAGACATCAATACTTTAGTAAGTTCAAAACAATATTATCTATTTATAATGTGCCTATAGACTATATCTACAACAATATTCAAAAGAGCTCCTGTAATCCAAAGCATAGGCTTTGCCTTTTGCAATATTTGTTTTCATAAAAGTCAAAATAACACACTAGACAAGATTATTTTCACTTTCAAACATCTTGGGTATCAGTGGCAGCATCTCAGCTATTCATCTACAGCTCCTTGCATAGTCGGTGGTGAGAAATACATACTGTTTCAGAAAAGAAGTATTATTGTTATGTCATGTGTTTTAGATACCTGCGTGAGCATAACATGAGTCTTGCCCTATAACACACTAACCATAACATGACAAATGTGATCTTATATTTTAGTTTATTTTAGTGTTTTATTTATATTCTTCTCAAAGGATGTTAGATTTCCATTGCCCTTACAAAAGGGTCAGGATTCAGTCAGCTCCAGGTTGAGCTGTTTCTTGGAATACGTAAGTCACTCTGATACTGTGGTAAACCAGGTACAAACCATTTCCAGCCTCTCCCTAGGGCTTCTGTCCCAATAAGCAACCTTTGAAATACACACATTTCAAAGCAATATTCGCATTTCAGAGGTTATGACAGTGCTGAAATGGAGTAGAAGAATGGGCAAGGCAAACACAGCTTTGCACCGCTGAAACATTGGCCACCAGTGTAGAATTTGCAGATGTCTAACAGCCAAAAGTCAAAAGTCTGAGTCTGTCTGTCAAAAGTCATGGAGTAAATGGCTGCTGGGTGGGAGCAGGTGATCGTACTTGGGCAGTACAGCTTGCAGGTCTGTGCATTGCTATCAAATACATGCTAATCATAGACTGAGAAGTCTTGGACATATTCCAGTGCTGCATATGGAATATAGAATCAATCTGCACATGAATTGTACATGTGACGTGCAGAATGTGTTGGTCTGATCATGGCTGTGTAGGTCCATGTGTAGTACATGTTCACTAATAACAGTAAAGCCTAAATAAGTGGGGCTTACTAAAGTGCTGCGAGGAGGCCCTGGTTCTCCTGGGGGACTTTACCGCCCTGATATTTGCTGGAAAGACCACACAGCCAGGTACACACAGTCCAGAAGGTTCCTGCAGAGCATTGATGATAACTTTTTGACGCAGGTGGTGGAGGAGCCAACGAGGAGAGGTGTGCTGCTGGACCTTGTGCTGACAGATAGAGATGCTCTGGTTGAGGATGTGAAGGTTGGGGGCAGCCTTGGCTGCAGTGACCATGAGATGGTGGAGTTCAGGATCCTGCATGGAGAAAGCAGGGCAATAAGCAGGATCACAACCTCGGACTTCAGCAGCACTAACTTTGACCTCTTCAAGGACCTACTTGGAGGAATCCCACGGGTTAGGACTCTAGGAGGCAGGGGGGTCCAAGAGAGCTGGTCACTATTCAAGCATCACTTCTCCATGCTCAGGATCGGTGCATCCCCATGAATAAGAAATCAAGCAAAGGAGCCAGGAGACCTGCATGGATGAACAAGGAGCTTCTAGCGAAACTCAGGTGGAAGAGAAAGGTCTGCGGAATGTGGAAAGAGGGACAGGCCACTTGGGAGGAATACAGGAACGTTGTCAGAGCATGCAGGGAAGTAACAAGGAAGGCTAAGGTCCATCTGGAATTAAATCTGGCAAGGGATGTCAAAGGCAACAAGAAGGGCTTCTTCATGTACATCAGCAGCAAACAGAAGACTAGGGAAAATGTGGGTCCACTGCTCAATGAGGTGGGTGCCCTGGTGATGGAGGATGCAGAGAAGGCAGAGTTACTGAATGCCTTCTTTGCTTCATTCTTTACTGCTAAGGCTGACCTCCAGGCATTGCAGTCCATGGAGGTAAGAGAGGAAGCCTGAAGAAAGGAAGACCTGCCCTTCATTTAGTGGGATTGAGTGAGAGATCATCTAAACAAACTGGACACCCACAAATCCATGGGCCCCAATGGGATGCACCCACGAGTGCTGAAGGAGCTGGCAGATGTCATTGCCGAGCCACTCTCCATCATCTGTGAAAAGTCCTGGAGAACAGGAGAGGTGCCTGAGGACTGGAGAAAAGCCAATGTCACTCCAATCTTCAAAAAGGACAAGAAGGAGGACCCAGGGAACTACAGGCCGGTCAGCCTCGCCTCGATCCCTGGAAAGGTGATGGAACCGCTCATTCTGGACATCTTCACTAAGCGAGTGGAGGAAAAGAAGGTCATCAGGAGTAGTCAACATGAATTCACCAAGGGGAAATCATGTTTGACCAATCTGATAGCTTTCTACGATGGCATGACTGGCTGAGTGGATGAGGGGAGAGCTGCAGATGTTGTCTACCTAGACTTCAGCAAGGCTTTTGACACGGTTTCCCATAACATCCTCCTAGGGAAGCTCAGGAAGTGTGGGCTGGATGAGTGGTTGGTGCGGTGGATAGAGAACTGGCTGAATGGCAGAACTCAGAGGGTTGTCATCAGTGGCGCTGAGTCAAGTTGGAGGCCTGTAGCTAGTGGTGTCCCCCAGGGTCAGTATTCAGCCCAGTCTTGTTCAACTTATTGATCAGTGACCTGGATGAAGGGACAGAGCGTACCCTCAGCAAGTTTGCTGATGAAACAAAACTGGGAGGAGTGGCTGACACACTAGCAGGCTGTGCTGCCATCCAGCAAGACCTGGACAGGCTGGACAGTTGGGCAGAGAGGAACCTGATGAGGTTCAACAAGGGCAAGTGCAGGGTCCTGCACGTGGGGAGGAACAACCCCATGCATCAGTACAGGCTCGGGGTGGACCTGCTGGAGAGCAGCTCTGTGGAGAGGGACCTGGGTGTCCTGGTGGACAACAGGTTGACCATGAGCCAGCAGTGTGCCCTAGCTGCCAAGGCAGCCAATGGTATCCTAGGGTGCATTAAGAGGATTGTGGCCAGCAGGTCGAGGGAGGTTCTCCTCCCCCTCTACACTGCCGTGGTGAGGCCCCATCTGGAGTACTCTGTCCAGTTCTGGGCTCCCCACTTCAAGAAAGATGAGGAGCTACTGGAGAGAGTCCAGCGGAGGGCTATGAGGATGATGAGAGGACTGGAACATCTCTCCTATGAGGAGAGGCTGAGGGAGCTGGGCTTGTTCAGCCTGAAGAAGAGAAGGCTGAGGGGCGACCTTATAAATGCTTATAAACATCTCAAGGGTGGGCGTCAGGAGGATGGGGCCAGACTCTCTTCAGTGGTGCCCAGCGACAGGACGAGGGTCAAGGGGCACAAATTGAAGCATAGGAAGTTCCACCTGAACATGAGGAAGAACTTCTTCCCTCTGAGGGTGACGGAGCACTGGAACAGGCTGCCCAGGGAGGTGGTGGAGTCTCCCTCTCTGGAGATACTCAAAACCCGCCTGGACGTGGTCCTGTGCAGCCTGCTGTAGGTGACCCTGCTTCGGCAGGAGGGTTGGACTAGATGACCCACAGAGGTCCCTTCCAACCCCGAACATTCTGTGATATTCCAGCAATGAAATCTCAACTATCATACCACTTCTTTTAGTTGCATTTTTTCAGAGAGGTTTTTCTTTTAGTTATTTATTTCTTAAGTGACTACAGTCAAATTACAATTTTACTCTGGGTTTTGAAAAAGGTGTATTAAAATAGGCTGCCTGGTGAGAATTTTTATTAAAACCATGTCATTTGTTTATCATCTTGTTCTGATTTTTTTCTGTTCTTTGTATTGCTTCTGTTGAAACTTTGTAATGTACTGTGACTTGACTTTATTTTAGAACATTATCCGTTTTAGACTTTGCTAAACTGACCCTCACTGAGATAGATACTGTATATGAACTAGTTTTGAGCTGTCCCTCAGTGTGAGAAAATCTGCTTAAAAATGAAGCAGCGAGTTACATTACTTTACTTACAAGCTGCTTGTTTTCCATATATAGTGTGGTGATAAAACAAAATGGAACAAAAACCCAACCAAACTAAAGCAAAGAATTTTTGAACCCCGTGGACCAGAGTACTCTGCAAAAATATTTATGTGCAGAGAACAACTAGATTTTTGCTCATGTAAGTTTCTGGAAGGTCGTCATCTAACTGTTATATTTCTAAGCCAGTTATTTTTCTGAGCCAACCAGAGTAACAGTATATTGCTTCTTCTGAAAGTTATTTTTGTGATAGTAATCTAAGGCAAAAAATCTGAAGCCACCTAATATGTGACCTAAAAGCCAGACCTGAAGCAATGACCTAATGATCTTTAAATACATTGGAATTTATACATGTTGATATCACTAGCAGTATACCAAGAGTTATGCCACAAATAAAAACTTTAATTTTTCACATTGCTTCCATAAAGTTCAAATGGTTTGAGATTTTTCTTTTCAAGAGTAAACTAATTTTTGTTTGTTTATGTTTCAGCCAACTCAGACTGTGATGCCTGGTCAGGTAATGCGAGTTACAACTGGTGCTCCAATTCCATGTGGTGCTGATGCAGTGGTGCAAGTGGAAGATACAGAGCTCATCAGGGAATCAGATGATGTGAGTCACAAGTTAAAACTCATTTTTCTTTTGTGTGCAGCAGAAAATGGCTCATGATACAATCCTGTAGATATGAAAGATAGTCCTATAGAAAAGCTCTTCTGTTATCTCAGAAGTTAAGTTTTTCACGTCAGTTGCTAGTGGCAGTTCTGTTCACTTTTTCGGGCTGTGATAACAGTACCACAGACCTACCTGTCTTGACATTGATTTTTCATCACAGTGGCTGACACCAAAGTATTTGGGAGCATGGTTGAGTGAAAGGCAGATGCCTCCTGGAGATCCATAACTACAGTCCAATTTGAGTGCCTAGTGTATTCACAGTTTAAAATACAGAGTAGTGGCAATCAGACATTATATTTCCTGCTTTTCTACTGAGTTCACATTTAGCAGTAGAGCAATCTTCATATTTAAGGATCATCCTGAAACTCAGAAAGATGAGGACTTTAAAAGTTCTCCTGAACTCACCAAGTAAGAAGGGGAAAAGTTTTCTTAAAATACATAACGATCTGAGAATAATACATTGAAATATTACAGTGCAGCATGACCGCTGATGTAATTAAAGCTGAATATGATTTTCTGTGGGAAAGTGAACTGTTCTAAGCACTGCAAAATCCGCGGGATGACTTGGATTGTTTTGAACTATACTATGAAGATGGTTCTGTATTACCAGTGTTGGTCTCATTTCAGCAAAGGTGAATTTGGTGGGTTTTGGAGAGTGTGTCTTGTGCACATACCTTACAATAAATGCATATGTTTAGAATAAGGGGTTTTATTATGTAACAGGGGAAGTAAGTGCCCCTCAAAATTTTTTAAATCTTAACGAAGTTTCTTCAATAGACCTCTGTGCTCCTTTAAAATAAGAATATTACTGATTCTGAGACCTCTGAAAATCAGGAAATGGATAAGGTGAATATTCCCCCAGAACATCGTCTTAACTGTTTAATTTGAACAGATTTTCCAGCATACCTATAAAATATATTAGTGCTCTACCTTACAGACACTGCAAAATACCACAGAAAAAATATGAATACTGTAGTGCTAATTCTGTCTGCACATCTGTCTTAAAGTAAAATGTGTTTTTTGCTGAAGCACTGGAGCTGCTTGTACACATTTGTATCCCAAACAGTCCATCTCAGACTTCCTAAATATTGCTCTCTCTTTCTTTGTGTTCAGAGAATTCCTTCTGAATGATTACCTTCACTCACCCAGCTGTGATTTGTGTTGTCCTGTGACAACAGGACACTGTTGTCATGTTTGCCATCATCTGACAGATTTTAGGGCAAGAAGATACGTCTCTTATTGACACAACTTCCAAGTTCAGTTTTGGAATGAAGTGTGTGCATGGTTCTCTGCTCAAATCACACTTTGCTTCTCTGCTGCTGTTCTGACAAGCTGCTCCACTTCGCCATAGCTCTATGCTAGCACTGCAACTGCAGCTGGGCTGTAAGCAGATGAATTCTAGTGCTCAAAGCTGATGAAGACAGCAAAAACTGAAACATAATCTCGTGATCCTTTCTCATGCCTTATTACTGTAAATGCACAGATTTTTACATCTGATGAAGTCAGCAAGTTGTTTAGGCTGGCCTTCTTCCTAACAAAGGATTTATTAAGTCAGTCGTACTTTGAGGTTACAGACGTGTATGTGTAGATTATATCTTCCCGTAAAATACACCATTGTCTTCACTGCTTGTTAATCCCTCCATTAGCCTTACTGAGCAAGTTTTTTGTGGCCATTGCCCACGTCATCATGACAAGACTATCACACTGCAGAGCAACATACATGATAACCTATTATTTTCTACTTCTTCTTTGGATGACTGTCTTCCTGGATTCCACTTTTTCTGTGCACATTCTCCTCTGCATGTGAGAACACATTATTTGGCTATGTGCTTGAACTCTGAATTTTTTAGCGAATGGTCAGCCACCTTCAGCTTCCTTTTCCTGCCTATAAGTGTGAGGTGGAACTCTTCAGTTTCTGCTTGTCCTTGAACATGTCACTCTGTTAATCCTCTACATAAATAAGTAGTATAGTTTAATTAATATGTTATTTTTGTCTCCATTTTCATGCCTGAGTGGCTACATATTTCAAGAATATTTTTCTTTTTAGTATTAAGAACTACTTCAGGGCTGGGATTTAACTGAAATGAAGTCTCTAACATCTGAAATATGTTCTTCTGAAAAGACAGAGAGCACTTTTAAAAGGAGCTCCTTGACCCCTAGTTGTGGTAGCAGCACTTCAATATCATAGACAGCATTCTCCAAATGACTGTAGAAGTCACAGACTTGAAAGGAATTACATCTATCCAGCAGGAAGAAAAATTCTCATCAGCTTGCCAAATGCTCACTCATTAAAAAAGTGATCCTTGAAGAAACATGTCTACACCCTTGTCATTTTGAGTCTTTATGTCACCTTGTAGGAAAAAGGTAGCCAACCAAAACAAGAGTTAGATCCTACATCAAGACCGAGCATCAGTAGATCAGTGTGGATGCTGGCTGTTAACAACCATCCAAGTAAACCACTCAGGCATAGTTCAAAATATATTAATACACAGCAAGAAGAATGCTGCCTGATACACACCAAATGGGAGATGTTCTCAGCATAATGCCATACCTCCCTGCAAGCTCTGCCTCTAGCCACCTTGAATTATCTTGTATTTCTGAAGTGTTCTGAGATATCCATCAGTTCCATAATTAACAGTCTCCGCATGTCACCATGTTGTCTGCAGTCACACTTTCCACAGTGCTTTTCAGACCCGGGATTACCAAATTCCTCAAAAAACATTTTTTTTTCTTGTTTCCCCTAATCTAGGAGTCCTAAATAGGACCTTTTCTATTACTCAGATGTATCATTTGCACTCCTTTTGATTGCCTAGAAACTTCCTAGCTATCTTTAAATAGTATCAAAGTTATGGAAAATTCAAATCTTCATGAGTGGCCAACCATCCCCAGAGTGTCATAAAAATAAAATAATTCTTAAACTAACTGTTGCCCCAGATTTTAATCAGAAACCTAAAGTGTCGTCTACAGCTTCAGATGGGGATAAGGGAGACAAAAGGACATCCTGGGCACCAGCACAGCCATTTTGGACACTAGCTGCCAAAAATAGTCTCTAATACAAGAGAAGCATATATGAAAGAAACAGAATTTGCATTAACAGCATATTTTGAAAATACTGTGATAAAGTAAGAAATCATTTTTTCAGGGTTGATGTTTTTATTTTCATTTTCTGGTTTTCAGGGGTTTAAATTTATCCATTTTCACAGCAGCAAAACAGAATCACAATCTGTAACAACGCGTTCATTAACTTTAACTTTGGGGCCTTTAGTTTAAAGCACTTACTTTGAACTCAGAAAATGCAGACCATATTGCCTCTTAAGAAAAGAGACAAATCCCAGTGTTCTATACGAAGGTATCCTTCCTGTAAAAACTCCAAATCACAATGATGTGTCTTGTTTGTCGTGTAATACTAGTGTCTGATTTATAATTTTGAGGTACTTAAAGTATGAAGTACTACATGATAATATAAAAACAAAATCTGTTCCAGTCTAAGTGTAGATTTAGTGCTACTGACAGGCTGGCACTATCTCAAAGCCGAGTGCATATATCATCAATCCACTTGCAGGACTTATGAATTAAATATTAACAGTGTAGGTCATGTGCATTTTATTGGCATTGAATGAATCACGAAACCATTGAAATTCTGAAGAAGTAAACACAAATATTAAAGAAGGCATTAGACTTTTCAGGCCACTGTCTCTTGTTCGCTGTAAATAAGCATGATGAATAAGCCTCTTTCTGATACATACAAAGGCCCTCAAGTAGGAGTTTCCACTACAGGAATCTGCATGAAAATCCTGAAACAGCTAGAACATATCACTTCTTCCCACATTTCTGCGGATCTAGTGGTGCATTGTCTGTCAGACTAATGGTCTTTTTGAAATGCTATCTTTGAAATTGTCCGAGCAAATCGAGTTGGCTGAGCGGAGTAGAAAGAATCCACTGGGTATACAAGATCAACAGACACAGGAAACATAGGAAAGACAGGTAAACATGGGGATCATAAAAAAGGGAAGGGAAAACTATGTATTCAGTGCTGGTCCTTCCCTGGTGAGCTCATCAAAGAGAGAATTTCTTGTAAAGCTGTTCAGTTTTAGCACACATTGTATTACAGTCTTTACACACAGATCAGGAGAACGATGATGCTTAAACCATAATGTCTCAGTGTAAAGACTACTGTAAGCTTTGTAGACTTCTGAGAAATTAAAGATGATTAATCTTCTTTGAATAGCCCAGCTGACCACATTTGATCTCTTTGTTTTTGCAGGGCACTGAAGAACTAGAGGTTCGAATCCTGGTGCAGGCTCGACCAGGCCAAGATATCAGGTCTGTAAACAGCCTACAGTATAAACAGTAAAGTATCTCTGTAAGGAATAGAAGAAGTGATGATTTTTTGTGGTCATTTTCTAACCATAAGTAGTACTGACATTTTGACAATCTGGCTAATGAACATCCCTGGACACTCCTCACATGGAGCAGGACCAATCAAGGAAAGATACTTTCAATCTCATTCTGGTTTTCTTTTGTTTTTTTGTCTGTGCTATGATTTTCAGACCTATAGGACATGACATTAAAAGAGGTGAATGTGTGCTGGCTAAAGGAACCCACATGGGTCCATCAGAGATTGGTCTCTTAGCAACTGTTGGAGTAACTGAAGTAGAAGTTAACAAGTTTCCAGTGGTTGCAGTCATGTCAACAGGGAATGAGGTAAGAAAAGTATGTTTAGAATCAAGGTCTGAATTACTGTATTTTCTTCAGAACACTGTCTTGGATAGTGACTTCCACCCTATTCCCAAGTAGACTCACTTTTTTGAGCTGCAGCTCATGCTGGCATGAGGTATTTTTGTGAGTGATCGACCTGTAATCAGCTGCTTGTGTTTTCTACCTCAAGAACTCTCTCACAAGTCTCACACACTGTCTTTGCCAAAATTTTGGTAATGTGTCCAGCCATGCGCCAGCTGCTTTGCTCCTGCAAGCAAGCGAGGACCTGTGGGGTAGTCAGGGTTGTAATTCATAATGCAGATCATGACTGGAAGAGTAATTTCTTTTGAGCAACACTCCTCTGTATGTATAGTCCAAATGGCAGATAACCTGTCTTTAAAAACTAAATAGTGCTACCCGATGCCTTGCTGTAGTGTTGTGCCTTATTTTTTTTTCGAATAGTAGCATATGTTGAAATCCAGACAATCTCCTGTTGGTAGAACTCCAGACTAGCTTTCTAATTGCTTTGTCTTAACTACATCAGAAAAATCAGTTTCAAGATTAACTTAATTTACTAATTTTACAATGTGGGTTGACCTGGACCAGCAACTATGTTGGCTCATTCCCTCCCACAGCGGGACAGAGAGAGAATAGGAAGAGCAAAAGCGAAAGAACTTGTGGATTGAGATAAAGTCAGTCTGAAGTTTAAAGACAGCATGAAGTTTGACATATAATTTTAACTGTCCTTTGAGACAAACTTTTTGAAATCCAGACACAAACATAAAAGCAAGCTGTTTTCTCATATGGCTTGAATATGTTGAATTTTGAAAGATTTTTAAAACTTTTAATACGTTCAATTTTGTCATCTGGTGGTGTCCTTACAACTTCCACAGCCCCAGTGAAGGTTACTGTGTGGCTGCTGGGTACTTTGGGTGGCTGAGGCCAGCCTTGCTGGGACAGGATCTTGCCAGATTTCATAACATAGACAGAGTCTGTCATGCAGGAAACACACCGCTAATCAAAGAACAAATCCAAAGAGCTGCAAGGATTACAGGTGATGATTTTCTGAATAGTATCTTCCATTTGACTGAAGGTTCTTTCATGTCATTAAAGGGTCCTTTACTGATGTGGCACTCTTTTTTGTATCATGTTAAAAAAGATCCTGCACAGTGGGTTTCTTAAACATCCTATGGAAATCATCACAGAAAGAGCAAACTGCATAAAAAAGTAGCCAAAGCATCAAAATTTAGCCATGCTCCACTTTTGGTTATTCTTACTAACACTATTGCTGTTATTTTGACAGATATATTGTTCTTATTATTATTTACCTCCTGTCAATATTGTGTTGTCTTTCTGTGTCCCACAAAAGAGTTCCTAATATATATAAAATACATATTTACAGAAGTATGTTTTAGGATTTAATTTCCAAAATATGTAACACATGTAAGGCAGTTGCCATGACAGTACCTTGAGAGGAAGCTTTTCATCTAAAATAGTAATTGGTATAGGAACCAAGTTTTAAGCTTCTGTCTATAATTCCAATACAGACTGTTGTATTTAAAAAACATCTTTATTGGTAAGTAGACAGTGAACTTCAAAATTTCTTTTAATACCTTTAGATCTGGTTAGCAACATCAGTGAGGTTCCTTTAAAACCATTTAAATGGAAGCAAAAACTTGGAAACTTGGAAGTTTGTGTTTTGATTTCTAATGTTTAGAAATCTATGAATCTAATGATTAGAAGCCAGGTACTTATAAGGAGAAAGAAGGTTTTGAAGACATGAACCAACAGAAACAAACTAAGCAACATGGAGGATTGGACTAAACAAGCACATTACCTATCTTATTAATTTAAATTCACTAAATCACTTTACAGATATATTTTATGATAGGTGTCTAAGAATATACTGTCCAATCTAAAGAAGAAAATTCTCACATGTATAAAGCCAGAGTATTCCAAGTAGACTGACTGAGAGTGTTTCTGATTCTATAGCTACTGAATCCTGAAGATGACCTCTTGCCAGGAAAGATTCGGGACAGTAACCGTTCAACTCTTCTAGCTACAATCCAAGAACATGGCTACCCAACAATCAACTTGGGAATAGTAGGAGATAAGTAAGTACCAAATGTTAGTAAAGATGTCACTTCATATTCATGCAGTGCACTTCATGGCATCCATGGAAAAAATAAATACCAGAGAAAATACCACTCATTGCAAGTGTCACGGTGTTGTGACATCACACATCTTGGACAGGATATTTTACCCTTTTCATTAGAGAAATAAATAAGTCTATTCTAATATTAAGAGGAATCATTTGATAAAGTTTTTATTGAATGGTGTTTATCTTGTTTGCCTTGTGTTTCTTGTAACATCTATTACTGCTGCAAATTGAATTTATTGCTGCAGTATCATCACAAACACCGTACTGACTACACGTAAGAGGAAACAATTCTACAGCAACTATACTTTTTTCCAATCCAATAAAGGGAGAAGGAAAGTTTCTCTCAGAGTTTGTTTTCATGCCAAAATTAATTTAGAGTATAAAATTTTGTCAGATTCTGAGTAACTGTCTTTTGGGGAAGGCCCCGCTGCTGAATATTGCTCAACATTTCCAGAAATATGTCAAAGAATTTAAAAGAATCAAATTTTTTTTTTAATTTACTGATCTCTCTACTTTGATTGCCACAGAGTAGTACCCTGTGATCAGTCTTTCTGTTCGTCTGACAGTGATTGTTCCTTGTTTCCCAGTGGTAGTGAAGTCACATCTCCTGTTGAGAGCTCTGGGATAAGTGATTGAAGTGTTCAGTCTTTTGTCCTTTGCAAGATTGTGCAGTGCCTGTCATCCATGGCTTGAGTTTCTCAGCATAACGTATTTCCTCAATTTATTGAACCCCAAAGGCTTTGAACAGGATTTCTTGTTTCTCATTTTGGGTATCAAACCAACTGACTTGGTTTGATAGGGAGTTGTTCAGGTTCACCTCCACCTGTTTGAGAAAAAGGGTATTCCTTGTGCGTAGTTAAAAGTGTGGCCAGATCAGAAAGAATAAAAAAAAAAAGGGAAATTTCACATTGATTGATGACAAAATTCTCCAAGGGAGACAAGGTTACTGCTAGGGAACAGCTCATCTCAAAACTAGTCTTCCCTAGTGCAGGATTCAATACAAAACTTCATTAGCTTGACAGAATGTATATAAACGGGCCAACCGCCGCGTGGTTCTACAGTGTGTGAACCAATCTGAATGGTGGCTCTGGGAAACACAGTTGTGTTTGAAGTGTTCATACACAGAATGTGACACACAGCAACTGCAGCGATTGTTGCAATCTAAGGGAAAGCAGATCCTTCTGGATACTGCATCCAGGCATCCTTTTTGCTTCTCTGGCCTGGCAAAACTCCATTGCTGTTCCAAATAGCAATAAATATCAAAAACCTCCTGCCCGTGAATGCTTCCTATTTCAGGTGGATATTTCATGCAAACAGAGTCTGTACTTATGAGACTGTTCTGTCCAGGAATGATATCTAAATGTCTTGATTGCTAGAGTATTTTCTATATTATAAGGACTTTTTAGACTTTAAAACACAGGTAGCAAAGTTCTCAAATAAAACTATTATATCCAGAGGTCAGGTTCTAAATTTACTTATCTGAGAAGAAAGAAAACAGCCACAAAAAGGCTGCCAGCTCCTGAGATTCATCTCTACATAAAAGAAGGGTTGGCAGGGTTTTTCTCCAACAAAATAGGGGAAGTAGAACTTTTTGCCACCTGTGTGACTGAAAGTTACTGCTACTATCATCAACATTACTGTTGACATCAACTTACACACTGTCATTAACAGTGGGTTTATCCAATCGAGAAGATGCTTTCCCTGAACATCTTTCTGGTAGCCCCTCTGGCAAAATAAGAATGTAAAACTTGTTTGTTCTTTATGGCCCTGTCCTGATCAAAAAGATATAGTCTCAAATTTGCTGTAAAGTCAACACCATCAAATGGAGAGTTTAACTGAAGGTCATTGTGAAAAACTATAGGTATGTACTCCATTGCTTTCAGGAATTTTTTCTATGACCTCTTAGGCATGGGTATCTGTGAAGATAATTAATCTTGAAAGCTCTCAGTAATAAATAGCAAACAATTTTAGAATCATAGAATTATTTAGGTTGGAAAAGACCTTTAAGATCATCGAGTTCAGCCATAAACCTACCACTGCCAAGTCCACCACTAAACCATGTCCTTAAGTGCCACATCTACACATCTTTTAAACACCTCCAGGGATGGTGATTCAACCACTTCCCTGGGCTGCCTGTTCCAATGCTTGACAACGCTTTCAGTGCAGAAATTTTTCCTAAGATCCAATCTAAACCTCCCTTGGTGCAACTTGAGGCCATTTGCCTTCATCTTGTCACTTGTTACTTGGGAGAAGAGACTGACAACCACCTTGCTACAACCTCCTTTCAGGTAGTCGTAGACAGTGATAAGGTCTCCCCTCAGCCTCCTCTTCTCCAGACTAAAGAACCCAAGTTCCCTCAGCTGCTCCTCAAAAGACTTGTTCTCCAGACCCTTCACCAGCCTCATTGCCCTTCTCTGGACACGCTCCAGCACCTCAATGTTTTTCTTGTAGTGAGATTTAAGGCCCGGGGGAATTTTTTTTTACTTTTCTAGATTTTACTTTTCTATGTTTTTTACAAATACATTTTGTGATCCTTTTTTACTAATTGGATGCTAGCTGAATACCAGACAGCAAACATACATAATATATATCAGTCAAAGGTAGGCAAGCATCTGCAGCTTTGCTTTCAGTTGTGAGAGAGGTTGGTACTTTGAGTCTTCACTATTAAAATGTTCTCTGTGTCTTGAGATAGTATTACCTTGGCAAAGGCAATACAAGCTTTTTTTAAACTTTTGGTTTCATGCCTGGGGAGTCATTTCTGCAGAGGCAGTTACTTTAGGTCATAGAATAGAAATAATGAGCCTCCAATTGTAGAATGATTTTGTACTTTGCTGTAAGTTTTGAAAGAATAATTCAGTACTGTTGACTTAGCCAAGAATCTTCGCCACCTGATACCCAGATTCTATCTTAGCAAGTCTTCTGCTGTTCTTCTCACACTCACATGCCCAATCCATATATTTACAACAAAATGCATCTGCAGTTCTGTTTCAGTCAAAGGGAAAATCTGATTATGTAAATTAGCTTGATAGTAAGTTTGGTATTGTTTCATTATGTAATAAAATTACTAAGAGAACGTTGCCCATACGGATATTTCAGTATATATCTTTCAGACTAACATGGCTCATTTGATGGAGTACCATGGCACTTGAACAAATACAAGAGACTTACCAGAGAGATCTTACAAAGGGTACAATTTTGACATTTTAGTTAGCATGTTTATAGAAAAGATGAGGAAGCCTGCAGTGTCTGTTATATGGTCTGTTATATGGAGTTAAACCATAGTTTATGTGTGTTTGTGTGTGCTCATGTATATGTGCAGTTTATTTTTTGTGTGTAATATGTATCTAGACAGTGAAAAAGGGAAAGATTTTGTATGCCTGCAATACCTACAGATGTAGTAAAAATACTGGCAAATGATACTTTTCAGAGGGAAAGCTTAAATGGAGCAGCTTATCCTGGAGGTCACCATCAAGCAAGTGGAGGAAAAGAAGGTTATCAGCAGTGGTCAGCATGGATTCACCAAGGGGAAATCATGCCTGACCAATCTGATAGCTTTCTATGATGGCATGACTGGCTGGGTAGATGAGGGGAGAGCCATGGATGTTGTCTACCTA
>Ga0065711_1010038_pt1 | contig 20215 bp, 10 predicted proteins | sample Hoacrofraction12_FD_59098 | JGI IMG/M metagenome (GOLD analysis project Ga0065711, IMG submission 59098) | Hoatzin crop microbial communities from Cojedes, Venezuela - Epithelial fraction 12 v2 (version 2) | ecosystem: Host-associated > Birds > Digestive system > Esophagus > Crop | place... | reverse complement strand
CAGGCTGCACAGGACCTTGTCCAGGCGGGTCTTGAATATCTCCAGGGAAGGAGACTCCACAACCTCCCTGGGCAGCCTGTTCCAGTGCTCCGTCACCCTCAGAGGGAAGAAGTTCTTCCTCATGTTCAGACAGAACTTCCTCTGCTTCAGTTTGTGCCCATTGCCCCTTGTCCTGTTGCTGGGCACTACTGAAAAGAGCTTGGCCCCATCCTCCTGACACCCACCCTTTTCAGATATTTGTAAGTACATATTAGGTCCCCTCGCAGCCTTCTCTTCTTCAGGCTGAACAAGCCCAGCTCCCTCAACCTCTCCTCGTAGGAGAGATGCTCCAGTCCCCTCACCATCCTTGTAGCCCTCCGCTGGACTCTCTCCAGTAGCTCCTCATCTTTCTTGAACTGGGGAGCCCAGAACAGGACACAGTACTCCAGATGAGGCCTCACCAGGGCAGTGTGGAGGGGAAGGAGAACCTCCCTCGACCTGCTGGCCACACTCTTCTTGATGCACCCCAGGATCCCATTGGCTTTCTTGGCAGCCAGGGCACACTGCTGGCTCATGCTTAACCTGTCGTCCACCAGGACACCCAGGTCCCTCTCCGCAGAGCTGCTCTCCAGCAGGTCCGCCCCAAGCCTGTACTGATGCATGGGGTTGTTCCTCCCCAGGTGCAGGACCCTGCATTTGCCCTTGCTGAACCTCATCAGGAAGTTTCGTCCATGTCACGATCACTTATAACGATTTGCTAAAGGAAGAAAGCATTTAACATTCTCTATCAACCAGAAAACTATTTGCAATTAGTAAATTACAAATATAGGAAGTACAAGAGAACATAAAACCTGCACAGTACCAAGCGTTCCGATTTGGGCTGGGATTGATTTAACTGTCCTCCCAGTAGCTGCTGTGTTGTGGATTTCATATTAGAAGAAAGCTGGTAACACACTGACGGTTTTAGCTGTAGCTAAGAAATCCAGGACTTTTCTCAGTTTCTCATATTCAGTTAATAAGCAGGTGTGCAGGAGCTGGGAGGGAGCACAACGAGGCAGACAGAACAAGCTGGCCAACGGAAATATTCCGCACCACGGACATCACGCTCAGTCTAGTAATGGGGGTTGGCTGGAGGCAAGAATCCTGTTCTTTTTCAATGAGCTCCCGAACTTTTTCAGGAGCTCTGCAAAATCTGAGTTCCACAATTGCAGCTTGGGGACTGGCTGCAAACTGGTCATCAGGCAAGTGAGAAAAAAATGTATTGCTTGTTTTGCATATTCTATTGTTATCATTTTCTTTGTTGTCTTACTAAATTGTCGTTATCTCAGCCCAAGAATTTCACTCTTTGTCCATTCTCCCCACCCCACTGCGGGGCAGAAGAGCAAGTGAGCAGCTGCATGGTCCTAGTTGTCAGCTGCTGGGTTAAACCACAACAGCATTTATCGACACCATGATTTAGTCAAGGTGAGATGCTCTCTTTTAGTCTCAACTTGCCAGCTCACTCAGTATTAAATGCTTCAGTCTTTTAGACAACCTCAGCTCTGATAAATGAAAGGGGGATAGAAAAGAAAGTCCCATCAATCAGAACACTATGTGTCCTAGACTGGGCGGGGGACTGTGCGCGCAGCTGAATTTCCTTATTAACAATAAGGCAGATAACAATAACACATCCTGAAAAATCACATGAAATACTGTATGTTCAGAATCAAGAAAGGAAGTCCAGGTTTCTTTCCCAATTTAGATGAGATGGAATCTAGTTTACTCTCTCAGATAAACCGTAAGAAGTCCCTCCAGCAAAAACTTCAACCGCAGCAAGACGTATTTTCCTGATACCTCTTGGGATAAATATCTGCTCTGTGTAACAGTCTAAGTAACATTATTTGTTGTTACATACACATTGTTTAGTCTCCTCTTTCTGTTTTTCAAGGAAGTCATACAAATCTGCAACACAGTGAAAGGAGCAACTACTCGCTGTATCCTCTTCTGCCATCAGCAGCATTGTCAATGCAGCTTTCAGATGTGGAAACCTCCCCCAACTTCAATACCGGCAACATACATCAACAGCAGTTGCAAACTTAAAGTATCTGCCTGCCCTTTAGGTTTATAAGGATTGCCCTCTGTGGCAAACACTTAGGATCAAGTCTCAGGATTGTGGAGGTGCTACTGAGTAACTACAAACCTTACAGCAAAAAACAGGCCTGTGTCAAACAGCACCAAGTTCTGCTGCAGAGTTAAAACTGCTGCATGTAAATGAAAGCCAGAGGACTCTGCAAGAGACTAGCTGAACACCCACAACATTTTCAAGGTTTAGCCTACTTGAATGTATGCATGCAACAGAGAAGCTGCCCTGGTCTCCATTTCCTTCAAAAGGATTTGAATGGACACATGGAAACTGAAAGCTTCCAAAATACGACTTTCCCAATCTCTTGTTTGAAGTAGCGAGGCACAGCAAACAGAAAAAGCAGTTTAATATGAAAGCAAAACCTTACCGTATCTGAACTTCCTTCCAGCAGTATGTTGATTGCTCTGTTCACATCCCCATTACAATCATGCAGTGCCACTATGCACTCATCCTGGTTTTTCCCCGTCACTTCCATAAGCTGGCAGTAAAAGTCAGACATGTTAAAATATCTAAATTATCATAAGAAAATAAGAGTTAGTACCACCACAGATTCCAAAAAAAGTGCATAGCTACTGTGCCAAAGGAAACTAAAATCATAAAGTTATCTGCATTTTACAGATCTGCTTGCGATTCAGAAAAGAGACAGGATGAAACATAAATTACATGGTAATCAAGAAAGCACTCTCTTTCACACCTTTTTTTTTTCCACTTTATGCTTGCAGCAAATGCTGTCATCCCAGAGACTGTAGTGTATGACAGTAAAGATGTAGAAGACCAGGATAGCTCCAGCATCATCCTCTCTCCCTCCCCATCACACATCCCCCTCTCTATCCCAGTGTGTGAGAAAGACATAAGGTAAGCCATGGTAGAGAACAGATCCACCTGGAAAAACACCTAGACTAAGAAAAATGTTATTTTTCAGCCAGATCAGCTCCCTCGACCCATTTCCACATAAGGCCACACAAAAGGTGTAAGTAATGGCTGCTTAAGGAGACCTACTACTGAATACTCCTCTGTGGACCCACGGTGCTCATCCTGAGGAGTGTGGGATGAAAATAACCACAGTCTGTCACGGGACACCCAGCAACATCACCCACAGAAAAAAAACTACATGAGCTAGAAATATATATGCACTGTGTAAAATACTGGAGATTTCTTATGCAGAACTTAATTCTTCCCCTTCCCACCAGCAGAGCTACAGACACTATTGATGAGGGTCCTTTTGCTTCAGAAGAACAAAACTTCACTTCTGGCGTGGCAACAGAACAAGTTTGTAAGAAGCACATCAAAAAGCACTTAATGCTTCAAAGAAGGTTTTACAAAGCCAAAGAAATCAAGAAATCTCCTCTGCTGCAATAATGCATTCACGCTAATTCTTCTCTCCTTCTGGGTGTAATCCTAGGTCTGGGAGTTGGGATGTGTTCACTAGGACAAAATCACCGATACCCACAGCACAACAGGCACACAGATTCTCAGCAGTGTTTGAACGAATGGTCTCAGCTATAATTGGGTAACAGAAGCTTAAGAATGTATACCTGAAACTCAGCACACTAGAGGAAACTGTGAGATTTCATTATCACAGTGTAATTCTATCATTTTAATCCACACACAGATCTAGGAGGTCAGGTGTTTTTTTTTTTAATAACACTTCAATTCACGTTTAAACTATGATTACATTTTTCCTTTTCCTGAAAAACAGCCAAGATATTAGCAAACTCAGTTTACACAGGTGACATTTTTCCCACGTGCATGTACATGTGGACAAGCTGAATGCACTCTTTATTCTGACAATCATTAAGCATCAGGACCATATGAGAGAGATACAGTCTGGAAGAGACATCACCAGAGATGACTTTTGGTTTAAAAGGCTTGTCTACAAAGGAAAATACACCAATGTAACCATACAGTCAGAGCTCTATTACCACACAATTTCTTGTAAACAGACTTTACAGTGCAACAAGAACACCTTTTCCTAGTTCAACTTACGTCCATCTGAAAAAGGTTTCATCTAAATCAGAAACAGATGCTTTAGCTCCAAAATGTAAGCCAGCTTTGGAGCACCTTATTGCAGGGCATAAGCACTCTGTACCATAAGAAACATACTTGTTTCACTTTATCTTCAAAATCTGCGTCGTTCTTATCGTAGATCATCTGAGCAAGGCGAATCTGTTCTGCTGTTGCCTGAAAAACGCAAACATCCAATGAAGTACACAAAAGGTAACAACATGTTTTTTAAAAGTATTTCCTAGCACTACTGTATTTTTTTCTCCAGATTCTCAAAAAGAACACACACAACAAGCACAGAGGTGCTATGGGGAAGGGACTAACACCTCCTCTACGCCCATTTTACAGTTGAAAAGTTAGCTGTGAAAGAAGAAATTTCAACACATTCTAACGGGTTTGAACTACAGTTCAAGATTGCCACATAGAAAAGACCACCACATAATAAAACAGAATTTACCACAGAAGCCTACACTTTTATATTATTACTTTTACCTTCATTTAGTTATCTACCACTCCAGAGTTAGAGTTTTATCATAACGAACTGGTAATGCCACTTCTAAATCAACCACATCTCTGATGATTGCCACTCACATCACCTTCCACAACTCTCCCAACAACAACATGACCCTACAGTTTTATGGCCACTTAAAAAGAGACTGAGTCATGCCTCAAGATTTTGCCCGTGAACAGCTGCACTTCTTTTCTTTATAAGCAAATGCTGGTCTCTGAAAACTGCTAAAGGAACTTGCTATTGATGAAATATTTGGTGCTTCTGTAATGTTTCTGGACCACAAATCCATGCTGGCAACTTCTCCAAAAGCTGACAGACTAAAATGGATGGATGCAGATAAGTGCCATAAAACCAAATAGGCTACGGCTGCCCCAGAGAGAAAGCAACTCAAGAACACCAATGTAATATCATAAAGGCCACTCTCCATAGCGTAGCATTTGCAGTCTGCTTGAACTGCACTCCCATGAAAACACCAAAGATAACTACACTGTGTGATCCTGGGCCTAAATTGGTTTCTGGTCAAACAGAACAGGCTTCCCTCTCATGCTAGAGAAGGCTGATACCAAAGGGGGCCATGACCCAAAATGAGAGCTGATGTGCTGCGGAAGACTTCTTCACTGAGAAGGGGACCACCTCATCCACTGAAATTCTTGACAGAAAAGATTCATTCTGGGCAGCTGGCTGAATCTCACCTTTCGAAGTCTCACTTCAGGATACCCATGTGAAATACTGTGCCTCAAGAGTTCAGACTTAATCAGCTTCAGACTGCTTTGTTTTTGGAGTTTACCATAAACACAAGCTCTAGGGGAGGTCACCAAGTGTAAACGCTGAGAAGAGTCTAAAAATTACTCCACTGTACACCACCAGCTGCTTATTTTCTGAGCAAGTTACTGCAGCTGTCCCAGCTCCTTGAGGGAAGCGACATTTGCTGTGCTCAGAGGCGGCATTCCAAGACAATTAGTGTTTGTAGCAGAGTTAAGTACTCTGTGCTACTTTACATTTTCAAAGTGTCATACTGACAGCTTCATACTTCAGTCAGTAACACAGAGCAGAGCCTGTTCCGGAATTCCCTGCACCAGCCCTGGTGCCACTCTTCACGAAAGCCTCCCCGTCAGTGCGGTGCTCTATGTGAAGGAGCTCTTTCTTGGTGTTTGCTGAGAGCTCAGCATGTCTGCCGATGTCAGGAATCAAGCCTTGCCAATTCATCTTCTCACTCTGACTTCACCCTCCTCAGGCCACTGCAACTTTTAAGCTAGTGAAGAGATTTCCTTTAAAGGTATCCAGAGTGAAAACATTCAGACAACGTAATTTCTGTAGAGACATGATGGCATATTTGTTCCGAAACAGGACGCCATTAAGATTCATTTTTTCTGTAAACCATTTTTTTTTCAAGTCCACGTTAGAAGACAAAAATACACCAATTTTATAACAATATCAAATGTGTGACAGGATCTTCAGTTTCCCTGTGTAAGCAGAGAGCTCAGAAACGCAAGTAGGTGCAGTATCACTAATATTTATTCCAGTGGATTACACCCATACGGAACTGAAGATTCAAAAGAAAAAAACAACATAAACCCACAATACCTCTTTACTACACAAACACCAAATCTCTGTCACAAAAAGTTTTGGGTTTTTTCCCAGCAAGTGGTGGTTCTTTATTTTTAAGGCACCATCATTACAAGTCACATTGTAGTATCCCACAGAATAGTATCATTAAGTTTTAATTTTGACTAAGAAAATAGTAGCATCTTAAAACAGCTAAAACTTTACTCAACCTTACAAGACATGTTTTCTTTGTGGCATAACAGAGAGAAGGAAATTTTTAACTAACAACTTCGAACTGCCAGGAAACAGAAGTGTGCAAAACACGCAATTAAGTGACAGTAACAGGCCCAGATCTTAGAATAAAATGGTATATTTGTTATCCAGAAGCAATGCAGAAGAACTGCATTGTAATTTCTTAAATAACTTAAATTATGATAAATGTGATATTATGACAACGAAATCCCCATTTGGGAAAGCAACATTATTCTACATTCAGAAAAATGAATCAGTGGTGATTCAACAGTAAAATCCCACACATTTCTGTTGTTCTGTAAAGCACTAAAACATAATTGCTGTATATTTAAATGAGCATCTTTTCCACTCAATTAACCAAACCAGTATCTATTATACAAGAATTAGAATAAGCAGACAAAATGCAGAAAAAGTTCAGTAAGACCTAATGTGTAAAATCAATGAATCACATAGGTTGGGAAGTTCCTCCAGTGATACTCTGTACAACCTCCAACTGAGAGCATGTCCCATCAGAGGAGCTGCTTGGGGCCAGACAGAGATCCCACAACCTCTGTAATCCATGACCATGCTCACTGTAAACAATTTTCTTCCTTTTAACAGCTGGAATTTCCAGTGTTCCAACTTGTGCCCTTGTCTCTCTGAGAAGAGTCTGGCTTCACCTTTTCTATAACCTTTCATGCAGTATCTGCATAGAAGATACGACCTTGCCTTGCCTTCTCAGGGCTGAACAATTCCAGTTCCCTCAGCCATCCCTTATTCATCCTGTGCTCCAGCCTCCCAACCACCTCTGCGGCTCTTCGCTGGACTTGTTCCCATCTGCCAGTGTCTGTCTTGTGCAGGGAATCCAAAACTGGGCAGAGTATTCCACTGCTGTCTTGCAAGTGTCAAAAAAGTGGAAACCATCACTTCCGTCAACCTGCTTGCTGTGCTCCTGCAGCTTTACTTGTTACAAAACAGAAACAAATTCAACTTCATCTGTTGAAAGTCACTTTCTAAATCCACACGTTAGCATGAATCACCACTATGCAAAGCGCTGCAGCACAGGAAGGTAAGAGCTTGAGCTTACATAATTAATACTGTACAAAACAGAACAAGAGCCCCTCCATGTTAAAGATCAGTCTAGAAAAGCATAAGACACAAGTTCCCAGGGGAGCACCTCTAGAATGATGCACTCTGACAGCAGAGAACTGAGGCAATTCTTGAACTGAGTCCAATTTTGAGAAGTACCTGACAAGAGAATAATGAGTTGCCAGGAGCAGAGACATTCTGCGCTCTCCATAACACAGACAAGCACACAACTTAACTACTCTGCTGCTGAGAAGACAATGGGCTAAGAGCTCTATTTCAATCTCATAGATACTCTAATTTTAGTCTGCTAGTGATTGACCATCTTCATTTTACTTTGTGAGGACACTGCACAAGAAGTATAGGATTCTGTGACTTGCAGATATGCTGAATCATGCTGTGGAACACAGCATGCATCTAACAAAGCTTTTCCCACCCACCCAAATTCCTCTATCGACCAGGAATCTTCTAGCATCAGGAGGCTGGCATATGGAAGAGCTGAGATCTGAGGACACTGAGGTCACAGGACAGACATCCTGACACAGTCACAGGCACAGAATTCCTCACTGATGGGAAATGTTGGTGAAGAACACAACGCTCCTTCAGAGACCAGAATATTGGAACAACTTAATGCTGTGCCAGATTACAGAGCAATTAAAGCAAGACACCAAACATAGTCTTCCAAAACAGACCATGATTTTTCCTCCCGTACTGTTGCAGTTTATACTGACTTAAGGAAGAAACGTGTATCATTCCTTGATCACTTTCAGCTCAAAGAAGATTATACAGTGTCACGTACCTGTACTACTTGTTTCTGTGGTTGTGTTGGCTGTGTGGTTGAAATTTGCATTTTATCCCGAGTGCCCCGGGTACGTTCACTGCCCACCGAAGTCATCAATTACAGTATATACAAAACAATGTATGTACAAAATAGAAAATCTGGAAGGAAAAGGAAAAAAAAAAAAAGCATGAGTTAAGGAAGGCAGGGTACTGATTCAATACCCAGATAATATATAAAGGCAGTAGCTTGAACTCTTCCTGCCTTTACCATGAAGCCTATACAGAGACTCCTGAACAAGCAGCTTTAATATACTATTATGGGATTTATCACAGTCTTTACAGTAAAGCGGGAAACACAATGGATAAAAAGCAGTTTTGTCAGCTGATAGGGATCTGTCTAGATCTGTACTTCCAGACAACATCTAAATCTCACAGCTTTTCCCAGTTATTTAAAATACAGACTTTTCTATCTGCTACTCTGCTGAAATTTCAGCTCCAGCTGTATCACTCCATAATATCTGTAACACCTGCTGCCTTGTTTTGATGCCTGGAATTTAACTACTCTGGTACCCACTCAGAATGCTAAAGCAAAAATCACATTCACAAACAAGGCAGTCTCTCCCTTCCTATCATCAAACTGCTTTTCTGCACATACATGGAGGTCATGGCCAATGCCCACTCAACTCCTCACCTCTCATTTATAAGAGAAATTACTGATTTTTACCTTTAAATCTAGCATCTGTAGCCAGTATTTTTATTTTGTTCTCCTTCATACTTACAAAAATTATTTACAAAACTACCTATTACCCTGCATTAAACATACCTTTGTTGTACGACAACAAGGAAACGAAAAAGAAAACCAAATCCCTACACACACATCAGTGCTATCCCATTTACGGCAGTCAGCTTTCATTCTTTCATCCTCTAGCATTAAAATTACTTTGAAAGAAGAAATACATTATTCCCCTCATGTTTGTACAGCATCTAACACAAGGCTAATTGATGAGTATGGTTTATAGTAGCTATTATAAGCAGAAACAGATCTCTCAACTGGTCAGAATGGTCACAGCCATTTGCCTGGTTTCTGTCCTCATGACACTGGGAAGTAAAACTTCAAATTTAGGGAACTAAGGACCACCTGCAAGTGGTGCACCTGGGCAGAAGGAGATGTGCAAACAAGCAGCGAAGCACTTTTACTGCAGCCCCAACCTATGAACATGCCTCAGCACGCAACTTGTCAGGGCAGCAGCTTTGGTGCAAGCTGGCTGTCACCGAGTTCCATGCTCAGATGAAAACCGAGCAAACTGCTGTGGGTGCATGGACAAGGATGTGTTCAATACCCAGCTGCTCACCAGCATTCACAAGTAATGGGTACTCAACAATTAAAGTTGCAATGAGATGCCTCAGTTTAAACATTGATTCATGATGCTCAAGCACCTCATCTAGAATCAAAAAGACAATTAACTCCACTATCATCTAAATCTCTTCTTCACTTAGAAATACATTTTTGTTGGCTAAAATTGAACCCCGACACTGAATTTCTTTATGTGCTAGTTAAAGCATTCAATAAAGTCTGAGGAGAAACTATACTTCCACGAACTCTTACATATTTAACAAGAAAAGGCCTGCTCTTACCAGGAACTGACTCTAGTGTGAGCTGAACACTGTGTTTCTCCAGGTTTATGAATATATTCACTGAAGCCAACCTTTTTCCCAGCCTCCTAAAGGAGTCTAACTGCGGGAAATCCTATAATTTGAGACTGAACAGCACTGTCTCATGACCCTGAAAGATCAGCGCGTCCTGTGCCTCCTTTCTCTGTTCTCAGGATGTAAGCTGTTTTCACACATCCAGCTGCAAAAGATCCTGGAGAACAGCAGCTGTGAACTGGCATTTGCAAAGCCACGAATCCAAAGCTGATTGGCTCTAGTCACTGTTGTATTAGTACATAAGGTATTCACTTGAGCAATAAAAGGATTTTGATTGAGCACAAGAGTGGGGTCCGTGAAGTCATTCACCACAAATGGCGCCCGAACATGGGTTTTCGAATATGAAGATATTTGGACATAAATATATTTGGATATAAAGATATTTGGACATGAAGATATTCAGAGTTGGAGATTATTACCAGTGGTAAACCACAGCAGAGACCAAGAGGAGAGACATATGCATGCGTGCGCACACACAAGGGGAGACAAATCACCCTTCGCTGGAACAACTGAGGTGAGCCGCTGCGGATTTGTAAGATGGGACAGTCAGCTACAAAGGAGCAAAAGCTCCATCAAGAGATTTTACCGAGAATTTTGAGAGAACAAAGGTTTGCAGTATCAGTTACAAATTTGGTTAAATTGTTAGTTTGGATAAGAGACTATTGCTCGTGGTACCCTTCCTCAGGTTCATATGATAGCTCGTTGTGGGCAAACGTTGGGGAGGAATTGCAGACAAAAAAGGACTTGCAGCTTGAAGTCCCTGACGAAATCACTGTTACTTGGAAAACAGTTCATACAGCTTTAAATGCTCTAAAACTTGCAGAAACGATCTTACAAGTGTCGGCTGCCCCTCCTCCATTCTCACAAAAGCAGGAACAGACTGGGCTGCAGTCTTTTGAAACATTTAGTCCTGCTTACGATGAAACTCCTAACTCAACACAGAGAATGCAGGGGGTAGATCCACCAGAATCTGACAATCCTTTTGATCCCGGAGAAACAGACACCAAGGACGGACCTGATTTATACCCGCCGCTAACTCCGGTGAAGGTTATGGCAACCCCGCCTCCACAGCAGATGAAATTTTACAGGCACAACGACAAAAATCAGTATCGCATATGTCACTTATTAAGCTCTCCCCTTTTGCTCCTAAAACGCTCCTTTCTGCTCCTACACCCCCTCCTTTGGCTCCTACACAGCCTCTGACTCGTACGGGACCACTGAATGTTGTCGGACGGTCGAACGTATTGTTAGATAAATGTAGGATGAATGCGCTCTGCAAAGGAGATCTTTCTCTCCTTCAAGCTATGCCTGTAGTATGTAAGCCTAACCAAACCCCAAAGTACACTTATTTACCATACGAGGTTATTAGGGAAGTTCAGAAATCCATACAAGAATATGGTCTCCAGGCTTCATTTACTATGAACCTCATACAGGCTATAGGAGAATCTTCTGTCATGATCCTGGCTGACTGGCAATCAATACTTAGAATGGTTCTATCAGCTGCACAATATACTGTCTGGGCATCAGAATATAAGGAACCTGTAATTGTGCAAGTTATGGAGAATATTGCTGCTGGATTAGGTATTAGAGAAAACGAGTTACTGGATCAAGATAATTATGCCATGGGGGAAGTGCAAGCGGTGCTACCAAGAGCAGTATTTACACAAGCCATGGATTTAACTCTCAGGGCCTTGCGAAAGGTGCCAGATCTTGGCTGGCAAGAAATGTCTTTCGTATCAATTCGACAGGGATCTCAGGAACCCTATGTTCAGTTTTTAGATCGGCTACAAACTGCTATTATGAGACAAATTGAACAGGAGGAAGCCGCTGAGATCTTGCTATTTCAGCTTGCAACTGCAAAAGTACAGCAGGGTCCCTCTACAGCAGTCGGCGTACCCGACCTCAGACCAAAGCAGGGTGAATTCCAGCCTAAAGCCGCGCAGTCCCTCCAACGCAGCACAGCCCGCAGCGCCAGCAGTCACCACGTCGGACGGGTCAGCGAACCTTACACCTGCCGGGACACACGGCCCCCCGTGCGCCGCCCCTTCCCACTGAGCCGGCGGGCTCCCCTCCATCGGCAACTGGCGATGCGGCCCGGCCTGGCCCACAAATCCCCCCCGCCCCAAACCCAGCGCGTCCGCCCGGCCCAGCCCAGAAACGGCACAGCCAGAACCGTTTTGCTTACATTCAAGCCCTTGGTTTGAAAAAGCGTGCACAATTCAATTACTGCAGTAGAATTCCTTGCAGACAAACAGCTGGCATTAGGTCACCTGGTACCATCTACTAGTCCACGGACAACCCCTAGATTTGTCATTCCAAAAAAGTCTGGTAAATGGAGATTATTACAAGATCTGTGGGCTATAAATGCAGTAACGAGCCCAACGGGGCCACTACAGCCTGGTGTCCCTAACCCAGCTATGATCCCAGAAGATTGGCCTCTTTTTGTTATTGATTTAAAGGACTGGGTTTTTACAATTTCTGTGCACCCTGATGATTGTGCTCATTTTGCATTTTCTCTGCCTTCAATTAACAACAGCAAACCCATGCAGCAATATCGCTGGGTCGTTCTGCCCCAAGGCATGACGAATAGCCCCACGATTTGCCAGGTAGTCATGGATGCAGTGCTAAAAGAAGTGCAGCAATCTTTCAATCAGATCTACTTATACCATTATATGGACGACATCGTCCTTGCTGCTGAAACACAAAATGTGCTGCTGACTGCTTTTGCTAAATTAGAGTAGTCATTAAAGATCTACAGGTTACAGACAGCCCCGGAAAAGATGCAGACAGAGCAGCCCTGGAAGTATCTAGGATGGAAACTTTTTACTTCACAAGTGTTCCCACAACCATTGCATATTGTTGATAAGGTCACCACTCTTCATGATTTACAAATATTATTAGGAACAACTAATTGGGTACAACTCCTTTTAGGCATCACAACTGAAGAGTTGTCCCCTTTATTTACCCTGTTGAAAGGGGACTCAGATTTGTTATCTTCCAGGAGATTGACACCAGAAGCAAAAACTGTCTTGCAGAAAGTTTCAGATAAAATCGCAACTCCCTTTGCCTCCAGAATCAACGTCAAGTTACCAATAGATTTGTATATAATTTATGCTTTTTTCCAGCCTTATGCTCTTTTAGGTCAGTGGTGTGTTAACACACAGGAGTTGAAGACTCTGGAATGTATCTTTTTGTCTCATATGCCCATGAAAACATTCACCACAAAGGCAGACATGATCATGTCCTTAATAGCACAAGGTCGGAATCGCTGTCAGCAATTGACAGGACGTGATCCTGACACTATTTACCTGCTGCTGGCTACAGATGACTTTGTGGTATTAAACAGGGAATCCTTATCGCTGCAAGCCGCTCTAGGTGATTATTTAAATGAGACACATTATACCCTTCCACAACATAAGCTGTTACATTCCCTCTCTCAAATTCCATTGCAGCCAAAGAACCGATGTGTTCCTGCTCCTATTAAAGGAGCACAAACAGTGTTTCTGGACGGATCAGGGAAAACACACAAAGCTGTAGTTGTGTGGAAACAAACAGATTCGTCAGATTGGGAATCATCTATTTTAACCGTTGAAGGACCCACACAAGTTGTTGAACTATCAGCGGCCTTGCACGCCTTTGAATTGTTTTCAGCTGAACCACTCAGTGTTGTCGCAGATTCTGCATGTTGTGGGTATTGTTCAACGCATTGAAGATGCAGTGATAAAAGAGGTCAATAACAAACAACTTTTTTCCTTGCTATTGAAATTAGCTACACTACTTAAAAATTGTGTACACGTATATTTCATAATGCATACACGGTCACATACCACACTACCAGGACCAATAACTGAAGGAAATGCTGTAGCAGATAACTTGACAATGGCAGCAGTACTGCCTCATAGTTTTGATCAAGCCCGATTATCTCACGACTTCTTTCATCAAAATGCCTCTTCCTTGAATAAACAATTTGCTTTGTCCTGAAAGCAAGCCACAGAAATTGTTCGTGCATGCCCTGATTGTCAACATATTACACCCGTATCATCATATACAGGAGTGAAGCCTCATGGTTTATAAACTAGTGAGTTGTGGCAGAGTGATGTTACACATTCTGAGCATCAGTTATTTGCAACAGCAGCTGACCACCAATTCAGGATGGTCCCTCCATTTGTGGCTCAACCAAAGGTATGGTAGAAAGAATTTGGGAAATTGCAATGGACAGGTCCTGTAGAACTAATAATGTGGGGAAGAGGGTACGTGTGTGCTCTTCTTTCAACAGGCCCTCGATGGTTACCAGCAAAATATGTGAAACCATATCATGAGCTGAAAGAACTTAACGCAGAATCCGATGCCAGAGATGACCACGCTCACTCTCAGGGAGCAGCCTTTGACGTGGAAGCAGAAGAGATCCACTTTGGATAATCCTATTACACAGGGAAAACTGAAAAAATTACAGCAAACGCAAGTACTCTGATGGCTGCAGTGGGTGCACCACCCACTTCGATTAATACATTGCTTGCATATTTGGCAATTATCTTCCACAATAGCTTTTGTACAACGAAGCGATCTTGGAGGACACGGTATACGTGATTTTACAACTGAGTTTGCACAAGAGCAAAGGTCAACTAGCAGACACCGTGAGGAAAAGTATGAACCTTCATCTGAGGGCTCCCGACAACTGCCCAGAGGTGCCAATAGACATGTACAAAGGATATTAGTATACACATATATTAAAAAAAAGGGGAAATGATAAGCACTTCTCAGAAATGTAATGATTATGTATGTTAACATGTCATAAATATCTAGTAGTAGTGTCTTTTCCGTACACACATTTGGGTAGAACTATCCCATGTGCGTCCAGTACTGCAGTAAAGAATGCCTGCTTTCTACAACTCCAAAATTAAGTTTTAGAGAGTTAATTATTTTGCTGCTTTCCAATAACAGATTTTGGCACCCCAGATAGCACCCTGCTCCTGAACCTCAATAATCCGAGGGATCGCAGGACCTCCAGCCGGCACCGAGAGATTCTCGAGGAGAACCTCCGATCCCTGGACCGAGAAGTTCTGAGCAAGGACCATCAATTAGGTAAAGGCATTCTTCTAGTATTGTTTCTTGTTGCCTGCCTGTTGGTTGTAGTGAAAGCTTCACAGCATTGGGCTATATCCCTGGGGAGAAGGGAAAGTACCCTTCCTAAAACAGAACTAAAAAGATAGTACTCTTTCTGAAACTGAGGCTCGGGAATTTGTCTGTTAAATGTTATGAATATTATCGTAAGTCTGTCTATTTGCAATATTTGGACTTATGCTGAAAACTGTGTGCTTGTGCATGTGCAGTCGCAACTGATTGTGTGGTTTTATGTGTTTGTTGTCATAGTGTTTGTATTTCTGTGTTCTGATGGATTTATTTGGTTTCTGTGATCTAACGGATTTGTCTGGACTAAGTAACTGCCTTTGCGTCTTCGGTTTGGTGAGTTCTGCAGGTATTGATTATTTCTGGTTTTTAACTTTGGATTGTTGTATCTGGATTCTGATTTCTCGGGGCTGCGGAAGCATTTGATGCAACAGGGAATAGATGGGCTGAAGTTTGCAGATTTATGCTTTTATGTACATTGATTTTAGCTTATATAGTTAATGAGTTATACCTTTAGATACATTGATCTTAGCCTAGGTGATTAATACAGATAGCCAATACTAACTGTTATGGATGTTTGTATGTGTGATGAGTATACCTATAACCCAAGTGCAAATTTAGTGAGCTTATATCTTTGATCCACCATTACTTCGACTCCTGACATGGTGGAATGCATCCTCTCTGATTGGCAATAATGATATGTTGTGGTCAGGCGGTGCTTGGATCCCACCATCCACACAGAAAGAAAATTGGATGCAAGTAAATCAGCCTACACCCATATGTTAGGTAACAGATTTGCCATCAATATGTATCATTCTCAGGTTAATTTGATCTTTCTTTACAGCCAGCAGGTTATGGTATGCACTTCACATCTCTATGTCTTCTATTACCATTTGTGTTCTTATGTCTGTCTTTACTATTGTAGTTTGTGTGGGCCTCCGAGAAATTGGTAGCAAGCTGAAGGCCGAATTATGTCAGATCTTATCATCAACAGTGTCCGGCTAAACAAAAAAGGGGGAGATGCGGGAAATCCTATAATTTGAGACTGAACAGCACTGTCTCATGACCCTGAAAGATCAGCGCGTCCTGTGCCTCCTTTCTCTGTTCTCAGGATGTAAGCTGTTTTCACACATCCAGCTGCAAAAGATCCTGGAAAACAGCAACTGTGAACTGGCATTTGCAAAGCCACGAATCCAAAGCTGACTGGCTCTAGTCACTGTTGTATTAGTACATAAGGTATTCACTTGAGCAATAAAAGGATTTTGATCGAGCACAAGAGTGGGGTCCGTGAAGTCATTCGCCACATCTAGCTTTGTTGTCTTTTAAGCCCCGGAACACACAGGCCTTGAGAGCTCTGCACTTGACACCGTAAAAGCCACGTACAGTCAGAACAGAGGTTATTTGAACTCATGACAGCATGTTCCATAGAAAGCAAATGGAAAGACTCTGAACAGCAAGTTCAACGTGTATCACTGACTACCTGGTCACAGCTATCCACTGATATCTTAAACACATCCGGGACAGCCTTCAGTTTAGTTTGCAGTAAAAGTTACTCTTACTCATTGTGTTAAAATCTGCTTCATAACCCTTGCTGACAGGACTGTCTATGTCACAAAACTAACCTAATTTTATATACACTAATAATGACCTTTGTGTTGGGTTGTTGTGTTTTCTTTTTTAAGTATCAGTCAGCTGACCACGATTTGAACCCAGCACCATGAGCAATGAGAAAAAGCCCTGAAGAGAGAACATGACAGAGAGCACTAACCTCTTTGAAAGACAAGCTAATCGTTTCAAATATGGCTGTCTGGAATTAGGCCATTGTGACTTAAGCTATGTTGAGAAATTGTAACTACACTGGGTCTTAATTTGTTCATAATTTCTGAATTAAGAACATGTTTACACAGATTCTGGTTACTAGAAATGCTGACATTCATTTCAATACTGATTTCTCTACTTCCACCAAAGCTACTCAAAATAGAGACCCATGTTTGGGACACGATGGCCGTGCACACATGTTAAAACAGCAATTTTTCTATTCGTTTGTCAAGCACACACTGAGTTACCACCTACACTTCTGACAGTTAGGCAACCTACGGTACCTTCAGACCATTGTGTCTTTTCTCCCTCTCCTAACATGTATTTTACAGTGTCTCTGTGCCACCACTGTTTAAGCTGTGTTTGTTTTTCAGGATGAAAGGATACTTTCAGGAAAAAGGCAGGCACACAAATGTTTCAAACACTACTGAGGGATGAAAAGACACAGCAAGATCAGCCTGCCGGTGGGATCAGAGACAACCAACCTGAACAGTATAACGGGATCTCTAAAGAACATCCTCATCTTGCTGACTGTGCAGCCCAAGAGCAGCACAATTTGTCAACAGGTCCAGAGCAGAAAACCAGCAAAGGCGATGGCCCCCTTCTGCTAGCGGTATGGGACTTGCACTTGCTTCGGACAAGCGGGGAAACACCACCTCAGCTTGACATTCCCCATCAAGCCAACACGGACATGTTACAATCTCTCTCACACACAACCCTGTCTTCTTAAAAGCACAAGTGGCAGCTTGATACAAAGAGAGCTTTCAAAATAAAGCTATTTCACTCTCCCTTAGTTGGCTCCCACTATCTACAGGCAGTGTCCAGACACAGCAACCCGGCGCGCATGAGGAGCGGCTGAAGGGCTCTGCTCCACCGCTGACGATGCACCGAGCAAGGAAACACCGCACCTCCCTGGCACGGGCATGCTGTCACCGCCCCGGGCTGAGGCTTTGCGCCCTACCACACCTACTCTTCAGAGCACCAAAGCAGCAGGCAGAAGGGAGGCAGATAGCCATTGCCTTCAAATTACCATAGTGACCACGATTTTGAGCATTAAATTGGATATTATTAATTAATGAGGTGGGGTTGAACAAGAACATTTCCTTGCTCACAAAGCAGCTTCTTATTCTCTCAAATTCCTCATATTAAAGTCTGTTTGGCAGGCTGTTGTCATAGCAATGAGTAGGATATCACAAACTGATGAACTTTATTCTAACTGCAGATCAAATGAAGAAAGAAGACTTGAGATTGAGAGGAAGACAACTCTTAATTAAAATCTATTTAATCAAGATAAAAAAAATATTCAGGCAAGCAGAGGTTTCAGTTTCCATGTCAGGGTCTGGTTCAGTACAAAAGTCCCTCATCAACAGTTCACACTTGACCTTGTAGACACATTGCAACTTCAGTAAGCAGCCAAAACAGTTGTATTTTGAAGAAATAGATACACATTAAACGAAACAGATCCCTGGAGCACTAGCAAAAAAGGAGGAGAAAGCATTAGAGACTGGACTTCCCAATGCTGTTGTGTAAAGAAAGCAGTCACACTTTCACAACAATAAAAAACAAGATGCACAAGATTGCTATAAACCTTTTTTTTTCACTGATGTAATCTAGTACCTCCAGAGGAAGATTGTCTTTACTTCTACTTTAAAAACAAACAAAAAACCACACACACAAAACAAAATAAAAAACCCTTGATCTGTAGTTAAGAAAATTGTTCACTTTAACTATGTTTAGCTTCTCAAGCTCTAAGGAATTCAAATTTTAGCACTTCCTCATAAAGCAAATAGACTTAAAAATGGAAAGCAACAGAGGCATTTAAGAGGAAAATCATCCCAAATCTCAAGGTTTTGTTTGTTTTAGTGTTTCTCTCTGTACAGCACGTTTAGCCCAAGGACCTACATTACAGCAGCAGATATAGTATTGCATAATAAGCCTTCAGACTGTTGATAGAATGGCAACAATTATTCTAGTTTCCAAAAGCAGCACTGAAGTACTGGTACCTCAACACCCAACTTTCCTAAAGCGATCAAATCCCTCCCCCTCCCAAAGTCTCCATACAAGTCTTATTCAACCTATTTAGTTGGGTTTTTGCTTTGGATTTTAGAAGGAAAAGAGGAAGGCAAAGAATCAAAGAGTAACTGAATGCATATCAACAGAAAAAGCAGGATTTTAAAGCTATCATAATGCATTCTTTGATCTTTTCTTCAACAGTCCTTTGGGCAGAAATATAGCCCTTTTAGACTCCAAGAAGTCAGAAAAGTTAAGAGATACACAGAATACAAATTGAGTTGACAAGGTTGCAAGCCTCAAAAGACACAATAAATCTGTTGCTGAACTTACAGGGACAGACCATGCACAGCAATACCACCTGACTTTCAAGAAACCTTCTGAAGTCAAATGTCCATTTCCATCAGCTGATCAAATGGTGCAGTTTCAATTCTTTTCCTGAGGCTATCTCAAGAAAGCTGTTTTCTTGACTCTCTGGACAGGGAGCTGCGATAAATAACACTGAAGAAATCTCTGCGAACACCTTGAAAGTGTGATTGCTTTTTTATACTCTAAATCCCTAGCTACTCAGTCAAGGATTTCTCACAATGACAGGGCTGGGAAAAGGCTGCAGGACATTGCCTCATGATGGCATGACTACTGTACCTGTACAATGAGTCTAGATTTTACTGCTACAGCAGTAGCGTAACATGAGCGTGAGGAAAAAGAGTGGAGGAAAAAAAAGTATGTCTGCAAAGCATCGATGCAACACATTTGCCTCAAGTGCTCTTGTCTAAAGGTCTCACTACCTTTATTACTGCTTGAAAGAGGAAAAGTTTGCAAGAGTCAGATGTTCCTCGTCAGCAATGCTGATTAATCAGTGCCTGTACTGCCCCAAGCCAACAATATTGAACCTGAGCTTATGGATCCTGGAAGGATTCACACCTCATCTTACAATCTTCTATGGTAAATAGCAAAAATATTGATGTCCAGGAATAGACCTGCATCACTGGCAGAACACCACAGGAGAGAGATATTGTACTATCTGTATGCTCTCATGTTTTACCAAGAAAAGAGGATTGCTGGGAGTGGCTGGAGTACCAGCACAAAGACACATTATGACACACACTTCCAGTCGTGTTAGCAAAGCATACCGAATAAAAAAGTGAATACTCTTACCCACTTTTTTTAAAACTCACTGACTTGATAATTGAAATTACTGTTCTGACAAGTCAATTTATACTTAGCTAAGAACATACCCCTATCTACAGAAATCAGTAGCTTCTCGTTACCAGAAAAAAAAAAAAAAAAAAATT
>Ga0065711_1008895_pt1 | contig 20215 bp, 14 predicted proteins | sample Hoacrofraction12_FD_59098 | JGI IMG/M metagenome (GOLD analysis project Ga0065711, IMG submission 59098) | Hoatzin crop microbial communities from Cojedes, Venezuela - Epithelial fraction 12 v2 (version 2) | ecosystem: Host-associated > Birds > Digestive system > Esophagus > Crop | place... | reverse complement strand
ATGGGGCCTCCACTACCTCTCTGGACAACCCGTTCCAGTGTTTCACCACCCAGCTTCTCAGACATCTGAATGCCTGTTGATTCGAAGCTGGGGTTTCAAGCTCTGAAGACCTACCTGTTTTATGAGCAGTAAGTCCCTGTGCTGTGTTCTCCCAGTACTACACACCAGTGTTGCCTGCTCTCCTCGCAATGGTGCAGCACTGGGGCTGGCACTCAAAGCTAAGAACATGTTGAAACGCATAATGGATTTAGGGTGCATTTTTGCCTGCTTTCATTTGGGCCTTCCCTCTGTGTACTGCTCAAAGTAATGCATGTTCATTCAATACAGTGGAAAATAATCTAAGCAGACATTATTAAGAGCACAACACTAAAGAGCAACCTCTGAAAAGCCCATCTGCACTGACCCGGCGATATGGATTGGATTTTCCATACATTGGTAATTAACCAGTATTTCATTCAGCATAACTTTAATTACCTCACTGATACACAATAATACACAATTTTTCTGCCAGATCATGCTGAAAACCATTTCTAACAATTGTAAAAATGTACTTTTTATCCAAAGAGGTGGCAGGCAGACAGCAGCGGTGCTTTCTCTTATTATATTATTTTTGTGGTCTTTTCCACAAATGCCTGGGTGTCTCTTAGGTATTACTTTTTAATCATCCACCCTCATTACATGTAGTGTTTGCTCCTTTTTCGTTTTATAGCACAAAGCCAAAAAGGCAATTAAAATTCAATAATGGTGCAGTGCTTAGACACTCATTAAGTAGTCATTAGGTAGTCTGGAGACTCATTGCCTTCATGAGAGTTCATTTCCTCGCTCTTGGTGAATCTCCTCACCACAGTATTAGCTCCAAACAGCAAGCGGGATGTGAATGTGAATCTAGAAGGGTTTGTGAGCCTCCCAGCCCGGGCACAAGTGCTCCGCTGCCTCCTGGACACCCACCGCCTCGGATGACCAAACCCTGGAGCTTCTCCAGCAGTACTGGGGACATGCCTGGGCCTGGGGCTGCCCTGGCTGCCCCCGGTCCTGCCCTGCTCCCAGGCTGGGACCAAGGCACCCCAGCAGTGATTTGTGTCCTCCTCAGGTGATATAAGGACCACTTCTGGCTTGAATAGCATCCCCTCCCAGAAACACAGCCCCCAGCTGCCAAGACAGCTTGTAGAAGGACACGTTCTCAGCACAAGTAATTGGCAATATTAGGACTCTAGCGAGTCAGGAGCTTTCACTGTCAGCATCAGGAGCCAAGCTGCTGCCAAAAGAGCGTTCAAAACAATCAAGCTTCATTTTGAGGCAGGAAAAAAACTCGCTGGCAGAGATAGGATGGCAAGAGTATGCCACTGATTGACAGATGCATAAAAGCATCAATAAAATAATGCTCACACTCAAAAATTGTCTTACAAAACAAGAGAAGCAGCCTCTCTTGCTTATAAGGATTGCCTCTGGACAATAAATAGCAGCATCTGTTCTCCAGACTCTGAGACTCTTGAGTTTGCTTGGCTTTCTGTCCTTGAGGAGGCGGGGAGGAGAGAGGACCAGACAACTGAGTTCAAGCTAGGAAGGCTCCACAGCAGCTTGAAGGAGCAGTTCACTGGAGCTCACTGAGAGCAGAGAGAGCAAACCCCAATGCATTATTTAAGACTACCCTCACACTGCTGACCCTTTATAGATGCAGATCAATATAGTGGCCTCTGCCAGAAAAAGGAGGCTTTGATATGAAAAAAACCTAAAATAGAATTCATATTAGAGATGCCGAGGGGAAATAATACAGCCCAAGGGAATATTTTCATGCCATGGTACAATAAGGAAGCCTCTGAGGGGTCAGTAGATAGCAATGGAGAGAGCAGAGCAATTCATAGATTTCCAGCTTGTTTATAGCACTCACTCACCTCTGGGGCATAAAGCCCTGACACAGAATCACTTCATTGACAGTCCATCACCTGCACACTTGCTTGTACAGCTACAGAGTCATACATCATGAAATAATGGGTTTCTATATTAAAACTAATTTCAGCTCTCACTAAACATTGCATTGTTCTTTAAGCCTTGCCTTGCTCTGGTAGCTACGAGCTGCTGCTGCCTGCCTGGCAGAGCGTCAGGCAAGGAGCAAGAGAAGCACTCCGCTTTGTAAGCTGCCTGTTGCATTTTGCTATGCGTGCTCCAGCTACTTTTCATAGCCATCCTCCACTCCTCTTCCTGCTTGGTACTTCAGCGCTGCAGTCTCTGAGGTCGGGGTTGCCTTGGGGCTGTTTTATACGGTGCCTGGTGTAGTAGCTGATCATGACTTTTGGGATCCAACTGTGTTTTTACCTGCCTGTAAGAATTTTTCTGAGTGGTTGGCAGAGATTTTGTTTGTCCAGAGAGAAAAAGTATGCTCAAACTTTTGGTGACGTGCTGTGCATAAGGATATATACATACCTATATGTGTATATATGTGTGTTTGTGCATATGTAGATGTAGAGATAGATGATAGACAATTCACGATAGATTCACAATTAATTTCTCGATATAGATGCATATACAGAGGTATTACATTCTCAGGCTCCCTAAGACAGACTTCAGATTTCAAATGCGAAAATGTGTCGACACACAGGACAGTTAATTCCTAGTAGTAGAAAGGAGTAACCTTCTCCCCTTCCATTTGCCATTTTTCTTTGGAAGTATTATTTGATGTTGTTTGCACACCACTGCCTTTGTACTTTGGTAACAGCTAGCCATGTATTAATGAAGATGACAACAAAACCGAGCCCGTTTTACCTGTGGGGTGATAGTCGCAGTGTGTGCATTTCTGACACTTTGAAAAACACTGGGAATTCCTGGCCAGGTGTCATCAAGTGGAGTGGATAAATATTCACCCAAGATCTGTACTTTCAAACCAGCTGACTAAAAGTCTGTTTTCCTCAACTGATTTTTCTGCTGGGAAGTTTATTCCCATGATTAGGTTTCTGCTTCCCGACCCGATAGAGTAGTGACCAACTCCACAGTGGGGAAATACTGAAAATCAGGTGGCTGTAGCTAACCATCTGCGAACAACTCCAGGCTGAAACCTGTCTGCAGAGCCAACATGGCAAATTATCTGTAAATACTGTGTCTTTCCAGCCGTGATAGACATAATGCAATGCAGATAAAAGAAAACTGGCCTCATAGTTGTATGAAACAAGAAGCGATTTCATGTCTTCTCTTGCTCTGACCACTGGATTTGAGGTCAAGGTATCCTGCTAGGATTTCACTCCTAGTCTCACTGCAGATCCTTCAGCAGCCTTCAGAAAGTCACTCACTCTCCCTTCGTTCCCCCAACCATAAAAAAGTGACAAAAATAATTAGGAGGAGAAGGTGTAAGAGGGAGGAACCTACAACCCTTCCCATTCTGTCCCTTCCCCACCCCATCCGTGACAAGTCTATACATAAGCACATTTGTCTTTGCTGTTGCCAGCTCTTCTTATGTATGTATACCCAGCATATCTGGGTTAAGTTATCACCAAAGCAGTCACATTTCCGAGCAGTAACATCAGCCAAATCAGCAGCTGGGGACTATATTTTCATGAGGGTTCTACCTACTACAGATAATCATATGCAGAAGACTTTCTGCTGGACATCTCACTGCTGAAAAACACAAGTTTTCAGAGGACACAGACTAAAGGGTTTTCAGTTTACGATGTGTTGTGAACGTATATTACAAACAAAATATGAAATCGAGTATGCCTGTGTGCCTGTTGCTCCTGTCTCCAAATGAACCTCCTGTTTGAGCCTGTCTTCTCTTGCCCAGTAAATCCCTTCAGATCACACTGGTTGCACCTATAGTGCACTGAAAGGCCAGTCTTAGAGTTATCCGTAAGCCTACTTTGCTGCCTCCTGCCTTTTTTTTACCTCTGTATCTGTCGATGCTCTATCCCCCCAGCTAGGTGTGGACCTGGAGAGCCAGCAGTGGAGAGCCAGCTCTGGCCATGCCAGCTGCAGGTTTGTGGTCTGGTCCCAAGGACATCTCAGAGCTGGTCACCACAAGGCAGCACCCACAGAGCCAGGTCGTGTAGAAAGGATGGTCCTTCCCTGCAGGCAGGATTGTCAGACACTGTAACACTCTAATAATTCATTTTATATAGAGAGGACTCTGATGTCTTCCAGGGATTATCTGGCAGGCCAGTCATTTCTAAGAAAGGATTTACTTCTTGTTTGCTGTGACAAATATAATTGGTCTGCCTCCTAATGCAGCTGAGATAAGACATTGACAGCTCTGCTTCTTACCAAAAAAATCAAATGTTCTTTTTCCCTTTATAGTTCAAGCACTTTTTTATCAGGTTCAAGGCCCCAAAGCATTAAATAATTACTCACCTCAATTCCTTTGTTTGCAATATCTCTGCATCAAGTAATACAGCTTGTAGCACTTTTAGGAGAGTCAATAAAAAAGCAGCAAGGTTGTCTGATGCTTGTGAAGCTTTTGGTACAAATATGTAGGTTAAATGGGACCTTTTATGAAGCCCCATCCACAGCAATCCAACATCTTTACATTTATTTCCTCACATTTACTTCCAGCAGCTCTCTTGCTTTTTTATTATTGAAGATCCATAATACTAAGAATTCCCCTCCTTCCTTTTAGATTTCTACTAATGACCACTGGCAAGGCGATTTTGCTGGAAATGAACTTGCTTGTATTTCATACACGTTTTCATATATGAAATGTATTTCATATACATAAAAGACAGGAACTCAAGTCTTTTCTTCATCTTAAGCCCTTTTTCCCCAGCAAGAAGAACAGACCTGAAAATTAAAAAGTATCTTATACAAGATCTGATCTGTTAAGAAGAGATTTTTTTTTTTATGGCAAGTCACTGTATTTGTCTAATAGACAATGTAATGAATTGGATCTGTTTCTCTCCTTCCATCAAGGCCTTATTAGGTTAGCAGAGGACTCTGCACTTCTCTCTGTAGATTGACCTGTTCATGGAAGAGTAAGGCCTGTTAAAAGCCTGGCTGGGCTCAGACATTGCTTAATAGACTTTATGATGCAGTGACTGTTTTGTCACATCCTGCTTTCTTGAGACTTTTTGCTTTTCTAAGGACCTGCTGATCTCTAAGGATTCAGTACTGTACTTTTTTTATTAACTCAAAATTTACTGCTTTCTTTTTATACTAAACTTGATTACAGAAATATAATTAATCCGACAACCATACGTAGAGATTATCAGCGTGGCATCTCAGTAAACACTGTTACCTCTAACACTCACACCACTGCGCCAAAAGCAGCTTCCCTCAGCTCAGCAGAGACAGGCCATCAGGCACTATGGCACCAGCCGCTCTACCCCAGCACAAGCTGTTCTCTGTCACAATTTTTGATTCGTGTGTCTATATGCGTTTTTATAAAATCTTCATTGATCTACTTGGTCTGAAATAATTAGGATCAGTGAAGGCTTTAATCAGTTTTAGCTGGTGGCGACCTGAAGAGAAGATTCGATAGGAGATGTGTGTGTGTTTGTGCACACATGCATAATGCAACTAAGGTTTGTGATAACCATATCACACAAAAATAAAGAGCAGTGTATTACACCTTATCAAGATAATACTAACATGATGAGAATATTTAGTTGTTATATGTTGGAAAACAGAAAAATATGGCAATTGTCTGACAAAAGACCTTGTAACCTTTTTTCTATAGACCCACACGCCCGTCTCTGCAAGCCTGGGGATAGCACACAAAATCCCCACTGAAGGCTACTTACTGTGCAGCTGCATAAGTGCCGAAGGATACCTGAAGGCCTATAAAAACCTGTAAAAATAAACCAAAAGCCAGTTGTGGAACAGGTTTTAGTGAGCTGCAGAATTGAGTTGAACTCCTGATGCGAACCCTCTCCTGGGGTATGGAAGGCAGAATGACAGGAGACAAATTCATTGGGTTTTATCATGTTCTGGTGGGGACAGACCTCATTGTCTCTAAAATAAGAGCCAGTCCTGGTCTGGATGATGCAATTTCAAACCCAGCAAATTGCTGAGAATTTTGGAAGGGACGAGATTTGAAGGTAGGGTTTTACTGGAAAAGGAGAATAGAGAAAAAGGCATATAATGCAACCTAGCACAGACAAACATTTTCCTGCTGACTTTAATACGTATATCACATTGCCTAATTGTGGTATGATTGATGGAAAAAACAAAACTAAAACTAATTTAAGGCATATAACCAGTAAAGCAGTAACCTCCAGATCCCCACATGATTTGAAGGTCATATCCCGCAGAGAGAATAAATCAACTGAAGTACCTATAAAAGGAGCTGTGATTTCTTTTTCGTGTGCAACAAGCCAAAATACTGCTCCTCAGACAGCAACCATTTCCCTGAAGGTAATCTGCATGGCTAAACTGTGTTTTCCAGGCTTTAAGGGTTGCCCTTTAATTATCTCCCTAGTGCTTGAATACCTTAAAGAGCCTGACCCATCCCTATGCAGCTCTTTTCTCTTGCATGCTGCAGGAAAAAAGTCTGATGAGGTGTTCCTCATTAATAAAAAGGAATTGATTGCTTACACAGGCTGTTTTTGAAGTTTTTGTGATAAAGCACTCTGAATCACAGCCAGAGGTAAATGCAGTAGTCAAGATCATCTCCCTCTGACATTATTCTCATCATGTGCTAGTTACTTGTTGTTTGCTGTGGCAATTTTTTAGTCCCTGCAACATCCAAGCACTCCTCCTATATCTTGAACTCTGGTGCTTCTGTTTTGAAATGGCCTGAAATAAAGTTGTGCACAAAAAATATGGAAGCAGGTACACAGACACAACATTCAGAAGGACAGGGAGTGTAAGTACAAGAAGAAATAACAGGGAAGAGACGGAAACCTGTTTGAGACTCTGCTTCAAACTGTCTCTCCACCTATAGGATCTGAACCACCACACAGAAGAGAAAAACTGATGTTTTCCTATTTCAGTGAACATCAGAGAGGATTTTAGCCTCTGGTTTGTAACACTGTGTATTCCAAATAAAACCTGAAATCAGACATTCCAGATTCTCCTATTACTTTGAGTTGGAAGTACAATGCCACATCTTCTGTAGCTGGGCATGTCCTTTGCTTCCTCAGTTTGTGTTGCTGCTGACAGATGAAGATGACCCTACTTGCCTTTGCTTTTGCATCTGTTAAAGCATGTCACGAAGATGGATTAGTAGCACTGCTTAATTTACTATCAATACCAGCATCCTTAGCTGTAAATAACTCACCTCAGGTCAAATAGCAATGTTTTTTGACATTCGTATTATGAATTTATTTAATTCAACCTGAGTCCTTTAAGAGTTGTGGCACAAAGCAGGAAACATTATGGTATTGACTCAATGCTTAAAATAAATTTGGTCCACAATTCATTTGAGATTCCTCTATAGATTGTACCACTTTGTTATCCTTCAGTGTTTTACACAGATGGATGAAGGAGCTCAAAATGCAGAATAAAGAAGGAAGAGGTAGAAGGAAAATATCAGGTATATAATCAGAGCACGATACACAGTTGAAATCAGCAAAAGTATGATGCATATGAAGAAGAGGGCATAAACACTAAGAAAAAACATTAACGGTAACCTTGTGCAAGCCAAAAAAACCCCAGTTTATTGTTCCATCCGTGTACAATGAATTCAACCCCAAACTCTCAGAACTCGCAGTAAGGATTCCTAGCTAACATAGTCAGCTATAGCTCAGGCCTGAAGTCTCTGTCTCTGTACATGCACACATGTACAGTGTACGGCCAGACATCTTTCTGCCTCTCTGGATATACATTCCAATCTCTGTGAATGGGAGCATGCATATATGTATATAAGTATACACATAGGCATGTATTTTCACAGTTCCTTTGAAAGTCATGCAGATTAAATGCAGTCCTGTTGAACAATGAATAATAACAAGACAATTAGTGGCTGAGAAGCTGTACGTATATACGTATGTTCAAGGGTAAATCTGCCAAAGTACAAAAAATAAGGGCTTAAATGTCATGAGGACCAGTTAGCGCAGGAATCGACAGCAGCTGGAGTCTAATCATGCACCACTACCATCAGAGGCAGCTTTGCCAGCGATGCTCTGAGTGCAGGACTGACACCTGGCCAAAGCCCAAGGAGAACACCTTTCTTTATGCCCTAAATGGTGAAAAAGGGATGCTGGTAACGGTGAATCTTCCCCTCCAATGACACAAACATTTGTTGTTCTTCCTGCCCCTGTCATCTGTACCGTATTTACCCACTTCTCACTGCTGTCTGGAATCTTAAATGGAATTTACCTACATGCTTATGTACTACGTTACCTTCAGTAGTTTCCTCCAAATACCTCCCATTATTCCTTGCTGGCCTGACGAAGGCCACTTTCCCTCCTCCTTGCTGTTTCCCATCCTGTTACCGACACACATTTTACAGCTGAAGATGTGCTTCTGAAACCTGTAGCTGCTCCTCAAAGTAGAGAAGCTGATCCACTTCAAAGCAATCGCTTGCTCTAGAAACCAGTTTCTCCAGGTGTCTCTTGATATCCTCCTCACTGGCATTCTGCTGTCTCGCTTGCTTGAGATAGCTGTACACAGACTCAAATACCTCTGCTCCCAGCTTCCCAATGGCGGATCTGTGGATAAATATGACGTAAAAGTCAAGTAAAGGTTAATTCACATTATATATTGATACAAGCAACAGCAAAAATAGCAAAAATACTGATATTTTACAATTTTGTAGCTACCTGTAATTAGAATGATATAATGATGCACTTTATTTGTCCGACAGTACAAGAAACTAAAATTTCCTGGGGAATTTCTCTACAATTGTTTTGTTATACAAAGAGCCCAGAATTAAAAATCTGGCCATATAGTAAAGTCATGGGAAACATGGCCATCATCATTGTTACAAAGCAAGATTCCTTTTCGTGCCGAATCTGACACATCGTTTTATCTACAGCAAGCCCAATATGCACACGTGTACTATTGCCTCTGGATTTCATCAAAACCAAAAGGAGCACCCCCAGTCAGCCATATACCAGTGGCATTTTATGTCAGCAAACACTTTTCAGGATTCATTGCTTTATTTTAGCTTTTATCAAACAAGGAAACCATTGTACAAGACCAGCATGAGCTAACTGACACTTTTTTCTTTTCCTGCAGCACTCTCCTTTTATCAGAGGACAGATCTGTAATTCAGTGACAAAGAATACACTCACAGGATCTTAATGTTAATTTACAAAGAAGATCCATTTGCATAGTGCAAGACAATTAACAGAACTTCTTTTTCTAAAGGCAAACATCTTTAAACTCATGTGTCACAAGCCACAGGTAACAGAAAACTTTCCACTCAGTGATGGGTTCATAATATTTTGATGAAAATATTGGACTAATCTCCCTTCAGCATATCAGAAACTACCTGCATACTCTGCACGTCTGCTACTGGAACTGCGTTGTTTTCTTTCTTTTGTATGTTAGAGCAGTTGAGATTTGATTGTGTCTAACTTCAGACTCGCACATTTCAGAAATAACCATGTCCTTCACTTAGAAACTGAGCTGGACTAACTGGGATCGCCTTGTGGAAACATCTGCAATTTGCATTAAAAAATGTCTTATTTTGGTTAGGTAAAGCTGTGGTAAGCAGCTTTTCCTCCCTAGCATTTTGTTAGGATTTCAATAGTATTCTGGTTCGGGGGGGGGCGGAAGTTGGTTGGAGAAGGGTTTTCTTTCTTTTTCTCAGAAAATCCATTGTGGCATGAAGACCTCTTCAGTAAACCTCCTCAGCCTATCTGAACAAGGCTTGTCTGACAAATTATTCATACATACTAAAATGAACTAATGGTATCTGAGACTCTAACGCTCTCACACATTTCTCAAGCATGACGCGTATTGTGTCTCTAGCATTTCAAAACACTTGATGCCTTAACGCTTTGCCCAGTGGTAATTCTTTCAGACAAAAAGGAGGTACTAGGAAATGAACCGCATAGCATTCCGTAATTTCAGCCTGAATGTTCCCTTTCCATGGAGTCTCTGTCACACACTGCTTTCTATAAATTTAGACTATGGCAAAATGAGAGGATGGCCTCCTGCCTGCAGGGCAGTGCCCGCTGCCCACGGGGAGCTGCCTGTGGCCCTGGGCTCATGCTGCCTGCAGCAGGGCCCCGGCCAGCGCAGAGCTGGGATGTGCTTGGCTCGTGGCCCTCACCAACATCACACACTCCAGTTGTACTGGATTTTTGCTGATTTTGTACTGGTTTTGCTACGTGTCTAACAGCAGAGCAAGGCCAACTGTTGTAAGCTGGTAGCAGAATCACCTTAAGGGGTGGCTGCTTTTCATCTGCGGTCATCCTGTTATTGCTGAGGAAGAACATCGTTACAGTGAGACTGCAGCCAGTAACGTCTCTACGTTATGTAAATCGCTCCATTCTTAGAAAACCGTTGTGACAAATTTTACCTTATTGTTTCCCTGACTCAATTCGATACGAAAGCATACAGTTTCCTTAGTAATACAGAGCCACTTTATTAGCATATAACAGACTTCTGAAAAATCCTGTTATATATAGTAGGACCTACTACTGATCTAACACAGTATTTTTGCCTGAAGGAAACCCTAGATGACTGCTCTGATATCACAAGAAGGAAATGCTTCTCCTCACATCCCGCCTGCTCCCTGCTTTTCTGCAGCTCGGTCATGTCCAGCTGTGATCCCCACTTCGGCTACACGTTACCCCTCCTGTTGGCTCCTGACACAGCAGCGGATCGGGAACTGGGGGCAGAGAAAGCCAAGACCCAAGGATCAGAAGCCACAGGGCCAAGCTGGAATCGCTGCAGGTCCAGACCTGACTCTGTCGTGTTTCCCGTAACTAGAAAGTGCCCTTTTTTTTCTACCAACAGTGCTGTTTAGGGGAAAACTAAAACTGTTTAAAGTGATTAATTCTCAGACACCGGAAACCTAGGGGTTAGATTACCACAGAAAGCTAAGGAGGGGTTTGTTTGGAAAATAATGCACATTTCTTCACAAAACTTCATCAGAAATATCACACTATCTCCAATAATTAAATATCCATACACGAGGAGCTATTTTGAAACGACTGCTACTTCATCAATGCCTTTACTGACTCCTCTCTCCCTCTTAGACAACTACGTTCAATTTTTTGGCAGTCCTGTCTATTTAAAGATGAAAAATTAAGCAAACACATACCTCAGGGAGTATTGCTTCTGCTAATAAATGTGACCTGCAGACTTGAATCTGTTCAGTTAAGCCTGACAGATCATGCAAATCATCCGATCTCTATAATAGCTGATACAATAGAATTACGGGAAAAAAACGTTCATAGGTTGAAAATTAAGGGGTGGGTAACAAAAATTATAACCTGCTTTTACAAAAGAAGACATCAGGCTCTGTTTGGACTTGAGAGCTGCATTAATGTGAGTCTGCTACCACATCATGCATTTTCTGTCACAGAGGCAGAAGTGTGGGATCCAAGACAGTAAATGTCAGACAGACATTACTGAGTGAATCTGTTATCCTGAGGGAGGGAGGGGGAAAGCGGCTTCCTGGAAGGCGAATTTTGCACATTATGGCCCCGATCCTGTGCTAGTGGATGTTTCCATCCCTGTGAAGTCCTACAGAGGCACAATTATGGATTTTGCACTGCCCTTCTGTTTATAGTTACTTCTATTTCACACAAAACATGGGGCAACTGTATTTACAGTTTTGAAATGGTTAAAAGCCTTACCACTAAACAAGTACACAGCGCCCATTTACACTCCCATTTGGCTGTGTTTTCTGATTTACTGGAATTTACTATCTTCATGCTATCTTATCGCTCGCTCACCTACAAATTCACTATTTTCCCCCAGAAATGAACCATCGTCTCTTTCTCAGCCAAGACAACACAAGCAAAGGGGATACCTGACGTTTGGGATTTCATTACTCTGACAAGCTTTGTGGGACAGAGCCCCATCCCACACTGCCCTTAATTGTTTTTCACTATGCTGGTATCAAAGGAGTTACATCAGGCTCTACCATCCAAGGGTCTGACCCAGGATGATATGCACTAATGTGCTTAAATGTCATACCTCAGATTGTTCTTTCTTTTGTTTCACTGTGTTACAAAGGCTTAGATATATTGAGGGTTTCATTGCTGGCATCTGAGCACTCTGTTTCCTAACTTTTAAGCATCTTGTTCATGCAACGAAATTCACAGCTCTGTGGCTGAACCCTAAGCTCCCTGTACAGTGCAGTCACTCTAGAAAGGCATTCACCCAAGACAACAGCCCACCACAACTGAAGAAAGGCACACCCTAAATCTGACACCTGTCTGGCTTTAGTAAAGTTGGGAATCGTCTCTGTCCACCCAGGACTTGCAGCAATGTATCGTGACCACACAGGTACCCAGGTGTCCCCTTTTATCCCAGGGTCCATGGTTACAGCATTCACCCAGAGAGCTGGAAACCTGGGAGTAGAAGCAGCTTCAAACCCACACCTCCCAGAGCAGTACCATAGTCACCAGTCAGATTGGAGGACAAAGGTCTGATCTTCACCTTCATCCTGATTTGTATGAAAGCAGATGTATTGGGCCAGAAGAGAATGAGCAATGATGGAGGATAACTCTGGATAGACTGGGGACCAAGGACAACACTGGAGGTATATGCAAATGTTATTTGCATGAAACAGCGCCAGATAAAATAGTATGAGCTGTCCTTGGAGTCCTTCAGTCCTTGGGACCGAAATACAGGTTATCACATGTAAGTGAGTGCCCACAGAGCATGCTTTCTCACTGCAAACTGCACGAGATCCAACAGTGAGCCCAGCTTCCCTCACTCCTGGCTGCAGAGAGCAGGTCCAATGCTCCAGACAGAGGAGGCACAGGGCTGGGGACATCCATAGCCCGGAGGCATGCTGCGACCACCAGCCTACTGGCTGGAGAGCAAATATTGCCAGTGATCCATGCCATCCATGGAAGCTGTGGTCTGAAATAAAATGCCTCTTGCTGCCAGCAGCTTTTGTGCGGCACACAATCCACGCCTAGAGAAAATTAACCGGAACAAGCACCAAAGGCCACAGAGGCAAAGAGATTTCTGATTTGTTTGGATAATGATGGGGTTTGGGCATGAGATAGGGACTTGGTTCTATCAAGGGTAAAGCACTTCTAAGCATGTAAGAAGCAGTAGGAATATCAGCAAAATCATAGGCACTTATCATTTTGACTCACTGCCAGCGCTAGAGGGGAGCTAAATAGGAGCCTTGAGAACAGCAATTTTATACTCAGGGCATCTAAAAATGTTCCAAGTCATTTAGTGGATCTGGGCCCAAATGAACTTATCAGGCTATCTGGTGATTTGCAGTTGATTTCCTACACATCAGTGCAAAATTACTAAAATTTGACAATGTAATAATGTTGTGTTCTCAGCTGGCTGAGGAAGTTGTAAATCTTTCCCTGGGTGAACAAAAAATTTTCTGTTATCCTGCGGGTCTTTATTTTGACTTTTCTGTTACTAGCTACGTATTAACATTTCCTTTCTGGTCTGGAGATCAATTACAATACACCTACCTTTATGCAGCACTGACAAAAGCCACAAAACAAGATTAATGCTTAAGTTTGCGCCCCTCCGTGGGCGCTAGCAGCTGGGTTAATATCTCTCAACAGCTTGTCATTGCCTGCCTTGAAGGATAAGTATGACACAAATCAGCAGCTAAGGGGGGTTTCAGCTTCTCACTTTCCAATGTCATTCAGCATGACAGTGACTATCATTTAAAATCATTCTGCTCTCCCTCATCCACCCTCAAACGGAAGACGCAGTTTTTGCTCACAAACACCGAGTTTTTGCTAGTGCCTCTGGGGCGCTGTGGTGCGGTCCGTGCTCGGGAGCAAGGAGAGGCTCTGCGGCTGCTGAGTCAGCACGCTTTACACAAGTCACTACTGAGCACGGAGTGATACCATGAAAGTCCCTCCGGGTCAGGCATCTCACCGCTGCCATAGCAGACAACAAACACATGGCTCCTAAGCCAACCACAGAAAATCCAGTTATTTCAAAGTAGTAATGTTATTCACGGCTACCTCAATTTAATCCTTAATAAAAGAAGTTTTCTGTACATGGAATATCCATACCAGTGGGCTTTCGGACATAGACAGGCCACCTGCATCCTACACCAACAAGCATATTGTAAAGTAGGAGGCAAATCTGTTGTGATTAGGGCTCATGGGGCATGAAAACAAGTGCAGGGATCTTTGAAAGAACAATTGTGGCAGATTTCTCTGAATTATGTTCTCTGTTACCCAGGGGTATCCCTATGGAGTCCAGCAGTATTACTTGAGATTGCCATCAATACATCCAACTTTGATTTGTCCCTCAACATGCCATTTCTAAGCATTTATTTATTAACCTTATATTTCCTTTTAAAGCAGAGTACAATCATGCCACTTCACAGCTAACCAGTAGTAACATGAATCTTGGTGAAAAAGATTGTTACATTTATCTCCTAAAATGACTCTGCAAAAGAATCAGGAAATTATATATCTTTGATCTCATACAAAATACTGTTTTCTAACTGTACCAGAAAATCTTAGAATATCTGCTACAGCATCCCTGATTCAGTAAACAAACAGGTTTATCTCAGTTACAACACAAACGGTCCCGTTCCTCTCAGGTTATCTTGCTGTCATTCGGTATGTTGGTATTACTGACTATGAATGATTAAAACTTCTCTGAAACTGGAAAGAAACTGCTCTGGGTTCAGAAAACTGCATTTGCAGCAAAGCTTGTCTGTTGCTTTATAAAGACCCTTTGAGATCTGCTAGGAGAAGTGCATTAAAAGTTCCATGATTTATTTTTTAGGAAATTATTTCTAAAGGCAGGGCAATACCCTTCTAGTTCTGACAGCTGTTCAATCTTGGGAATGTGAAAAGTACGTCAAAGTCTAAGAAAAGGGCTTATTTAAAAAAAAAACAAACAAAGAAAGAAAGAAAAAGAAAGAATTATTATATAAAACCTAGTAAAATAAAATTGGAATAGTTAATATTAGCCCCTGCCTTCACCTTCAAGCCTCAGTGGACTTTTTCATTCAGCAGTAACATGATGAAAGTCAATTTCTTCACTTGAAGACACAACAATAATTTTCATAATTCATCCTTAATTACTTCATAATTTCTGAATTAAAGCACCTTAATTTGATTGCAAACAAAACTCTCTGATGTCCTACTTCAAAGACCAGCAAAATCTAAAGCATATTTAGGACATGTTTTCCCATGAGCTAAGCAGGATCTTATTATTAAAAGCTGAAGACACACAGCTGAAGAAATATCAACAATAATATTCTCCATGCATCTCATTTTCTGAGCTAAATGAATTTGTAAAATAGTAATTGAAGCTGACATCTGCTCTTGGAAGAAGCGTGAAACAGAATTTGGAGCTGCTAGTTGAATTCTAGCTCCTACTAATTTAGAATATAGTTTGTCATAAAAGGAGATTTTTTTTAGGTTTTTCCCACAGGAAAGAAACCAAGTCGCCACAAAACATGGTCATTTAAATCAAACCTGAATACTGCAATTTTAAAGTCTTCCAAATTAACAAATTTACTGCCAATACTAAAAATGAGAGAGGAAACAAGTTAGTTTATATTGAGCTATTTTTCAGGTAAGATGGGTGAAAATCATAGCATTTAGTGCCCATGAAGAATTATCTGAAACATACTTCCCCAGGCTGCAGTCTCTGTAAACATTCTGAGATTTCCTCACCTCGGTAAAATTATTTGTAACAACATCTGGTTTTTAACAGTGTCATGGCATACAAAGAGTCTTTGAAAAATCATCAGTTTACCTCATCCAGCATCACTGATCAAGATCAAGTGAAAATTCAAGGCACATTTAACACATACCTGATGCCGTTTGCTTTGTTTAATCAATGCATTTGGTTTAGACAGACGTGTCTGAAAAGCAGCACAATATACTGCTCCTTCTTGAATGTGGGCATGCAAGGATACAGTAGTTATCTCTGAAAAGTCAATAATCATATACAGTTCTCATAAGAGTTTAAGCATGTAACTGCAATCACTTGTATTTGGCTGTGTGGTAGTTCAGAGTTAATGCCGATTTCCTTTTATGTGGCTTGAATTCTGGGGGGAGGGTCTCTCCTGTTTTAGGGTCTCACACCAAAATGACCGTTATAAAACTAACAATTTGCCCATTAGAGAAAGGAAAAGATACAGCCTTATGCATTTCAATAAAACAATCATAACACTACATATTACAACATATATTTTGGTCAACCTGAACTTTGTCTTTAGCTGTATTGTATTAAATGTTAATATTTGATGTAAAACAATGCATTTCTGAGTTACCAATAAGCCAGTCCCATCAAAAGACTGTCAACACATCAAGCATGTCAATGGAGAGATTAATGTAATCATGTGGTATGGAGCTGGACAATTCTTGATAGAAACATCACAAGCCCCACAGTGATTTACCAACAAAACCCTCAGCTGGGCTTGTGTACTGTACAGCAACAGAGGGAGATGAAGCAGCACTCAAGCACTGAACTATGCTAAACAACCAGAGGAGATTATCACAAAAGTAGTAAAGTAGTAATACTTTTAAGTAATCCAATCGATCAGACATTTTAAAAGTTAAAAATAAAAACAACTGATAAACATCTGCTGTGGATCTTGATATCCCCAGTTATGATAAGCATATATGCACGTGTATATGTAAACACAAAAATATATATTAACATAGACACAAATAACTCTTTGTGTAAAGCTTTTGTACATCAAACAGTTGGGGCTGGTTCACATCTGTGTCCACTGGAAGGGGCCTGAAGGTAGATGGATTAAGTCCACAACTTCTTTCAGGTCCCTTTCCCCATCTGTAGCCCTGGAAAAAGTTCATAGCACGAAACAGGATTAAGACCAATTCATGTTCTGGCAGACCCACACAGTAACTACACCATACAGCAGAGAAGAAAGAAAAGCAATTGCCAAGTATTACCAACTACAGACAGAAGATCTATGATTTTCAGAAAGGCCTAGGAAGGTTTATGCATTCAGTTTCTTTTGGCTCTTCATCAAAACAAGTCAAGCTTTACAGAGCTATTTAGGCATTTAAAGAGGCAGATAAGAGGTCTTGTCTTTTTATTTTTTCCCAACGAATAAACTTTTAATACTTAAACACTTTTCAAAACAGGACCCTGGTCATTCTTCTATCTCAAATCTCTTTGAAAATCAAATAATACTACATCTAGCTGCCTGAAAATATGGCATATGAAAGACTAATTAAGATGTGTATTAATATTTACAAAAACATAACAATGACAATATAGTATCTAAATAATTTGTTTGGGCTAGTAGATTCACAAAGATAAAACCCAAGCTTGCTTTGAAACACGACTGAACCAGAAAAATTACCATTAAGCTAAATGTATTTTTGCAATACTCTGCTCTTCTCTCAGGATAAAAATTATTCTTCTGCAGAAAAAAGTTAATGGAGATACATGTCTAAGTTGTTACCTTAAAAATAAGAGCAAGGTTAGGCCTTACAATTACTAGTATCCTCTGGTTTTATCCCAGTCTCTGGCTACATCTGGTTAATGCAAACATAGTACGTGTACTGCTGTAAACACAGTGCAGTTGGTTTGGTATCTCCAAACTCTGAAGCCCAACAACTCACGAAAATAAGCTGCTCCGCAATAAGATTCACTGCAGGAGACAGATCTGCGACAGAGCCACCCTCAATACTGCTGCACCCTCAGAAGTGGCGGCTGCTCCCTGTGGAGTGATGGCAAATGCAGTGGTTTGCGTCTGCTAACCTCTCCTTCACATAAGATAGTTTGCATGTTGCCCAGGCCTCTGCTGTTTTACTCCATGGGCTATTTTTTACGATATCAACTCCGCATTGCTCACCTCCTTCCACACGGCGAATATGAGATGCATACCTTAATGACTTATGTATACAAAAGGAAGAAATCAGTGTGATGATTGAGAAAAAAATGTGGTAAAGAAAAGAAGGAAAAGGACAGATTTTTCTTACAGACAAGTACAGTATTAAGAGTAGCAAGCAGATGAAGACAGAAGCAATGTGCGAAACAGCAAACATCGGTAGCCCTGGCAAGGGTTTGGTGAATGCCCTTTGCGTATTCCCTACCTATATTCCTCCCAAATGCCTCTGTAAATCTCCCAAGGTCACAATGCTGCATCTAGTAAACACTGTCAAGATTCTTCAGGTGGTTCTGTATTGAAAACAGACTATATAATTAACATCGCATGAAAGCATTCTCACATTTGCAAACTATTGACAAAATCAAGGCGCTAGAAAACCGAACAGCTCAATCTATGTATTATGTATGCACAGCACGAGAAACTAGAGACATCATGTTTTTTGTGGAAAACAAGAAGATGTATTACTCTAATTCTCCTAATGTTTTGAGTGTTTGGGGCTACTTGACATTTTAAAATGAGTGAGTCTATACTTATAATTTTATGTGTTTCATTACTGGATAAAAACTCTCTCTAGTGCTAAAGTAATTATGACATTACTGTCCACTCTAAAAAAAAATCCTTAGAAATTAAAAATAACAGAATGGCTAATAGATCTATGACATTCAGCTCAGCAGAGAAGCTGAAAAAGTCTGAATTTTCTTTGCATATCTAAGTAAATTCACAAAATCTTACACTTTAGGGGTTGGACCTGAGGTCTAAGTAACATGCAAAATGAGAAGCAAGATAAGCATTCCACGAAAATACATCAAAGTTTAATCACGCCCTGTTGTGCGTTAGCTAATAGATACACTCACTCTATTCATTCCAAAGGCTAAGTAACGCTGCTAAGAACTGCTGAAGTGATGGCATTGGCAGGTGACGTGCTCTTCCCATCGCCAGATGCGGGATGGAGAGAAGCAGTATAAGCTTTTAAAAGAACAATCTACAATTTGCAAGAAATACAAGTACAGACAAAAGCAAAGTGAACGATCACCCAGCCTAACTTTATACACTTGCCTTAGTTGGCTACCACCTTTGGCACCCGCATGAGAGGAACAAAACTCTTACAGGTAAATTCAGAATAGGAGCCTAGAACATATGCTCTGAACTATCCTGTGTCTTTCCACAAAGTGGGCCTTGAGCAGTTCATAGGAAAGGTTGCTAGAATTGGCCTGTGTGAATATTCCCCTGTACAACTACTCCATCCAATGACTGATTAAGCCAGGCAGTCGAATATTTGCCTAACCTTAGGCATCTGTTGTCTTTCTGAAGACAATGGACTACTTGTGTTTAACATCGTGTACATGCTGAAGTACTTTGCTGAACTGGGGCCTTAATCTTTGGCACCCTTACTAGGACAACAAATGAAGCATCAATATTTGTGACCAGTTTGACACTGAGATACAGTAAATAACCTAGTATTGATTCAATTTAGGCTACATAGCTGGGGAGACTACTTCAGAGAAGCCAACAGACTGGTTGAAAACCCAAAAACATTTGGATTACTGACCTGGGATTTTAATATGTAATTTCATTTCCCATAATCATCGGGCTAGAGCAATACATACACAACAAGCAAACAAACAAACAAAAAACTGGTAAAACAGACTTGCTGCCAAATACCTTTCAGCAGCAGCTGTTCAATTCCTACATTGCTTGGAGCTTGCAGGGCAGCACATTAAGATCTATATAATCAGTACACCCGCATCTAACAAATTATGGATCACTTGCAACTTTCGCTGAGCTCAGGCGTATTGGAGCTTGTTGTGAAGAACGACAGAGGCCCTAAAGCTGAACAACCACTAAAATTGAAGGCCAACAGCTATAATACTCTGGGCATGTGGAATGAATGCTCTTGACCATTTTAAAGATGTCATAATTTCCAACTCAAACTTCCAGAACTTCTGTCCCGTTACAGAAGGTCAACAGATTCAACCTGCAAGTGTGAAACCTGAGGTTTGCTAATTTGAGTGCCATTGTTTTCTGTGTCACTCTGCATGCATTAGGCAGAAAAGGAGAAACCACCAGTAATGAATCATTTCTGGAGAAAATTGGATCTTACTGAGTATTTTGGTTTATTTCTTGTTTGGAAGCTAGGCAAGGTCTGAATTAATACAATGGATTTTCCAAGATTCACACATTTTCACACCTCTCCCCACCTACCGCTCTAATCTTGAAGATCACAGAATCACAGAATCACAGAATAGTAGGGGTTGGAAGGGACCTCTGTGGGTCATCTAGTCCAACCCCCCTGCCGAAGCAGGGTCACCTACAGCAGGCTGCACAGGACCTTGTCCAGGCGGGTCT
>Ga0065711_1008383_pt1 | contig 20215 bp, 13 predicted proteins | sample Hoacrofraction12_FD_59098 | JGI IMG/M metagenome (GOLD analysis project Ga0065711, IMG submission 59098) | Hoatzin crop microbial communities from Cojedes, Venezuela - Epithelial fraction 12 v2 (version 2) | ecosystem: Host-associated > Birds > Digestive system > Esophagus > Crop | place... | reverse complement strand
TGCCGTCCTCTCCTGCAGTCCTCTAAGAGTTAATTCCTCTTTGTGCCCAAGACACGTGGCCACGTTTTCACTGCAGTGGAAGCTGTGCTTCCATATGTCCCTAGCTCCCATGGCTGGCACCTTGGCGTGGACATCTGTGCCGCTCGGCATGCCTGTGCCCTTTGCAAACACTCACCTGAACGTGTGCTGGGCAACTCCTCCTGCTCCTGGTCCCCTGCAGTGCCCCGTTCGCCTTCTACACGTGCCACCGCTGCATGCGTGGTGGGGTGTGCATGCCCCTAAACTGCCCTGAAAGCTGCTACGCTGGCTTCTCTGCCCAGATGATACCTGGAAGGTTGTGAATATTTCTCCAATATAAGTCATAACTGCCTGACTGTAATCTGTTTCTTAGGATGTGCTGCTGCGGTGCGCAGTTGCACGAACCAAGCTGTTGTGTATTCACAGTCAGAGCTGCCCGCCTGAATGACAGAAACAAAGCTTTTGCTGCTTTTTACTTCACTTAAACCTGCGGGAGCCTGTAGCGCTCATCTTCCTCATGCACTAAGGTACCCACCTGCGCCTCTTGGCAATCCGGGACTTCTTCAGCAAGGAACAGCTGAGCAAATCTCTTAATAACAGGGGCACTACGCACAGATTATTGTTATCATAATTTGGCCAACATAGCGTTAACTACTAATGGTGATGCTGGAGGTGGAAAATCCAGCTTGATTCTCAGATCCCTGCTGGAAAGTAATAAAATAAAGAGGAACAAAATCTGCGAGTGCATTTGCTACCAAACCTTGGAGAAACACAAAAGTGGAACCCTGCCAATGCTATCGCTGGCAATTTCTCAAAGCGGAGCCCCACTCCGAGGTAGGATTGGAAGTGGAAGTGCATTTTGAGTCTCTGCCATCAGTATCATGTTGTTGTGTACAAATGGAGGGTTTATAGCCATTTGACATTTGTTGGCTTCTATTGTAATTTTGCGTGCTGCTCTTACACCTTCAGAGTATTTTTGAACATCTTCCAGTAACAGAACGATTAGAAGATAACTTCAGCTATCGTAAAAAAAAGAAAGGGTGTCTATTTAACTAATGCAAAGAACTGACAAAAGACCCACTTCAGTGGAAGAGCTCTTACAAACCTGGAGCAGTGTTGTCATTTTCCTTTGTTAAGAACATCGGCAAAGGGAGGCTGGCTTTTACGCAGCCTCTTTTGTTCATCCGCGGGCAATGGCAGAACTCGCAGCTAAATTCTGGTGGCAGAAACTTCTCCTCTGGTAGTAGCTGAGAATGATATAATATCATGTATGATCATAGCAAAAATAAACAAAAAAATTCCTAATGCATAGCTTGGATTTTGAATACCAGAATAAGCCTTCAGCCCTAAGAAATGAGCCTGCAGTACTAAGAATACAGACAAAGCTATTACAATTTTTTAAACATAAAAAGAGCCACTTGATAAAGTCAGTAGCAAATAAAAGAGGAATGTAAATGTAATTTTAAATTATTTATTTCATTCCCTCTCCTTTTTCATGTTAATATATCCATGGCTCCTTGTTCACAACCGCACACTAATTATAAATGTAAGAAAACCTAACTTTTTACCGTGCTAATTAAACTGTATGTCACATAGGCATTTGGGGAGAATTTCCCATGCTTTGCAGTGTGAATGGAAGGAAAGAGCAGCGGTACTCACTTTAAACTGGATTTTTTTTCTAGCACGTTGCAAAAAGGCTTCATTGTATTTTGATTAATCCATGCTTGGTCCATCTTGGATGTTTCCATGGAAACAGAATTTTTATCCTTGATGGCAACTGTTCGGCTTGGGAAGACTCCTCGCTGCACAAAACCACTCCCAGCTCCTAAAGAACTACTTGTTGTAAATTTAATGTGTGTAAACAAAAATCCCAAGTTCCTCCTCGGTATTATTGTTGTCAATGCTAACAGAGAGCTGTTTTCTTTATGATACACAGTGGTGCCTTTTCACTCCACAAAAAAATGGAATAACAGTAGTATTCTTTCCACTGCAAGAAAGCATTTATCCTGGTCCAGAAAAAATTAGCCTGCAAACCTTCCAAAATTAAATTTTAAGAGTTCTGATGTGTGAATATTATTTAGTTCTGGATCCAAATAATTTGGCTTAATGGCTGTTAAAACGTACTTAATCTTGTTTTGCATATTGGCAATAATTTGAATAAATTATTCTTGCGTGCCACAATTTGTGTTACGGAGTCTGGAGGCGGGGGTTGCTTTTGTTTTGTCGTTTTTTTCCCCCAAAGAAAAAGATATTCTCCTAATGCATGCTACTATGATATTTGGAATAGATTTTGAAATTCAACCAACAGAGGGAGCATTTGTGTGGTATTATTAATTTAACCAAGCGGTTGGAAACATGACCATCATTTCTCCCAGTATTTTTGGACAGCACATTTGTTGCGTAAAATTATTAGAGTTTTGACCATTCGTAAAAATAGAAAATGTTTTGGTTTGGAGTGTTTTAGTTTTCAAAAAATCCAATCTTAACATTTGCTGACAGTGCAAGTAGCTATTTTAAATTGATTGTCAGGTTTATTGTTTGGAAAACTAGAAGTTTTAGACCACAGAGTATTTAGTATTTTGGCTAAAAGGTTTTCCTTGGCTAAAAATACATTGAGAAAAGCAGTTCAAACATCTCTAATTTGTATTTGCCTTTTATTACAGTGACATTTAGGAGTGCCACCCAGACTTCAAGATCCCATCATAGAAGAGTCTGTAAAAATACAGAATGTAAATATTTTTACTACAATAATGCCTTGACACTATTTTTTTGCACCCTGTGCCCTGCCCTAATTTTCCTCCTAAGCTTTTGGGGGACTGTTACTTTCAGCTACTATAACCGCACTCTATGATACTTCTCTGTTGTCAGCATGAAGTGTGAAGGAACTGGTGCTCTTTGCAATGTCTCAGCAGCTCAAAGTCAGGTACTGGACTGAAGGACACGAGAGGCAGTGTGACACTTTAGAACAGGACCGAAAAGTGAAATTGGGGGACACCAGGGCCTGGCTGCAACTACTTGAGTGAGACATGATGAGGGTTCAGGGCTAAACTCTCTTGGCTGGGAATGTTACAATGCCCGAAGTGGCCATGTCATCAGGGTCTGGTGGTGATGTACTGCAAGCTTGACTTTGGCGGACTGTGTTGCCCAAAGCCCAGGGTTTCTTTGGAGACAGTATTTCTCCTTTGTAAGTGGGGATGCTTTGAAAAGCGCTCTTTTTGAACCGCACGAGAATCATGTGGTAGACACTTGGAGATAATAAGAACTTCTAGTTAGTAAGATCTTTTTTTCCTTGATATTGCTTTCCCTGCTGATTAAATTGGGATGTAACTACTTGTTTTGTCATTTGTCCTACCCCCTAGAATAAGCGACCCCAGGAACCTGCGGTGTCTCAGGCTCTTGGGGACGGGAAGACACAGGACGATATTAATGGCATTAACACCATATTAAAATTAAGTGGGGAGTGGTGCAGTCTGCAGCACTGCCATGTGCGGCAGAGGGAGAACCCTATTCATGCGCCAGCAGGCTATTCTGGGTGTGCTAAGGCTGGGAGTGAGCAGCTGTGAGAAAAACAGAGAATAAGTGATAGTACCCTCTGAAAGGGAAATTATAGCAGTGCCATATATGTTGACTGAGTAGTCCTGCCAGTGCCCCCATTTCAGGGCTCTGAAGAGATAGCTTCCGACTCGCTTGATGCATTTTCACAAAGTTGCTATGCCACATCGCAATCTCCAGAAGTCTCTGAAAATGCAGCCGTATGACCCGTACACAGCACAGGGGACAGCACTGGTCAGCAAAACTCAGTCTTGAACACCGCTGGAAGACCGGGCGAGACCTGAAGTATCTGCCTTCCTCTGTGCAGACCTCATTAACAGATGTACATATCATCCTCTGGGAATGCGGTTTCCTAATCGTGAGGATCTTATGCGAGCACCATGCAGATGGACTCCTGCTTGCAGGGCTCACCTGTTGCAATGTTTAACTTCACCTCTTGAAGCTTTAAAACAAATATGAGAAAGAATATGTATTCCCTTGAAAAGGCTGCTTTCCACATGGTTTGGTTATCTATTTTCCTACCAAGACACTGGTTATTATCAATAGTTTCCTTTCAGTTTTGTTCTCAGGCTCTTTAAAGATTTGAGAAGCTCCTGTGAGCCCATATCTGTCTGTGCAATGGAGTAACTCCTGCCGAGCTGTTGACACAGCAGCAATGCCACTGCGGCACCTGTATGTAGCCAAGGGCAAGCCAGGACTTTTGTTAATGGGGACCTGGGGTGGACTTCCTAACATTTTTGAATGAAGCAGGCTCCGTTTATGCCTGTAAATAGAAGACAGACTATTAAAAGCAGTTGTGGCTCTGTTGCGGCCTCATCTCTCAAACCACTCTGCACTGAACACGGGAACGCCTTGAAAATCCAGCGGTTCTTGAATCCTCTGGCTCCATCACAGGTGCTAAGCCCTCCTCAGCGTGGCAGCTCCAGGCGCTGGCTCAGAGGCGCTTACTGCAGTCCTGGATGCAGCTGCGGCCATGCAGCTGTCCCGCCATGGTCTCCCATGTCGCCCGGCCAGGAGAGCCGGCAGTGCGTGCCACAGCCTTGTGGCAGCCATGGCCTTTCTCCTCTTTCCCTTCTCCTTCTCCTCCCTGGAAATCCTGGTGGAAATTGCTCCTCAGACCAGGCATTGCTCCCAGCACGTCTGACAGCTACATCCCTTCTGTACGTGCATTGCTTTGCCGACGTGACTGGTGGTGGCTCAAAAATGCCACCAGGCTTTCTGTTCTATCCCATAGGGGAAACACACTGTTCCCTGCCCAAAAAGGCAGGCAGCACACAGACATACCCACCACCTGCACGGTCAGGACTCTGGAATGACCTAGGCCAGAAGGTATTTGACAGCTTTAGTGCTCCCCACCTGCCATCTTCTTTAATCTTCATTTTCTAGCTCAGGTTCATGTACTTGTGCATAACAGCAAATTGTGCATCTAATATCAGAGGTTTTTATCCAGCAACTCTGGTGTTCAATTAACCCTGGCAGTTTTGCTGTTTATTAGCTTCTCAAAAAAATGTGTGCATTTGTCTTGTGGGGAACACCAGGTAGATGCCAGAGGAACTCATCCTGCTGATTTATTCTTCTGGATTATTTGAAAGAAAAACAAAACAATTTTGTGGTTTGGTTGCAGAATAAGGCTTAGGTCAGAAGCAAGTAAGTCCTGTTTTCATAACCGAGATGTGTAAAGACGTCTAACCGTGTGTGTCTCACGGAAAATCCCCAGGATGCAGGTACGTAGCAAAATTTCTAACGCCTCTGAGGATCTAACGGTGCTGTGAGCAACCCAAGAGATTTCCAATTCTGCTCCCCCTGACTGTTGAGGTTGTGTGTCTTACCATGGCTGTTGAAAGGTCATGCTTAAAGGTTAAACACAAGTGGTTTCTTGCTGGCGTTGATGAATAGGAGTAATTGGCCGTGGTGACACAGCAGCAGCTGTGCGCAGGAAGATTGTCAGTGGGAAGGTGCCCTGGATGAAGTTAAGCACTAGGTTTGGGGCCGCAATTTTGTAGGACTCTGCAGCCACTGCTTTTATCTTAATTGGCTTCTTATTCAGGATTGCCATCTTCCAGCTGGTAAACTTACAGCTTGTGGAAATCCAGGGTGAAAACCAGGCCACTGAAACCAGCTCCTGAGCAAGATTCCTCTCGTGACTCAGATTCCTCTCACCTCGATGCAGGTGAAGAGCGCTGATGCAAGAACAGCGGTTCCCATGAAGAACCACAGTTCAAAGAGCAAAATTATAGGCACATGCACGTAGCTCTGTGGTTAAACATGAACGTGCGGAGCGTGTTTTGAAAATGTTGCATAACATAATTACTAGCTTCTGCACTGCAAACTCCTCAGGGAAATTACTGTTGTATGAATGTACGCGCTAGCCATATGGCCATTGTATTTAATGTTCTGTTCAGGAAAAAATAGGTCGATAATTTGACCGAAGTTCACAGTTTGCTTAGGGGTCATCAAATTAGTCAGCACCATATTTGCTGAACTTTAAAGCATAGTTATTTTAGGGCCCATAATGGGATTTGCAGGTTCTGGCTGAAGGAAACAAGCTCCATGACACTTTTTTTTTGACACTGGTGAAATATTCTATCCTGATACCTTTTACATGCCTCCAACTCATGAACCCTTAGGAATCATTAATTTTTCTAAGCATCCATCCTTCCAGAATTCGTTGCTTAAAAGTGCTGTGAGCTGAATACCCAAATTGGCTTTGAATCAGAGCAAATGAGGCCAGAAGCAATCTCTGGAATCATCATTCTTCAAGAGCTGTTGCCATGCCAGGGAAAGGGAAATAGCTTAGAGACCTCTTGGTGATGGTGATTGAAAACGCAATGTGTATAAACAAATAGAAATTGCATCCTTAATAAAAAGAAGAAAAAAAAAAGGAAATTCTAAACACAAAGCACCAAGTCTTTGATGTGCTTCATTCCCAGTTTTCTTAAGAGTTGTCCTATTCCATATTCAAACTTTTTGCCCTTGTTTTGCCAAGTGGGTTTACGCATAAGTTCAGGCACCTGGGAAGCTTACAAAAATTCACAGGTCCAGACCCTTGTTGCATGTCCCTTAGCCATCTTGCACTCAGTTATTTCTGCGGAGTTTCTCATGCACTGTGAGCCATGACTGTGTGCTCAAGGTCTTTCATAGCCTGAAGAACCACTTGTGGAAATGCCTAATGGGTGCTAACGGGCCTTAACTACCTTAATCAGCCAGCCTCATCCGGGGTCTCCAACCACACCATGGCCTGGGGCCTATTTCAGCTCAGCCTGGGGCTGTTAGTCTTTTCCTGAGCTCTGCTATGGGGTGGTGGACTCCAGTTCTGTCTTCTAGGTGGCTTATTGGTTTGATTCATCCCTTGCTGAGCCGTAGACTGTCAACGGACACCACTACCAGCCCTCGATGTACAGCACTGTAGATATGTGTCCCTCGGTGAGGGACAGGATGGTTGGGGGTGATCTCTGGCTCCTGCTTAAGCCCCTTTGAGGGGCAGCCATGCAGGAGTCTTTCCGGCAATAAGAGGCTGATTCCGGATCCAGTTTCCTCCAGGATGGTGATGTGGCTGTTGTTACCTGCTATTGCTTGGCATGTAGGTCAGTAACAATTTTTATACTGCACTCCTGAAAAACTTTTATGGCAATATCAGCTGCTCTAACCTCCAACCCATATTCTTCTTATGTAACCAAGGGGATGAAATCTGTTAACCATAAACATAAACCATGTTGCTAGTTATGTCCCTTGTATAACCCCTGCCCATCTGGACGTTAGGTCCAGGAAGAGAGAGTTTGGTCTCTAGGTAATTATCAATGATAAACAATAACGGTAAAGGGGGATTTTTTAATAGAAATAGCATTACTATGGTTGCAGGTGTGTTTGTGGTTTTTATCTATTGTCTAAATTAACTGAAACAAAAAGTCCCACGTTTCCCACCTGAAATGTTAGCGGTCACCTAGAGCCAGTCAAGGTGACCTAGCTACAGCGACCTAGTTACAGTGACCTAACTGCGGGACAAGAGCCAGAAGAGGACTGCGCGTGTGCAGAAGCTGGGGTCAACCAGCAGACACTGTGATGAAGAGGATGAGCCTTCATCTTGGAACCCCCGACGACCACCACTGGGAGGCACTGCGCAAGCACGGGTGGGAGGAGTGTATGAAAATGAACTAATTTTACTATGAAAGGGATAAGTTATGTAACCTAATAAATAGGTATATTTTTATCTATATAAGCTATATGGAAAAGGTATGAGGTATGCATGTTTGGTGGAATTATCCCCCGTGCATCCGGTGCCGCAATAAAGAATGCTGCCTTTTAACACTACATTGGTGTTACGAGGTTTTATTCTCGTATTTTCGGTGACACACTCATTTTTCTTTACCATAACTTGTGTGTTTTAGTATATTTTGTGTTTCAATGGCTTTTGCTGCTTCCTTTGTTGACAGAGTTTTCATCCAGTTGGGCCTAAATAAATTTCCTTGGATATTAAGTAGTTTGGCTCTGTAGCATCTGAAACACCTTAAACAGAGGGTCTCAACTCATTTTAAGTAAAGCTTATTTAATCTGTTGCAGCCCTAAAACTTCAGACTTCAAAAACAAATTCTATGTTCACCTTCAGTTTAAAAAAATCTTCTCTAATCAGAAGTTTAACTCAAATTCCAGGTTTTATTTCATTTCTCATTCAGCTGGAAAAAGTTATTGGGTGCCTATAATGTGAGGCTTTGATCCCATAACAGGCACAAGCCACATGAAAGTTAATAGTCTTTCATGCCAAACATTCCTGTTTACACTTAAAAAAATAAAAAAAATCACTTTTTTATACAAAGCAGCAACAAATAAAGGAGTGCCGTAGGCTCTTGGCAGGACCAAGCAAAGCTATGAGGACTACATAACTTCCATGACTAAAGGCACAACGCTTATGATGACGGTTTTGAAGGTCAAGGTATTGTTGTAGATCCACACAGTGTTGGGCAAACCTGGGCTCGTTCCGCACCCCCTGCCAGCTGGCTGGGAGGGAGCCAGCTTTGGGGTGAAATTGCTGGAGCCTGCTGGATGCGGTGCATGCTGGAGATGTGAAGCTCTGTCTCTTCACTGAGTTTGTAGGTGTCCTGGAGTGGTGCTGATGTGGAGCGGGCTCAGAGCAGCCCCAGCAGGGCGGCAGCATGGCTGCTGGTGGTGCCCTTCTCAGGGCTTGGCTGGTGAACCCAGATGCTCTTTTTGTGTAGTGTTTTGTTTTGGTGGGTATGTAAGATAAAGAAAACCATCTCTACAGAGATCTGGTGAAAGGCGCCTTCCTGACAAAATTTGTAAGTTCGTTTCATGGTTGCCTTCCCCATGTCTTGTGGGGCTGTTGCGTCTGAGCTCTTCGAAGCCGCTTAAGGTGTGTGTTTCACAGTTGTCTTATGAGCTAGAGTGGACTTGCAGATCATCTTTTGTGTACGTCTTGGCTTTGGCCTGCAATGCCCTTAGTGAGCCTTGGGATGATGTGTGTGGTAAGTCTTGTGTTGGTATTGTGAGGGAAAGGGGTGTGCTGCGGGCTGTGGGGCACTCATGGGTGGTGAGAGAAGAGCATGGGCTCAGTATGTAGTCAGTTGAACTCTGCATTAGACAAGCATGCACAGAAGGTCAGTCTGACTTAATTATTTAGCCAAAATACGCACTCTTGGGTTAATGGAAGGCCAAGATGTTGACAAGAGTGGTTGATACAGGAATGTCTAATCAGGAACTACTGTCCTTGGGAACGAAGTATATCTTGGACAAATATGTGAGCTAATTAAGATGCTTTTGAACAATTTGGCACTATCAGCAGAAGAATGATAAAGAGTGCCTTTAAACAAACTATCTTAGAATACTGAAAATCACACGCCCTGGGCTGGAGACCCCAGCTCAAGCAGAGACCCTTACTCACTGAGCATACATAGTAAATTTTGGGAGTACTGTATATTTAAACCAGAGTGAGAACTAACCAATCCTAGTTAGAAGGGTGTGGCTAATAGGCAAAACTAACATTTTAATTGTATAAATATGTGATGTGCTTGTAACCGGGTGTGCTAGCTTTGTGGAAATATGCCTAGCACCCAATTTTGTGCAAAACCAGGAATAAACTGGTATCTCCGCTCTGTGCGTATTGGATGTTGCACACCGGGTAATGAACTCTGTTTGTGAGAAAACTGCAGCCTGCTTCTAGCTAGGTCTTGGGAGAGACTGGGTCATACTCAAGGACTGTGCAGAAACTTTAGCTGCTAACATTGAAAAAAGTGCGATCGCATGCGAACTGTGAGGTTTCAAGGGCATATTGGATTCCCCCTGTCTTTGTGGCTCCTCACAGGTTTGGCAATAGGCAGACCTCCCAGCTGAAGGCTATTTTCCAATCTAACTTTTGGTGTCTTCTCCAAGGCCTAGGAGCCCTAGGGCAATTCACATTAAAGGCCACTCCAGTTTTGTTCAAAATGAATTTACCTTTATGGCCCTGCTCTCTGGAACTCCTGCAATTACAGCTGAAATAGGAAAAAAGCGTGGCAGAATCTCTCCAAATCTCTGATCCTTACATCCATTATTTACCATTCTTGCTCATATGTGACAAGCAGTGGTTTCTTCTCCTGTGCAAAGGGAGCCCTTTGTTCATGAAGCAGTTTCCATAAAAGCTGAAAAACTGGGTGGTTTGTTTTTTTTTTTTTCCAAGTAAAAACATTCTTTGCATTTCTTATGTTAGCCATATTCTCTTAGTGGCGTCAAGAGAACATCACTGAGATATTAACACCTGTGACCAGAGCCTGGGCATGGGCTGGGTGGAGATGAGCTTGGTGGCAGCCCCCGTGCAAGCAGCCGTGTTCCTCCACCCGTGTTCTGCCCCTTGTCCGTTCGGGCACCCTCGCCAGTGCAGGGCACAGGTTGGAAGAAAAGCCCCGGTGCTGCTGTGGAATGGTCTGTGTGGGGAAATGAGCATGTTGGGAACTGCCGCAGCTGAGGCTGCCACTGAAAAGGAAATTAATGGTCAAGCTCCAGCCTTAACCCACTGCATGCAAAGGGAGTTTAGCTTTGGTGGTGCAGTCATCAGAATCATTTATGTTACAGCATCAAAACAGGGCTAATGCTCTTTCTCCTGTTAACACAAAGAGATACAGAAATGCTCCCGCTGCTGAAGGTTGGGTCAGTTATTATGCTGGCTGATGAAGGGCTTTGTACTAAAATTCTAGTGGTAAGTCACTGGGAAAATTAGTTTTGTTTTGTCCTAAACCTATTAATTTCCACCACACTTGGACTGAATCACTTTTGGGGACACTTCAAAATATGTCTGTTCTATAAAATGGCTCAAGTAATAGATTCATGAAGGTATAATACATTGGTTTGAGGCTTTCAGTGACTCGCATGCCTTATGACTGTCTTCTACATAAAACATTCATAACATAAAATCTGTGTAATTCACTTCCTGCATCTTAACAAGTGTGAAATTACTGTCATCCAAAATGCAAAATATTTGTTACGGCATGCAAAATTCCCACTTTGTCTTGTGATTTAGATTTTGGTTCATTCTAACTATAATTATTATCTATCACTCTGAGTTACTGCTTGTTAATGATGTGTTTGTTTCTTTGATTCAAGGGTTTAATGTCAATATATGTTCCAGTCACAGTTCATCTCAGACTTCTTAATCACCATAACAGCCACCGCAATGTCTTGTCAAGTAAACCCCATTTTGAGCTTTTTTTTCCCCCCTGAGGGAATACATTTTCAGTTATATTGTGCTTTGAAAATATTGGAGAATATTAATGTGGCTTATCATCATCTTCAGCACAAAATAGCTTCCAGCAGCCCTCAGATGACCAGTTCAGCATCTCTTCTTCCTTCAGTCTAAAGCAGGGTTCTTGACACTAGCTCTTGATAACGTCACTGGACATGAGGCTAAAGGCAGGGAGGCTGGGTATGTGTCGGTGTAGTGTGTGAGTCTCCTGAAACAAAGATTCTGCGACTTGAAAGCAGCTCTCCTGTTAATTTTATCAGCTCCCTGCACCTCCCAAATTCAGATCTGCAGTGGCACTGCAGGGCTGACCCTCTGAAAAATGTCACAGTTATCTGCTTATACACTTGAGCTTGTCTACAGGCAAAAATAGTGGTGCTTGAAATCTCCGGCTGTCCAGCAATGTGTGTACGTGATCAGTGTCCTCTTTTCTTGCTTAACTTTAAAGGGCATTGACTGGGAATCTGCTTTCCCACCTCATTCCCCCCCCCACCCCTCCCCCCGATATGAAGCAGAGGGCTACTGCTTTGCTGGGGAAGGTGCTTAGTGGCACGTCTGGGTTCCTTATCGAGCACTTGTAGCAATGCAGGTATAGTCTGAGGAGCTGGCAGCTTCACAAGTGGGACCAGGATAGAGAGAAGGGGTGGCTTTGTAGACATATCTAAAGATAATTGAACTTGAAACTTGCTTGGGTAATTTGTAGCAGGGAGTTCTGCACAATCCGTAAAACTTACCAAAGGAGACAGGTCCATATCTGGGATGTTAGTGGTAGTGTCCCCGGTTTCTGTGATTAAATTGCTTTCAGTGCCTGAGCATGCTAGGGTAAAAGTAACTTCGACAGGTCAAAGTGAAGCTGAGACAGAGCCACTGAGATCTAGAGTCTTATGTTACATGGTGAAAATTATTTTCCACAACTAATCTATGAAATGTGTTTTAAACATGCTTATTCCTGGTTAGCTGCATGCTCCAGAGTACAACTGCTTCAGCTTGTTATCAGACAACAAGATGATTGATGGAAAAAAACAGTGCATGTAAAACTGTTACCAGAGGCATTTTGTCTATAGGTCTGCTCAGTCAGGGTATAAGCGTGAAGAAGATGATGTGTTCCTTACAACAGGGTATCTGGACCTCAAATTCCTGCCAGAACTGACCAGCATTTGATAATCCATAGTTCAAAAATCAAGTTGTATGTGCATTTAATACATAGCAAAGCAGTGGATAATTTACTTCTTGCTACTTTTTTCTGCTTGTCCAGGTTTCAGCTGGGATAGAGTTCATTTTCTTCCTGGTAGCTGGCGTAGCGCTGTGTTTTGGATTTGGGATGAAAGTAATGTTGGTGCCATACTGGCGTTTTTAGTTGTTGCTAGGCAGTTAAAGATTTTTCAGCTTCTCATGCTGGCCTGGCCTGCCACGTGCACGGGAAGTTGGAAGGGACACAGCTAGGACAGCTAACCCAAACTGCCCAAAGGGATACGCTATTCCGTACGATGTCATGCTCTGTACATAAGCTCTGGGAGTTGACCAGAGGGCAGCAATTGCTGCTCAGAGACAGGCTGGGTATCATTCATTGGGTGGTGAGCAATTGCATTTGGGCATCACTTGTTTTGTATATATTATTATTATTATTATATCTTCCTTTGCTTTCCTATTAAACTGTCTTTATCTCAACTCACAAGTTTTCACTTTTTCCCATTCTCCACCCCATCCCATGGCAGGGAAGGACAGGGAGTGAGCGAGTGGCTGTCTGGTGCTTAGTTGCCGGCTGGGGTTAAACCATGACATTGCTCTATGTAGGAATCATCTTTGCAAGAGTGGATTTACAAGGCTTGTTTCCCACTCCCCTAGTTATCAGCAGATGGTATGGCAGGGATGAAGGGGTGCAGCTTGGCAGCCCTCTGCTTGGAGGCTGGTCTGTATGGGGCCAGAGTCTTCTGTACTTTGACAGAGGGGCAAGAATGTCTCTAATTGCCATTTCCAGGCAGCCAGCTCTTCTCTCATGCAATTTTCCACATCATGTGCCAGTGGGTCAGTTCTTCAGTGAACATTAATCTCTAAATATGAATACTAGAGGCCTCCCTCTACTATTTTCACTCATCTCTTTTTTTATATTCTGCTTTTCCATGAAGTTGTTTTGCAGGAAAGAACGTCTGCACATTCTTGTTCTGTCTCCTCAGCACTTCCTGCCTCCAGTGTCCTGTCCTCTCCTGATCTCATTCTGTCTCTGCAAAGTTATCTGCACTACAGCTTCTCACTCCTTCCTTGTCATGTTCAGTTTTTATTCCTATGACAACCTGAACTAAATTTCAGCTGACCTGGGTGAGGTACCTTTGTTGGCGAGTCAAAGTATTTTAAAAAAAATATAAAATTGTCACTCACTGTTTGACAACAGCTCAATAAATGATGTCAGTTTTCCTCTGCATCCAGTTCAAATAATTCAGCCTTCATTTGCCATCCTCACTCAGTAAACTTGGGGGCTTGAGTTATCCTGGGCGTCTTCCCCCGAGAAACCACACTGAGGATCACGAGTCTGTGAAGCACCCAGGTGGTTTGCAGCACCATTCATAAATGGCATCTCCAGCGACAGCACAGGAGCAGCCTGCTTTCCTGGGGTCATTCATGGGTGTTATCCCAGCTCTTCCCCAAAACTGTACAGTGCACCCTACTTCAGACTAAACTTTGAGGTTGCGGTGGCCATAGTTTATGTCTGCACAGCGACAGGAGCAGCAGCGCTGCCATGCTTTCCAGCTGTGCCCACATGTCCCCTCTTCCATCACCTCTCTGGGGGGGGATGACCCAGCCCACGGACTGAAGAGCTGTCCTGCTTCCTTACCGCCAGCTGTGCTGGCGTCACAGGCCTAGCGTCCATTGGCAGCAACGCCACACTCCTCCCTTCAACGGTTACTGCTCCTTCCAAGTGGATGTTTAAGAAAAACAAAAACCTTTCAGCAAATATATACCGTGGATAATGGAGGGAGTAAAGGCACTTGGCTCTATCCAGTGCGTGCTTGCTTACAGCTCAGCCCGTTTGTCAGGGTCAGTAGGTCTACTAGACCTTCTTCCAGACAGGCAATATGTTCTTGCCAATGAACCAAGTGCCAGAAATTTTAGCAGGTGGTACCACCCAAAATGGCAAATTTTGATTAAGCTTTCTGGATATATCTAAGTTTGTGGATTCAGTCTAGGGATGAGAACCCTTGCTGAGTACTGCCTTGTGTGTGGTAATCGCAGTCTCAACGATGAAACCTCCCAGTTGACAAATGTGGGGTTTTGGGGGGTTTTTTTGTTTTATTTTGTGGATTGGTCTTTTTTTTTTTTTTTGTGCATTACAGCTGAAGTATTGCTATTAATTGATCACAAGGAGACCAGTTCTTTAAAACAAGAAAGGCACTAACAATATTATATACATTGTTAGAATTGCACAGGGGCAGCTCTTATCATACGGATAGAGGGGGCCGTGCTCACCAGAGCTGTAGAAGTCTGGGTAAAATCTGTCTGAATCTCTTCTTCTCATTGCACTAAATGTGAATGTTGCATTCACTAGCAGCAAGTCTGGTATTACACTACACCAGAAACTGAAGTGTTCTACAGTGATGCGATAGCAAACTGCGTGTGTGTAGGAAGGGGGTTACCCACTGTTGCGTTATAAGGGATGGAGGAATTTGGCAGAAAATAAACCCCCTTGCTTTCTAACTCTCCTCACCGGAGTGGGAGGCTAGGTGAGGCTAGGTTTAAATTCTGAGTGATGTCCAATTTGCCACTACCAGTCCAGTCGTGTTTAATATGTATATTAAACTACCACGATTCTGGATACACTAATAGCGGTCTGCACTTTTAGTCCAGTCGTGCTCATGAACTAGCACGGCCGTGTTTGGTCACATTCAGTGAGAAACTGTGACAACTGGCTACTTAAACAGTGCAGTTTAATTTGTGCAACAGGTATATAGGTTTTTTGAATTGCTGGTGATAGTGAGTCTGTAAGAAAGCACGTGCAAATATGATGTTATTAAGTATAAACGTGTGAAAATATCATAAATAATACAGCCTGGCTATAAACATTAGGGAGTAACTCTCTAGAGAGATTTCTAAGATTCCCGAGAAAAGCGCTTAGTCTAAGTCTCAACCAAGGCGTCCTGAGGGGGGGAGAAGCAAGGCTCAGCCCGTCGGCCGATCCTGGTAATCAGAGGCAGTCTGAGGTGGAGTTTCCCTTGACTCACTCACAGTGATATCTTCTGCGAAAACCCCCCATTTCCCTGGCTATTTTTATATCCTTTCTACATTTAAGATGGAGTTTGAGTGACTGTAGTCATACATACCTTTTATCATGATTGGTGTAAAATTCTCTCGCTTCACTTTTAAAGGTATAGTTTACAAAAAATCAAGGGTGCAGACTCAAAGAGAAGTGGTTGCACCTCGGAGGTGGATAGCCTACGGGATGGAAGTGTGTTTTGGTATTAAAATGATATTAAAATGAGCAAAGTTCACGAGAGGGTAGCACTTTGGCAAGGTTTCAAAAACCTGTTGGCTCAGGGGACCAGAAGAGCTGCTTATCATTTCTAGAGGACCATCTCTTCCCACTTTATCATCACGGAGCATGGCCACGGAGTCTCCACTCCGCTCCATCCTCTATGCTGTGTTGCAGGGAGTTGCTGTGTTAGTGGATTCCTCGCATGCCTGCTGCAGCTATGTCCCATCCTCAGAGCTCCTTTTGATTTTATGCTTTTCCTCAGTGGGTGAACAGTACTACGTTTTTCATATAAACCTGAATTTTCAGATGTAAAACTTTAATTTTACTAATAATTCCACACCCACCAGCCAAAAAGGATGAGAGCCACCACTGGAATTTTCTTGCAAGCAGGAATAATTTCTTTCTTGCTTTTGTTGCATGTTGTGCTATAAGGCACGTGTGTATTTGAAACAGTATCACAGTTCCGTTTTATTCTCTTCCTCCAAGTCTTCATCACCTGCCATAAATTTTTTTATCACTGAACTGTAGTAGAGGTTTCCACTTCTCCACAGTTCTGTAGATAAAAGTCAGTTATTGATTTATATGTATTTATTGATCTGGCAGGAATGGACATGGTTATATTTCATAATTGTCAGGGCTGCTGTGGTTGGTGATTGTCAAGTCATCTGCCAGCTGTCCAATTCCCTTTGTCATTTCTTTCCAGCTGTGGCTCTAGTACATTGGATTCACTTTTCAGGTTCGGCTCTAAATTCTTCCTTGGTATTTTGCAGAAGCTCAGACTGGATTAAAAAGTTTCTATGGCAGCTAATAGCCGAGCTCTTTTGAAGAGCTGATAATGGCATTCATTGCTCTCAATTTTACTTTTAGGGGAGCCCAAGCTGGAATCTGAATTCCTGAGATTTCTGAAAGATCTGATAAAAGCTCCCTTGTTTGTCCAGCTCAGGAAAGATTTGCTGATAATTTCATTCCCTTTGCTGAAGCTTCACAGCTTCCAGCTATTCTTTACCAGTAGAAGTTTTAGTAGCATTGCAGACCATAACCTTGAACAAGCCAACTGCTGTTCTCCACAAATCATTTCCAAGGCAATCAGTTACTTTGTCAACATAGGTAAATCTTGTCTGGGTTTACCTTCCAACTTTTTGGATATACTGCAAAATATATTATTGCTCAACCTATTGCTAGGGGTTCCTAAATCCAGTTGTTTGATAGGGAAGAGGCTGCCACAGCTAGCTGTGGGGCTGAGCACGTGTTCCCAATAGGTGGTCTCTCCAGCACTTTGTCTGGATCTTGTGATCCCACTGGTAGGTGGCTCCTCTGTGTCTCAGAAGCACATACGTGTGCACCTTGGCTCCCAGGCCACTTACCTTCCTCACTGACTCTCTGGCTTGATACTCTCTAGCGAACAAGCGTTGACGCATGAACCCTTGCTGCAGTTGTTGGTGCAACTGTGGTGAAGACTGCGGTGACCTGATGCTAGACAAGCATACTGGCCAGCCCTGCTTACATGTGACCAGCCCCCTTTTTTCCCCTCTTAACCCTGTATTATCCCAAGCATGTTTTTCTCCAAACCATCTTGCTCCCCCCTTTCTCCCACTTACAGTTCCTCTGTTAAAATCCCATTATAAGTCCTGTGAAATCCCCAAATTCTCTTCCCCTGTGTCCCATAATGCGTTTCACAGCCCTGCATGTGGTACCCTGCCCCTGTCTGGTGCCAGGTGTCCTCCTGGCCCCTGGGGCTGAGGCTCCCTTGGAGCAGCCCTGGGAGGGCCCAGGGCTGGGGTTCCTCTCTCTGTTCTCAGGTTATTGAGTTTTGCCCCCTCACTGTGCTCCTTTGTGTTCATGACAATGAGCCTTTTATCCCATAGCCTAACACCTAGCACAGCTCAAAGGCTTCATTAATGATTCTGACTGCTTGGGATGTATCATTGGAGGCACTAACTTCTGCAGTAACTTCAGAGTGTTTGTTACGTACCTGACGATGAGTCTCTGAATTCATCATAACTGTATTTTTCTGTTGTAAATCAATTTTTGATTGTTTGAGAAGCTCAGTTTCCTTGACTGGGTGTTTGGTTAGCTCAAAGCAGAGGGATTTTCCTGTGGTACTGCAAACTTTGTTACGTAATGCAGTCTCAGTCTTCGTTTGCAAATAGAAGTGGTTGTCTGTGGATAATGAAAAAACTTGCTGAAAGAGAACATACACATACAGGTAAATGCTGATTTCGACTGTTAAAATGTTGAATAATGAATCTTCCCTTTCTGTTGCTTGGTGTTTGTGGTTGAAGTGCTGCACCTTACGCTTACTCCTACAATTAGCAAACGTAACAGAAAAGTTCAGCAGTAATTATGAAAGTAAAGAAGCAGTTGTTCAGTGAGTGTTGCAAACAAAGCCAGACTAGATACTTTGCTTGATTTCACACCCAGCCTGCCCTGCTTCTTAACTTCATGGAGAAGCAGCCTGCAGGAACAGTTTCCCATCATTTGAGACTGGGTCAGCCGTCTGGTAGAGCCACAGGCCCTTCACTTGCAAAACCAGAGGCTTTGTTGTCTACCACCTTCACTGCAACACTTCGTACCACCCCTCTGCATGTTGCATCTTTCACTTGCCCAGCATTTCAGGAATCCTTTGGATTTGGGGTTTTTTTAGGTAATTGTTTTTCTTCCAGCAAAAGATATATTCTGCCTTGTAATGTAACATGATTAGCACACTGGGTGCCTGGTGACTTCTTCGAAATCTCTCTTGTCTTTTGTCAGGGTCATTGCTCTCCTGTTATTTCAAAACAGCAGCATCAAAAGTGGATTGTGGTTTTTTTTGCCTATGCTGCAGAGTTTCTGATGGTATTGATCTGTGACATCTTGTCCTTATTCAGATTTTGGCCACAACAAGTAGTCAACTGAGATTACAGATCTGAGCTTGTAGACGGAGAGTATTCCTTCCATTTATGTCCTTGGATGACACTAGACTGGTGTCAGAAATTTTTGAAGAGATGTGAATCATGTTTCTTCTATTATTATTTGGAAAGGCATTGACCTGCTTGTTCCTCCCTCCATCGCTTCATAGCTATTGCTTACGCTTCAAGTTTGCAATGAGTTTGTACAATATTCTGAAATAATTGACTTTGCTCAGATTAGAGAAGTGCTAGCAGGTATGCAAGCCAAACTGATATGGTGACGTTTCTTTCTTATTTCAGTGCCAATGTGAGAAAAGCAGCTTTACTGAATCATACCAGTAAACCTCTGCCTTAATTTTTTCGCTTTAGAGGATGCTACCATGGACTAAATGCAAAAATGTCCTAGGTGCTGTGTGAAGGTGGAAAATTTTTCTGATGTTTTCTATTTTCTATCTTTCAAAACTTTTAGCAGTAGGCATGAGAAGCATGATTGAGGCTTTTTCCTTCTCAGGAAATAAATAATGTTTAAAATCAGAATACAAAATGACTGGAGTGGGTGATATCTCAGAAAAGATTTCTACGGGATCTGTAACTTCCCATAATTAATTGCTTTAATTTCATCTAATGATTACTAGCTATGTTTTGCAGCCTTATTTAAAAGCCTGAGGAAGACTCTTCTTTGTGTTATATTTATTAATAATTTCAGTTGTCTAGGCTCAGAGTTGAAAAGCCTACAAAAAAGCTTTCTTAACAGGCTAAAAAGACTTCAGCTGGCCTTCTTAGCAAGTGCACCTGAAAATCTCTCTTCTCATTTGTTTCCCACACTGCTCAGTTTCTAATAATCCAATCAAATGGTGCAGAATATACAGGAAATAAATCATAAAAAGAGCTGCAAGAGCACTGGAATTTGATAGAGAAAAGGCATTTGACGGTGTAGGATGGGTTGCCACACCACATGCCACTGACACCTTTAACACTTCTTGGTTTGAAAGAGGAGTATCTAGAATCTGTAGCAATCCTGCAGTGGAAACACAGATTTCCCTTAGGTCATAAAGCAGAAACATATCATATTGACTACCATGGTCCTGGACTTTACAACTTCTAGCTACCAAAAAAGTAGCTTCTGTAGTCACTTCCACTAGTAAAATAAACCAGAAGAGTGAAGTCTTTTGATGAAGATATATTTATTTATTTTTTTAATTTATGAGAAAATAACGAATAGTGCAGCACATCTTCGTATCGGAGAATGCAAAGTCGATAAGACAGCCCTCCTTCCCCATGCTGTTAGCAAGAAAGACTTTCATCTTGTAATTCTGGTAGGGCAGGTGTCTTTGGTAGTAACCAGAAATAGCTCTGGTACTGTGAATACGGGGCTGCTAGTGGAGATGGTTCTTGGCCAGTTTCTCCTTTTCACTGACATTTTGCTCTCCTGCGTTATATCCTGTGTCAAAGTATGACACAGGTACTATGCCTGTACCAATCTCGATGTCACCCCAACAAAATTTCGAGAATGAATCCATTCAGACACCCATAAGTCTAAATCCTTACATTTTTAACATTGGTCCTTAC